>ENA-UPTA01000277-UPTA01000277.1-activated-sludge-metagenome-genome-assembly--contig:-NODE-277-length-59484-cov-6.798062_pt1 | contig 59484 bp, 57 predicted proteins | sample MGYA00238184_ERZ773361 | MGnify/ENA primary metagenome ERZ773361 (study PRJEB29100, sample SAMN05720205) | activated sludge metagenome | isolation source: anaerobic digester from wastewater... | reverse complement strand
CTTGGGGGCCTTCCGGACGAGGGGAGGGGGTTCAGATTGTTGGAAACAATCCCCAGAAGCAGGGCGCCGCTTAAGACATAAACGACTAAAAACAGGATATTATTTATTTTTGGTCCGTTCATAAGAAAAACACAGGGCTCCCTGCGCGCAGCGCCGGACGCATTTCAAGCATAGAATGCATTCCGGGGTTTTTACTATGACTTTCCCGCCGGGGAGAATGTGAATCGCCTGCGTCGGGCACACGGCCTGACACTGCTGGCAGCCGTTGCAGGATCCCCGGACCCTGATTTTAAACAGGCTGGCCTGCGATAAAAGCCCGTTTATGGCGCCGACAGGACAAAAATATTTGCACCAGAACCGATAATGGAATATCCCGGCGGTCAGCATGATTCCTAAGAGAAGCCAGGCCGGCCAGGATCCGTGACGGGTAAAAAGCGTGACAAAAACTTCAACATTGGCGATGTCCGGATTGGAGGCAGAGAGGCCGGCGCTCAGGATAACAACCAGCAGGGCATATTTAAATAAGCGGGCCGCGGAATCCACCCCGGGCGAAGGGAGAAGCGCTGGACGGTTGAGTCGTTGCCCGGCGGCGTGTAACAATTCCTGGACAGCGGCAAAGGGGCAGATACTGCCGCAGTATATCATCCCGCCGGCCACGCAAGAGAGAAAAGTCCCGGTCATGAGGGCGTACCATAAAGGGGAGGCGGAAAAAGACGGCAGGTTCAGGATGCCGATATTGGCGACATGAGCCGCCGCTACCATGGTTTTTTTAATCAAGCCCAGGTAAAGCAGGCCTCCGGTCAAAGCCAGCCAGCGAAAAGAGGCTTTGCGAAAAAACACCCCGCTTCCCGCCAGGACGAACAGTAACGCGGGCACGAGAAGCTCTTCCCACGGGAAAGAGTCCGGCTGGTGTTGGCTTGGCGCCTGGTTGAGCCGGAGGATTTCTTGATTCATGAGGGTGCGGCTTTTTTCTATGGCACGGGTGATGGCGGAACTGGTGATGGTGGCCTGACTGATCCCGTCGATTGTTTGGCCCAGCACCAGAGGGTCCGCGGAGCCCCGGTTGATGAATTGTTTCAGAAATCCGTCGAGGTTCTTAATGTAAGCGGCGGTTTCCTGATGCGAGAGGACCTGGATCCCGATTATGGTTCCCTGAACGTCAATCCCGATTAACAGATCTATGGGGCCGGCGTATCCTTGAATGTCCGGAGCGAGCGCGGTTGTGCGAAAAGCGTATCCGATTAATTTCTTTTCCCCGGGATTCCGGGGGGCGGTGTAGACTTTAAGGTGCGGGGGGAAGGCGGTGACCGGCGTGATGTCCTCTTCCCCCGGGAAAAGGCCGCGGGCATACTGCATCTCTTGAGAAGAAGCCGGCAACGACGGTTGGGTGCGGGAGGGAAGGTGGGCCGCCATCCCGGCCGCCAGAATCACCAAGAGTATGACGCTGAAAAATTTATATCTCATATTAAAACCAATTTTACTGCCAAAAACAAGCAATTTCAAGGGAATCATCGCCTCAGAGGAAGCATCGCCTCAATGGGCCGGGGCCGGGCTGGTGCTGCCGGGCAGGAGAGGTCTTTGTGCCGGCACCAACACACCATAGAAATCACTGGTCTAATAACCGGAAATGTATTAATATAACTTCGATTTACAGTGACATTCCCTTGGGAATGTTTCTAGGAGAGGGCCGGGTTTGGCGTTTCCTCTTTTGGATCAATACGTTTGTGTGTACGGAAGGAGAGATTATTATGTTATATATCCGTCATCTTATCCAGTTTCTTAAAGTTGATATTTGGCGCATCCGGATGCACAAATTATCCCGGACAAAGTCCTTCTGGTTGAAACAGCTCAGGATTATGTTATTGGCTTTCCGGGGCTTTGACGAAGATAAATGCCAACTGCGGGCGTCGGCGCTGACATATTATTCCCTTTTGTCCATTGTCCCTCTGGTGGCCATGGCGTTTGGCATTGCCAAAGGATTTGGCATAGAAAAAATACTGGAGAAACAGCTTTATGAAAAACTCGCCGGGCAGGAAGAGGTGGTGGAACGCATTATCAGTTTTTCCCAGACTCTTCTGGAAACAACCAAAGGCGGGGTGATTGCGGGTGTGGGCGTGGCTATTCTGTTCTGGACGGTTATAAAAGTGCTCGGGAATATCGAGAGTTCGTTTAATGATATCTGGGGCATCCGGAAGAGCCGGACATGGGGCCGGAAGTTCAGCGATTATCTTTCGATCATGCTGATTTGTCCGCTTTTGCTGATTATGTCGAGCAGTATCACTGTCCTGGTGACCAGCCAGGTGAAGTTGGTGGTGGAAAAGATTTCTTTCCTGGGCGTGCTGAGTCCAGCCATTTTTATGATCCTCAGCCTTTTGCCTTATTGCGTGATTTGGGTCCTCTTCACCTACATCTATATTTTTATGCCCAACACATCGGTTTCATTTAAGTCCGGGCTGTTTGGCGGGATGATTGCCGGCACGATTTATCAGATCGTTCAGTGGATTTACATTAATTTTCAGGTGGGGGTGGCTAAGTATGGGGCGGTTTACGGCAGTTTCGCTGCCCTACCCTTATTCCTGGTGTGGCTGCAAATGAGCTGGATTATTGTCTTGTTTGGAGCTGAAATTTCTTTCGCCGAGCAGAATGTGGAAACCTATGAGTTGGAACCCGATTGCCTCAAGGCCAGCCATACATATAAACGGTTGCTGGCTTTGAGAATTGTGCAGTTATCCGTTAAGCGTTTTTGCCTTTCTCAAATACCCTATACGGCCGCGGATATAGTGAAGGAGATAGAAATCCCCACCCGCCTTTTGCAGCAGATCCTTTTTGATTTGACGGAGGCGGGCATTCTGGTGGAAGTCAGGCTTGGGGACGGCCGCCAGATAGGGTATCAGCCGGCTTTCGATATTGAAACCTTGAGCATTTCGAAAGTGAATGAACTCCTGGATGACAAAGGCCTTTCTGAAATGCCGATCATTCGTTCGGAGGAATTGACCCGTATTGAACAGTGTCTCCGGTCTTTCCGGGTTCTGGCCGAACAGTCTTCAGAGAATATATTATTAAAAAATTTATAAATGGGTTCGCGTAACTTTTAGCCCTCCCGGTTTTTGTCCCAGTCTGGCCCGGCCGCTGGAAATAATTGCTTGTCTGCCTGTCCTTTTGTCTTTATAATGCAGCATAATTTAGGCCGCGGGCTTGAAGTCAGGGGGAAGGCGCCTTCGGGACGCCCGTTTTATATCTAAAGGTGAAATATGACTGGAAAAAGCAAGGAATCAGAAGATTCTAAAGGCGGTTTTCATTCGAGAGTCGTTCAGCTTCTGCAGGCGGTCAGGGCGATGCGGGAAGGGGATTTTTCCAGGATGGCCGCCCAGGAAGGGGCGGAGGATGCCCTGGCTGAATTAAGCCGGGAGTTGAAGCATTTGGGGGAGACGCTGCAATCTCGGACAGGAGAGATCCAGACCTTGCTTAAGATAACGGAGCGCATTAACTCCGGATTTTTTTTAAAGGACACCCTGAGCTATGTTTATGATGAGTTTAAGAAAGTGATCCCTTATGACCGGATCGGGGTGTCTTTTATTGAAGAGGATGGCGAGCAGGTCCGCTGCTACTGGGGGCGGGCGGAGGCCATAAAAACTTTGTATTTAAAGGAAGGCTACACAGCCCCGATTGCAGGGAGCAGCCTGGAGCGGATTATCCTCTCCGGGCGGCCGCGTATCCTGAATGACCTGGAACAGTATGCCCGGGAACATCCGGATTCGGAATCGACCCAGCTTATTCTCAAAGAAGGCGTCCGTTCCAGCCTGACCTGCCCCTTGATGGCGGCCGGGAAGCCGATTGGTTTTATATTTTTTTCGAGTTGTCAGCCCTGCGCATACAGCAATCAGCATATTGAAATTTTTCAACAGTTGGCGGGACAGGTGGCCCTTATTACGGAAAAAAGCCGCATGTATCAGCAGGTTCTGGAATTGAATGAAACCAAGAATAGATTTTTAGGAATAGCGGCGCATGACCTGAGGACCCCGTTAACCGTTATAAAAGGGAACCTGGATTTGCTGCGGGAACGTATTTTGGGAGACACCACGGCCGCTCAAGACCAGGCCTTGCGTCAAATGAATTTGTCCTGCCAGTCCATGCTGACTCTTATTAATGATTTTTTAAGTGTTTCCGTGATTGAAGCGGGGAAATTGGAATTGCGGTTGCAGGACACGGATCCTGCCGTGTTTGTAGCCGACCTGTGTGATTTTAACCGGTTTCTGGCCCAAACGAAGAACATTAGCCTTCACCTGGATATGGACAACCAGCTCCCTCATTTTCAGATAGACCCGGAGCGTCTGGCGCAGGCGGTCAATAATTTGATAAGCAACGCGGTCAAGTTTTCGCCTCCGGGAGGGACGATTGTGTTAAGCGTGAAATTATCGGGGGAGAAGATCCAAATCAGCGTGACCGACCAGGGCCCGGGGATTCCGGCCTCGGAAACGTCCCGGTTATTTCATTTTTTTGAAAAAACATCTGTGCGGCCCCGGCATGGAGAGTCCAGCACCGGTTTGGGGCTGGCCATTGTCCGGAAACTTGTTGAAGCCCATGGCGGGGAGGTTTCGGTCGTTAGCCAAGAGGGGAAAGGGGCCACGTTTTCGATCCTGCTGCCGGCGGCTCGGGGTTTTGTCTAAAAAAAAACTTGTTTTTCCCATGAGTTGATATTAACATTGACAGAACATGTCTTCTTTACTTTTTCACAGACTATATATAATGGATGTATTAATATTATTACAAAGAAAGGGTTCCAATGAAAAGAGTTCAAGTCACGATTGATGGTAATGAAGCGGCCGCTTATTCGGCTTTTAAAGTGAGCGAGGTCATCGCGATTTATCCGATTACGCCATCCTCACCTATGGGGGAAAGTTCAGATGAATGGGCCGCGGCCGGGAAAACGAATATTTGGGGGACGGTTCCTCTTGTCCAGGAGATGCAAAGTGAGGGAGGAGCGGCCGGGGCTGTTCATGGGGCTTTGCAGGCCGGGTCTTTGACCACCACGTTTACAGCTTCTCAAGGGCTGTTATTGATGATCCCTAATATGTACAAGATTGCCGGAGAGCTTACGTCTACGGTTTTTCATGTTGCCGCGCGTTCTCTGGCGTGTCAGGCCCTTTCTATTTTCGGCGACCATTCCGATGTTATGGCGGCCCGGTCGACCGGCTTTGCCATGCTGGTTTCCGGGAGTGTTCAGGAAGTCATGGATTTCGCTCTGATCGCCCAGGCCGCCACGCTGGAGTCGAGGGTGCCGTTTCTGCATTTTTTTGACGGATTCCGGACCTCGCATGAAGTCGCCAAGATCGACCGGCTGACCGATGAAGAAATCAGGGACCTCATCAGCGACGAACTGGTTTTAGCGCATCGCCAGCGCGCGCTTTCCCCGGACCGTCCGTCGATGCGGGGGACCGCGCAGAACCCGGATGTTTATTTCCAGGGCAGGGAAGGGGTGAACGCTTTTTATAACCATTGTCCGGCTCTTGTCGAGAAAGCGATGAAACATTTTTCCAAAACGACCGGGCGCACTTACAATCTGTTTGATTATTACGGGGCTCCGGACGCTGAACACGTTGTTGTTTTGATGGGGTCCGGCGCGGAAGCCGCCCAGGTAACGGTGGAAAAGCTGGTCAAGCAGGGACAGAAGGTCGGGGTGGTGAAAGTCCGGTTATACCGCCCGTTTTCTATGGACCATTTCCTGGCTGTTTTGCCGAAGACCGTTAAGGTGATTACTGCGTTGGACCGGACCAAAGAACCCGGATCCATCGGTGAACCGTTATATCAGGATGTCGTCAATACGGTTTTTGAGCGGGGATTGACGCGGTTTGCGTCTTATCCGAAGGTCTTGGGCGGCCGCTACGGGTTGTCATCCAAAGACTTCACACCGGCCATGGTCAAGGCGGTTTTGGATAACGGATTTAAAACGGAACCTAAAAATCATTTCACAGTCGGCATCACGGATGACGTGACCCGCACCAGTTTGGACTGCGATGAATCTTTTACCATAGAAGACGAGGCCGGGGTATGCGCGATATTTTACGGGCTGGGCGCTGACGGGACCGTGGGGGCCAACAAAAGTACGATTAAGATCATCGGGGGCAACACGCCGAATTATGCCCAGGGATATTTTGTTTATGACTCGAAAAAGTCCGGGTCCATGACCGTCAGCCATTTGCGGTTTGGCCCCAATCCCATCCGTGCCACTTACCTGGTTTCTCAGGCGAAATTCGTGGGCTGCCACCAGACTGTTTTTTTGGAGAGATACAATGTCCTGGAAAAAATCGCGCCCCAGGGCGTGTTCCTTTTAAACTCAGCCTTTGGCCCGGATGAGGTCTGGGAGCATCTCCCGAGAGTGATTCAGGAGCAGATTATCGCCAAGAATATCCAGTTTTATGTGATCGACGCTTATCAGGTCGCCAAGGATACCGGCATGGGGTTGCGCATTAATACCATTATGCAAACATGCTTTTTTGCCATCTCCGGCGTGCTTCCCAAAGAGGAAGCGATTGGAAAGATTAAGGAGTCCATCAAGAAGGCATATGGCTCCAAGGGGGAGGAGGTCGTGCGGATGAATTTTAACGCGGTTGACCAGACCCTCGCGCACTTGCACCGCGTGAATGTGCCTTCCCAGGCGACCAGCACCGTGGATTTCCTGCCTCCGGTGTCCGGGGCAGCCCCGGCGTTCGTGAAGAAAGTGACGGCGGAAATTATTGCCGGGCGGGGAGACCAGCTCCCGGTGAGCGCCATGCCGGTTGACGGGACGTTCCCAACGGGAACCACCCAGTGGGAAAAACGGAACATCGCCCTCGAGATCCCTGTATGGGACCCTTCGGTGTGTATTCAGTGCGGGAAATGCGTGCTTGTTTGCCCGCACGCTGTCATCCGGAGTAAAATTTACGACCCTGCAATATCCGGGAAAGCGCCGGCGACATTCAAATCCGCGGACGCCAAGGATAAGGATTTTTCCGGCATGAAATTTTCTATCCAGGTTTCTCCGGAGGACTGTACCGGATGCGGCGTGTGTGTGGAAACGTGTCCGGCTAAAAGCAAGCAGGATCCTAAACTGAAAGCGATCAACATGCACTCTCAACCGCCTTTAAGAGAGGAAGAACGGAAAAACTGGGAATATTTTCTGGATATCCCTGACTTGGACCGCACGCGCGTCAAACAAAATTCTGTCCGCGGCGTTCAGAGTCTCAGCCCTTTGTTTGAGTTTTCCGGGGCCTGCGGCGGCTGCGGGGAGACGCCTTATATCAAGCTGTTGTCCCAGCTGTTCGGCGATCGCGCCCTTATCGCCAACGCGACCGGGTGTTCTTCTATTTACGGCGGGAATTTGCCGACCACGCCCTGGACGTTTAATAAGGAAGGCCGGGGCCCGGCCTGGTCTAACTCCTTGTTCGAGGATAACGCGGAGTTCGGGTTAGGGTTCCGTCTCAGCATCGACAAGCATAATGGGTTTGCCCGTGAATTGCTGAAAAAAATGGAATCCCAGGTGGGGACGGAGCTTGTCAAAGGAATTCTGGAAGCGGATCAGTCGGAAGAGGCCGGTCTTGCGGCCCAGCGCAAGCGGGTGGAAGAATTGAAAAAGAAGCTTAGCGCTGTCAAATCGGTGGAAGCGAAACATCTCTTAAGCCTTGCGGATTATTTAGTGAAGAAAAGCGTCTGGATTGTGGGCGGCGACGGATGGGCCTATGATATCGGGTTCGGCGGGCTGGACCATGTCCTGGCCTCGGGCCGTAACGTCAATGTTCTGGTTTTGGACACGGAAGTGTATTCCAATACCGGTGGCCAGGCCTCCAAGGCGACCCCGCGTGCCGCTGTGGCTAAATTCGCAGCTGCCGGTAAGCCGGTCGCCAAAAAAGATTTGGCCCGGATTGCCATGACATATGGTTCGGTTTATGTGGCGAATGTCGCCCTGGGCGCGCGCGATGAGCATGCCGTTAAGTCTTTTATCGAAGCGGAGAAATATAATGGGCCGTCTTTGATTATCGCGTATTGTCACTGCATCGCCCACGGCATTAATATGCGGACCGGTTTGGAAAATCAGAAGCTGGCCGTGCAGTCCGGGTATTGGCCGTTGTTCCGGTATAATCCCGATTTGCTGAAGGAAGGGAAAAATCCTTTGACCCTGGATTCCACAGCTCCGAAAATTTCGCTTAAGGATTATGCTTACCGGGAGAATCGTTTTGTCATGCTTTCCAAGAGCATGCCGGAACGGGCTCAGGAACTCCTGGAGCAGGCCCAGCAGGATGTTTATAAGCGTTGGGCTGTTTATCAGCATCTGGCTGCGCAGGTGATGGAATCGAAACAGAGCGAAGCCAATTCTTAAAGTGTTGTTATTTTGAAGACGGGGGAGGGGCCGATGAACCTGACGACAGAATATGGGAGATTAAAACTCGAAAATCCTTTAGTCGCAGCGGTCTCGCCTCTGTCCGAAAGACTGGATAACATAAAAATGATGGAAGACTCCGGCATTGACGCCGTGGTCTTCCATTCTCTTTTTGAAGAACAATTGAACTTGGACGCTAAGGCGTCGCAGTATTTCAGCGGCCAGGGAACCGAGAGTTTCGCGGAAGCGCTTAGCCGTTGACGGATTATGTCCTCGGACCGGACGAGTACCTGCGGATGATCGTCAAGGCTAAGGCCGCGGTGGATATCCCCATGATCGGCAGTTTAAACGGGTTTTCGTCAGGGAGTGGGTCAGTACGCGAAGGATGATGTGTTCGGCTTTGTTGTTAAACAGGATAGATCATGCTAGAATTGTATTAGATGATTTAAAGCAAGGGATGGATAAACACAAGTATGCGTCCATCCAGGAGATGCGGGGAATCCTGAGCCGGAAGACTTGTCCGCCCGTGGAAGCGTTTGAGCGGGGGTATTATATGAAGGTCCTGCAAAGTTTTAGATAATCAGAGGGAGGGGAAACGGATGAATGCGGGGTTTTTTTTATCAAGGAGAAAGGTGTTTTGCGCTTTCGTCTTCTTGTCGTTATTGATGCCTACGGTTACCTGGGCAGCGGAAGAAGGGGAGATCCTTATCTTTGAAGAAAGGGAAGTAAGGAAAGGGAGGGTGGCTAAAAAATACAAGCCCGTAACGACCCTTGGCGTGACGAAAATGAATGAAGACGCGCTGAAGCTTGTGGACCAGCGGAAATACGATGAGGCTTTGGCTTTATATTTTGCCGCGATCGACCGGGTCAAACAAAAAAGCATCAAAGACGCGGATTTTGAAGCCGAACTGTTGAACAACACCGCCCGGGCTTTTTATGAAAAAGGTTTTTTCAATTCTTTCAGTTTCTCTGATAATGAAGCCTTCGTCAAAGCCATTGAGTACGCCTCCCAGAGTGTTCTTGTCAAGGAAAGTTACTGGCCAGCGTATGTGACTTTGGCGGATGTCTTTTATAAATTGAAAGATTATGAAAAAGTCGACCAGTTTTTTACGAAAGCGGAAGAATATATCGATAAGGATTCCAGGGAGTATGAAAAGATTTTTAAGAAACATAATCTGGTAAAGAAAATTTTGGAAAAGCAGAAAAAAGAAGAGGAAGCCCCTACCCCGGCTGAATGATCTCCTGTCCTGAAGTGTTTCTTGAGACCGCGCTCGTACCCGCGAGAGGTGGGATTTTTATAAAAAATACGCATAAAAATATTATGGGACGGACTGTTTTCTTGTATTGATCATTAAGGGCGGGGAGTTCCTGTAAGAAAAAGAGTTTAATGACGGAAGATAAAATAAAAATACTGGTTGTCGATGATGATCCTGTCACAAGGCATTTATTGTCTCGTGTCCTTTCTCGCAATAATTTTGAGGTCTCTGTGGCGGTGCATGGGCAGGAAGGATTGGCCGTTTATGAAGAAAAGCGGCCGCATATTATTATTCTTGACATCATGATGCCGGTTATGGATGGGTTTGAATTTGTGGCCCGGTTTAAAGCCCGGTTCGATATCAAGGAAACTCCGATTATTGTTTTATCGTCTCTGTCCAATCAGCAGGATGTCTTCCGGCAGGAGGGGATCAATGATTATATTGTGAAGCCTTTTAAGTCCGCGCACCTGCTCAGGAAAATCAGGCAGCGGTTCCAGCAGCGCACCAAAAAAATTCTCGTGGTGGATGACGAGCCTGATTTTGTTCACAGCCTTTCTTTGAGGTTGAGTAACAGCGGCTACCAGGTTGTCACGGCTTTTGACGGCCTGTCCGCCCTTGAAACCGCGAAGCGCGAAAGACCGGATTTGATGGTCCTGGATATTATGATGCCCAAGCTGGACGGTTTTAATGTCTGCCGGATGTTAAAATTTGATAATAAATACAAAGACATGAACGTCATCCTGCTGACAGCCCGGGCCGGGGAAGAGACCCGCCGGCTGGGTAAGCAGGTCGGGGCTGATGCGTGCCTGACGAAGCCGCATGACGACACCTTCCTTTTGAAGCTCATGAAAGAACTGCTGTGGGACTGAGCCTTTCCCTGTTGTTTCTTCCTGTGTATTTTTTTTCTGACTGACTTTCTGTTATCTACCCGCCGGTTATCTGTTTTGACTTGCTTCCAGTGAAAAAATTTTTAAAAGAGTTTACTCGGAGTAAACCCAAGGTATAATATTATGGAAGCTCTTGGAAAATAATACTGTTACAAATACTTAACTAAGAAATTTTATGGTATGGTTTCATGCTTGTATTGATCCTTAATCCGTGAAAAAGAAAACTGCGCGCCAAAAACATTCCCAGATTTTTCGACAGTGTCTTCTGGAAGACTTTGTGAACCATATCCCGGATGCGATTTATTTCAAGGATATTCAGGGCCGTTTTGTTTTTATAAACGCGGCCGGAGCCCAGGGGTTGGGTTTGACTCCTGAAGAAGTCCTTGGGAAAACCGACTTGGACGTCTTGCCGCCCCGTCTGGCGAAAAAAGTTATAAAGGACAGCCAGCGTGTTATTAAATCCGGGAAAGCCATTATTGATCGCGTTGATAAAGTTCCGGAGCATTCGGCCGCCGGAGAGGATTTTTATATTTCAACGACGTTGATTCCGCGCTTTGATCATCGGGGGAAGTGCGTTGGAGTCATGGGAATGGCCCGGGACGTGTCCAAACGGATGCAGTTTGAACATCTGCGTGACAAATGGCTGCCGATGGAAAAGAAATTGCTGATGCTTGAGGAGATGGCCCGGGTGAAATCCGATTTCATTTCCGCGGTTTCGCATGAAATCCGCACCCCCCTGGCCATTATCAAACAGCTTTTTATGCTGATTTATGATGAAACAGCCGGCCCGATCAATAACCAGCAGCGGGAACTCCTGGTTAAGGCCAATAATAATATTGACCGCCTTCAGCATATCATTGAAGAACTTCTGGACATTTCCAGGATCGAAGGGCAGAAGTTCAGCCTCAGCTATTCGTTGATTAAGATGAAAGACTTTTTGCTGGACAGCGCGCCTTTCTTTAAGGAGTTTGCCGCGGAAAAGCAGATTGCCCTCGAATACCGGATGCCCAAGCAGGATGTTGCGGTCTTTGTGGATCCGGAGCGTGTCCAGCAGATTATCACCAATTTAATCAATAACGCGATTAAATTTACTCCCCCGCACGGAAAGATTGTGGTGGAAGTGAAAGTTTTAAAGTCTAAAGTGCGGGTTGGGGTTCTGGATAACGGCCCGGGTATCCCGCGGGAAGACCTGTTCAGGATTTTTGAGCGCTTTGTGCAGGTGTCAACGGGTGACGGCGCGAAACGTAAGGGCATTGGATTGGGCTTGCCGATCGTGAAGGCTCTCGTTGAGAAACATGGCGGTGAAATATGGGTTGAGTCCGAGGAGGGGAAAGGCAGCCGGTTTTTCTTTACCTTGCCCCGTTTTTACACAACGAATATTTTGTCCCCGAAAGTCCGGACCAAAATTAACACGATGCTTGAGAAACGGAAGTCAGTCAGCCTGGTCAATCTGCTCGTTGTTAATTTTGAAGATTTCCGGAAAAGGCTTGATATCGACACGAAGAAGCTGTTCAGGGATATCCATAAAATTGTTTCTCAGGCGGGCCAGGATGCTTTCAACCGGTTCTCGGCGGGGGATTATATTTATGTCACGAATTTGAAAGAAGGGGCCGTCAGCGTTGTTTTTCCCTACGCCGTAAAGGAGGAACCAATTTTTTGTGACCTGATCCGGCAGAGGGTCAAGAATTATTTTCTCAAGAATTCGCTCAATGAAGTTTTCATGGCGCTGGGGTTGGTTTCTTATACCAGCGAATCGGTGCGGGGAGAGTTTGACAGCCAGAATTTTCACATTAAAGAATTATATATCGGCTCGGAGATGAGGCTTTATAAGCGCGTTAAATACCATGTGCGGGTTTGCGTTACCAGGGGGAAGGGGGAGAATCTTGTCGCGGACACCCAGGATTTGTCTTTAGGGGGCGTTTGCCTGATCACGCAAGCCCCGTTAGCCACGGACGAGCAGGTCGGGTTGGTGGTTTCGTTATTAAAAATCCGTAAGGGCATATCGGTTCAGGGGCGTGTCGCGTGGGTCAGCCATGTTGAAGATCACTCCATGACCAAGTTCTTGGATTATTACCGGATTGGCATTGAATTTACAGGATTGGATAAAAAGCAGCGGGAGATGCTGGCGAAAGAGTTGAGGTTGTATTATGAGTAAGAAGGTCTTGATTGTCGATGATGAGCAAGATATGGTGTTTGGCCTGCGGATGATGTTTGAGTCGAACAATTTCGAGGTGATGGTGGCTTTTGACGGCCAGGAGGCTTTGAATATAGCCCGGCAAAGCAAACCGGATATTATGATCCTGGATTTGATGCTGCCGAAGGTGGACGGGTACCGCGTCTGCCGGATGTTGAAATTCGATGAAAAATACAGGAAAATTCCGATTGTCATCCTGACGGCTCGGACTTCCGCCGAGGAGATGAAGATCGGGATGGACGTGGGCGCCGACGCGTATATTGTCAAGCCGTTTGATCAGCAGGTTTTAATGGATAAAGTGAAGGCCCTGCTGAAACAGAGCGGTTCGTCCGCCTTATAATTTCGCAGAGGGCAGAGGACGGGAATTTATGATGCAGACAAAACAAAATTTGCGCCGTTATAGAGAAGTGGTGAACCTCCTGCTCAAAGAAGGGTTGATCACGGAAAAGATGCTCGAGTACGCCCGGCAGGAGGCGCAGATGAGCGGCCTGAATATTGAGAAGGCGCTTATTAAACTTGAGCTGGTGACGGAGGAAGATATTGTTAAGGTGCGCGCGAATGCCCTGGGTATCCCGTACATGGACTTGAGCGACTACATCATTGATCCGGAGATCATCGCCATGGTCCCTAAAGAAGTCTGTTTAAAGTTCAGCCTGGTTCCGCTTTTTAAGATCGGGAACAACATCACCGTCGGGATGGTGGACCCCCAGGACATTGTGGCTTTAGATCAGCTCCGCCGTATCTGTAAGATTGATAATGTGGACCCTGTCCTGGTTTCGGAACGGGGCGTCCGGCGGCTTCTCGATTCGAGCTTCGGCATCGGCAGTTCCATTGATGATATCGTTAAATCGATTGATAATGAAGAAGCGCAGGAGGCGGTCACGGAAATAGGGGCCGGCGCCCCCTTGGTGAGGCTGGTGAACATCGTGATCGCCCAGGCGGTTAAGGACCACGCGTCGGATATCCATATTGAACCGGAAGAGGACGGCGTGCGGATCCGGCTGCGCGAGGACGGGGTCCTGCAGGAACTTAAGATGTTGCCTAAGAAAATTCAGAGCGGGATCATATCCCGGGTCAAGATTATGGCGAAAATGGATATCGCCGAGAGCCGCAAACCCCAGGACGGACGGATCCGGATCAAAATCGAGAATAAGGAGCTGGATCTGCGGGTTTCGAGTTTTCCGACGATACACGGGGAGAATATCGTGTTGCGGGTCCTGGATAAGTCCGCTGTTCTCCTCGGGCTTAAAGAACTCGGGTTTCTTGATGATGAGCTGCAGGCTTTTCAGAAACTCATCAACCGGCCGTACGGAATTGTGCTGGTCACCGGCCCGACAGGCAGCGGGAAGACGTCAACGCTGTATTCGGCGTTAACGCAAATTAATTCCGTCGAGAAGAAAATTGTGACCATCGAAGACCCGGTCGAATATGAGTTGTCTCTCATCCGGCAGACCCAGATCAATCCGAAGGCGGGGCTGACGTTTGCCACCGGCCTGCGCAGCATCTTAAGGCAGGACCCGGACATTATTATGGTGGGGGAAATCCGCGACAGGGAAACGGCTGACATCGCGATTCAGGCGGCTTTGACCGGCCATCTTGTCTTTGCCACGCTCCATACCAATGACGCTCCGTCCACGATCTCCCGGCTGCTCGATATGGGCATCGAACCCTTTCTGTTATCAACATCGCTGATCGGGATTCTGGCCCAGCGGTTGGTGCGGACCATCTGTTATAAGTGCAAGGACAAAGTCGAGGTCAGCGGCGCGCTGTCTTCCGATTTTAATCTGGAAGGGCTCAAACACATTTACCGGGGAAAGGGGTGCCGGGAATGCGACGGCACCGGATTGAAGGGGAGAACCGGGATTTTTGAGTTGTTGCTTATTACGGAGGAGATCCGGCGGAATATTGAAACCCGCACCTCGGCGGATGAAATTCGTAAAATCGCCAGGAAAGCGGGTTTTAAAACATTGAGGGATTCCGGCGTGCAGCTGATCCGGAACGGGGTGACGACTCCGGAAGAGGTTCTCCGGGTCACGATGACGGAATAAACGCCTCTAAAGGAGTTTTGCTATCATGGGGATTTTAAAGAGTGCCCCGCGGGTTAAATTTTCCGACCTTAATATGTTCACCCGGCAGCTTTACACTCTGCAGAGAGCCGGGCTGCCTATGCTGATGAGTCTCCAGGCTATCCGGGATCAGTCGGAAAGCGTTATATTCAGGGATATGATCAGCAGCGTGGCGGGGAAAATCGAGGCCGGCTCCAGCCTGTCTGAATCGTTGGCGATGTTCCCGTCGGTTTTTAATTCGATTTATGTGAATATGATTCATTCCGGAGAAGTGGCCGGAAAGCTGGAACACATTCTTGAGCGATTGACGACCTTGGGGGAGCATGATGAAAAGGTCCGGCTCCACATCAAATCCGCGATGCGTTATCCCCTGATTGTGGTTGCGACATTGATTCTGGGGTTTATTTTCCTCATCCTGTTTGTCGTCCCCAAATTTACCAATATGTTTGCCAAGTTTGATACGGCGTTGCCTCTCCCGACCCAGATGTTGCTGCTGATTTATAACACGATCGTGCATTTTTGGTGGGTGGTTCTGATCATCCTGGGCCTTTGTTCTTTCGCGTTTTTAAAATTTGTGCAAACCCGGAAAGGGCGGTTTATTCGGGATAAGATCCTGTTAAGGCTTCCCGTTTTTGGCCCTATGATTCAGAAGATCAGCCTGTCCCGGTTCTGCCGGATCACATCCACCCTTTTAAAGAGTGGGGTTCCGATCCTGACGATCCTTGACCTGGTCAAGGGGACTTCGGAAAATACCGTTATCGCCGAGGCTATCGAAAATATTAAAAACAGCGTCAATGACGGCAAGGGCATGCTCGCACCGATGAAGGCCAGCGGCTTGTTTCCCCCGGTGGTGACTCAGATGGTTTATGTGGGGGAAGAAACCGGAAAGCTGGATGAGCTTTTGGTGCATGTGGCGGATTATTATGATTCCCAGGTGGAATACACGATCAATAATCTTGTGTCATTGATCGAGCCGATCCTGATTATTTTTTTGGGCAGCACGGTGCTGTTCTTGGCTTTGGGCATTTTTATGCCTATGTGGAGCCTGATGAAACTTTTTAAATAAAGGGGCGGGGATAAATTTTTTAATTTTTACTAGACTCTTTATGGTATCAAGCTATATTAAGAAAGGACTGTATGGGGAGATCCCGAGATTTTTTTAAAAAAGGAGTTGTGAAGTTATAGGCAGGGCGCTGTTTTAAACGAGGCATGATTATTAAAATTTAAAATTAAGGATTACCAAAAGGAGGAGCGGGATGCATAAAAAGGGGTTTACGTTGATTGAGTTGATTATGGTCATTGTTATTTTGGGGATTCTGGCGGCTGTGGCCATTCCGCAATATTTTAATCTCCAGGATGACGCGAATGAAGCGGCCGAGAAAGGGATTATCGGCGGGGTTCGAGCGGGTATTCAGACGTATTTCGCAAGATATAAGGGGTGGCCTTCGGCATTGGATTCCGCAGCCGCGGGCGACTGTTCCGGCACCAACGTCTGTTTTGACAATGTGCTGGCCCAGGGCGGGGTCACGGATGATACTTGGAGCGTGGACGCTTCCGGAAACTATGTTGGGCCGAACGGCGGGTCCTACGCTTATGACTCTTCCGACGGTTCTTTTGAAACACCGTAAGGACATTGTTAATATTTGTGATAAAAATCATATGATGCCGGCTATGCCTTTCCACAAGACATAGCCGGCATTGTCACAATGGCCGGAGGCATGAAGCCGGGGGATGCGGGATGACGGAGAAGAAGGGCTATATTCTTATTGTGGATGATGAAGAAATTATCATCGAGATGCTTTTAAGGCGCATATTGATAGATCCCCAAATTCCCCTGGAACCGCTTGTGGCGAGAGACGGCTACGAGGCTTTGGAGCTTATGCGGCGGTTTCCCGTCAGCGTTGTCATCCTGGATATCCAGATGCGCAACCTGAATGGTTATGAAGTGATCCGGCAAGCCAAGGCCGAAGAAGACCTCAGAAAGATTCCGATTATCGTATCGTCCGGGGTGGCCGATAACGAGGCCAAAGAGCGGTTGGCCGCTTTTCAGATTACTCATTTCCTGGATAAGCCCTACACATTCGATCAGTTTCTTAAAAAAATCCGGGAGGCTCTCTCTCTCGATTAAGGGACGACCGCTTGCCTCACAGGGTTCTCCTGCTCTTCCTTGTTATCGCTGAACGCGTTTTAAAAAACATAAACCAGCTGTTTTCTGCCGTTACAGAAGTTGAACATTGATTATGTCGCCAGAAACCTATCCGATAAGAAAGCAAGCCGGCGTTATTCTTTTGACAACGGTGCTGTTGATCATCGTCGCTTCTATTTCCATTTACGGCGTGACGGTTTTTATCGTGGAACGACTGGCGGCCTCCTCAACGCGGGCGGCGCAGCTGGAAACGGTTTATTTGGCGCAGGCGGGAATTCAACAGGCTCTTTACGATTTCCGGAATCACGATATGTCCGGGAATGGTTATTTTTCCCTCGGGCAAATGGATATTGACTCGCACCGGTCTTTTGTCATCGGAGGGAATCCGGCGGATTTGCTTCTCGTGGATACCTCGCAGGCCGTTTTAGGGGGAGAATATTCCCCCGCAGAATGCCGGGCGATCGGCCGGGTATGCCGGAACGAGTGCACGGCTGACCGGGCGGCCTGTTATGATACCTGTAATGATGAACGGGCCGTCTGCCGGTCGGATGCCTATGCTGTTTATCAGGCCTGTATCGCGCCATGTCCCTCTGGTTGGCAAGGATGGATGTGCCGGTTTCAGTGTCAGATGGATTTGAATGCGGCTTACTCGGCCTGTGATCAGGCCCGGACCAATTGCCGGAACCAGTGCAATTATGATTATTCAGACTGCCGGTCGGACTGCACGGAGGAACAGGAAGCCTGTATTGACGGTAATAAAGTGACCGGGCTGACAATTCAGAATGTCACCGATTCCCAGACCATCACGATCGACCGTATGCGGGTTTCCTGGGATAATTCGTATCAGTTGCGGCAGATTGTCATAAACGGGCAGCTCCTTTGGAGCGGGAGCGTGTCCAGCCCGGCGAATGCCAATTTAACCCCGGATTTCACTTTAAATGCCTCGCAGACGGTTTATGACATCGATTATCTTCAGTTCTCCGGGAGAATGGCCGATGCCACAACCGCTGATATTGAATTCATTATGTCCGACGGATCATCCAAGACCGTGACGGCTTATCCCGCGTCCGATGCCGCTTTAATCACTGTGCGGGCTACCGGGAAGATAACCGGCTCGGAGGTCTATCGGACCATAGCGGCCACGTATGACGTGGGGGCGGGAACAGTCAACGCGTTGGAGGAAACCGATGAAGAAATTTCTCCCTAATCCGTGCCGCGGCGTGACCCTCATCGAGCTGGTCATGACCATGGTGGTTTTGGGCATTGTCGCGGTGCCGTTGACGCTCATGATGTATGAGCATGTTGAAGGCGTTTTCCTGTCGGCGGATCACCTGCTCGCGGTTCAGCTTGGCCGCATGGAAATGGAACGCCAGAATAACATGGCGTATGACAGCCTTTTGACCGTATCCCAATCCAATTATCAGGGCTATGATTTTGACGTCGCGGTCACCGTCAGTTATGTCCAGGGCAACGCCTCCAGTGCGGAGAGTTTAAAATCGGTTCAGGTTGAGGTCACGAAGCACGGGTCTTCGGACGTTTTAGCAAATTTTATTACTTATCGTGTGAAAAATGTGCAAATGGGAGTATAATCGAGGCAATGGTTTTACATTAATCGAATTGATCATGGTTATCGTGATCGTCGGGATACTGGCTGTCCCGGCGGCCTATATCATGATGCATTTTGTGCAGAACACCGTTTACCTCCCCGGGCAGATGACCACGGACATGATCCTGGAACGGATTCAGGATGTCGTGATTGAAGGGGACGCGACGGCCAAAGGCTTGCGTTTCAGCCGGGCGATGAGTTCTATCGCGGATAATGACCTGACTTTTGTCAATCAGGACGGGGATACGGTCCGCTACCGTCTGGATACAGGGACCGGGAATTTGTACCGTTCGATTAACAGCGGGACGGAAGTCCTTGTCCCGTATTATCTGCCGTCCGGAGTCACTATCAGTGGGTTGAACGGCGCGCTGTTCACGTATTATAACGGCGCGGAAGCCGAAACCGCAACGGTCCAGGATGTCCGCTGGATCTCCGTGGGCCTGACGGTGAAGGACGGGGCGGGGGATGTGGAACGATGGGAAGGCCGCAGTGAGGGGCTTTCTGCGGTTTATGTCCCGCGTTTCCAGTAACCGGCAGGGCACGGGAAAACCAGACACGTTAAAATACCATGTGGCTAGATCGTCTTGAAATAATTTGGAAAGAACTGCGGAAGAAGCCGATTGAATTTTTAGCCATCGATGTCGCGCAGGGGATCGGCAAAATCATTTATCTGGAAAAGATCCGGGACCACTGGAAAGTGTATAAGTATCGGGTCAAGCTGTTGCCGTTTTCTGAAAATCCCGATGCGCGACCTTTTGTTCAGTTTGTTCAGGATTTTATTCAAGAGAATGGCATTGCAGCCCAAGACGTGATTTTGAGCATTTCCGACGCGGATTCTCTCGGCGTCGCGTGTCTTCCCGCCCCGGATCTTCCCCGGAAAGAAGATGTGTTGGCCGCTGTCCGTCCTCAATTGAAGGAAGAAGTCTTGTTTGACGTGGCGGAGGCCTATGTTGACTGGCAGGTCGTCAGGGACTCCTATGAGGACGAAGGCAAAAAGAAGAAAGATTCCGCCTTTATTGCCGTTAAGAAAAATATTTTAGATCATTATTTAAAGGCCTTGGCTTCGTGCGCCCTTCGCCCTGTTTGCGTCACCACGAATGTGCTGGCGTACAGTCATTTATTGCAGGCCTTGTCCTATGAGCAAAAAAACTGCGCGGTCCTGGATTTGGATTTTCAGCAGTCGACGTTGACCTTTTTTATCAATAATAAGATCCATTTTTCCCGGAATATGCCGATTTCCTGGGAAAAAATCACCCAGTCTTTGACGGAAATCCTGGTTTCCGACAAGGGCAAAATCGAATTAACTTATGAAGAAGCCGAGGAGATCAAAAATACCGTTGGGTTCCCTTCGGGAACGTATGATGAAAACCGTTTCGTCCGGGACAATGTCCAGTTAAAGCATGTGGTGTCCATGCTCAGGCCCATTCTGGAGGTTTTAAGCAGGGAACTGAAATTTTCTTTTGATTATTACGCCGCCAATTCTAACGTGGAGCCGCCAGAGGTTCTTTACATCACCGGAGGCGGTGCGAATTTAAAAGGGATGGATCAGTATTTAAGCCGGGAGATGGGGATTCCGGTGTGCCCCTTGCCGGTTCCCGGCCTTTTTGATTTTGAAGCGGTTCCCGAACTGGGGAGGCCCCGGCCGGACCTTTTAGCGGCCGGACCCAAAAAAGAAATAGCCGCCGGACCAGCGGGGTCCGCCGGGCCAAGCGAAGAACGGAAAAACAGGATTATCAATGCTGCCGGGGCTAACCAGGTTTTGCATACGGGAGATTTAAATGGCGGCTCTTTACCGGGGCTGGGGGCGGTTCTGGGGATAGATAAGCCCTCCCAGGGGAATGAATCCCTGGATATTTTCTGCAGCCAGCTTACGACTCTTTTGGGGGCGGTGTTAACTCCGCAGGACGGCGTCAACCTTCTCCCGCCCGAGATTAAGCGTAGAAAGATTGATCAGTTGGAGAGGATGTGTATCCGGGTCGGCGGCATCACGGCTGTTTTTATCATGCTGATTCTGGTGATGGTGGTCAAGTTGCAAATCAAGGATTTTACCCGGAGATTGTCCGCCACGCAGATTCATTTGTCCGTTGTTAAGGAAATTGAAGACGCAACCGTCCAGTTAAATGAGAGTACGCTTTTTCAGGAAAAACTTTTGGCGGAGCACCTTCCGCTGGAAGGGGTTTTAAAGGTTGTCAGCGCGTCCATCCCCCGGCAGGTTATCCTTCGCCGGATGAATTTTAATCAGGGCTCGAATCAAATGAGCCTGGATGGGGTTGTTGCCGAAAAAGCGGAGTTGGCCGAGCAAATTTTAACCACGTTTATGCAGGATATGGAGAAGAGTTCTTTTATCGCGGACGCGACGATTGTTTCGATAGAAGGGGTGGGCGGTATCCATAATTTTTCTATAACCTGTGATCTGGTAAAATAGTTATGAAAAAATGGCAGGCGTTGTCAGGCACCGAACAGAAATATGTTGAAATAGGGGTATTGCTTTGCCTTTTCTTGGGGCTGTTCCTGGGGGGCTATTTCCCCGCTTACAGGGAGTTGCGGACGGTTAGATCAGAGCTTAAGGGGGGGGAAGCGGAAATTGACAGGATAGAATTGATGGCCGGGAAAAATCGTGATATTAAACAAGGCTTGAAGGAACTTCAGGACGAGATCGCCCTGTTCCGCCACCGTTTCCCCGAGAAAGGAGACCAGGGGGTCAAAGCGCTCGCGGATACCGCCCGGAACCACAACTTGGAAATTGTCTCCACCCGGATAGGGATTCAACGTATAAGTACGGATAATAAAAACAGGGCTTTAAAATTCAGGGACGCGGAGTGCGGCTTTATCTCTGTGACGGGGCAGTTCAAAGGCCGTTTTCAGGATCTTGTAGGCTATTTTGAAGAGTTGGGGGGCAGCCCGGAATATTTTGTCACGGTGGAACGGCTGGATCTGGACCGGGTTGACGCCCCCGAGGGGATATTAAGTGTTTCCGTTGAGTTAAAACTTTATTTGTTGGGATAGGCGGCCCGTATGCATAAGAAGGATAAAATTCAAATTGCCATCACCGGGGTGCTGGTTGTTATCCTGGCCGTTATATTGGCTACCGGGGTGGGTAAAAAGGGCAGGAAGAAAAAGAAGCGTCCTTCTGCCGCCCGGGCCGGAACCTCTGCGTTGGCGGCCAAGCCTAAATCTCCGGGTCAGGCATCTTCGTCACCGGTAAAATTATCGCCTTTCCGTCAACTGCAGGCGGAGGCCCAGAGCATGCCGCTGGTGCGGGATCCGTTTACCCTAAAATTAATTGAGGAAGAAGACGGCGAGGCGGCTGCGAAGGACGTTGAGCTTTACTTGATCGGCATTGCCTGGGATTCGGCCCAGCCTAAGGCGATTATTAATAATAAAATTGTTCAGGTCGGCAGCCAGGTGGGCCGTTACACCGTGATGGAGATTTTTGAGAACAGGGTGATCTTGTCGGATGGGGCAGAAAAACTGGAATTATTGCTGGAACTGTAATTCCCCGAGTCCCCGTTGGGTGGGGGGGTGGTTAACAGACTTGTATTGATAAGTGGCGCCGAGTTGTTGAAGCCCCTATAATTACTCCCGTTTCCATGAGGCTTGGGTCCGTCGCAGAAAGAAATTTTGTCTTAAAAAGGAAAGCCTGAAACGCAGAGAAGCCATCTTGGCGATAATTTCCCCGTCGAGAAAAAATAATGTCGTTTAAGAGTTGACTTTTTGTTTTTTTTCTATAAGATTGAATCATATTGCTTTGTTCAACTGCGATGCTATAAAAAACAAGTTGAATTTTGATGCCATAACCACGAGTCCCGGTTTTATATGATGTTCTTGATATTCCATCCTTTCATGACCCCGCCCCGAAGCCTTGTTGCCGCAAGGGGGGTGTCCAATGTTTCCTGCATTTTTAAAAGGTTTTGGTAGTGCCCAGCCGCCCTCATGCCTAGGGCAGGGACGTGGATTTGGTGTCGGTACGATTTTTTAAAAAATACAATATATGAGTTTATTTAAATATTGACACACAATATGTTGTGTGGGATAATGGCTTTACTTCAGAAGAACCTAGTAAATCAATCCGTAATATATTACCAAAGACATTATAGAGAAAAGGGGGTGTTTGATGCAGGCAACGGGTACCATTGTCAGCATTGTGAAACGCAACGGCAAGGTTGAAGATTTCCTCCCGCAGAAAATTACGACAGCTATTCTCAAGGCCGGACAAGCCACGGGTGAATTTGATGAGCCTGTTGCCCGCAATTTGATGATTCGCGCTGTCAATATCGTTCACCAGATATTCGCGGAACGCTATCCGAGCGTAGAAGATATTCAGGATATCGTTGAGGAAGTCCTCATCACATCTCCTTACAAAAAATCTGCGAAAGCCTACATCATCTACCGGGATCAGCACTCTAAAATCCGGGAGATCACCTCTAAGAGCCAGGTCGGGCTGGTGGACCAGTATTTGGAACGGCTGGACTGGAAAGTCAACGAAAACAGCAATATGGCCTATTCTTTGCAGGGCCTTAATAATTATATATCGACGGAAGTTACAAAAATATACTGGCTGAATAAAATTTATTCTCCACAGGTCAAAGAGGCCCACCGCAGCGCCCGGTTTCATATTCATGATTTGGGGCTCCTGAGTGTTTACTGCGTTGGGTGGGATTTGCAGGACCTGCTGAAGAACGGTTTTCGGGGTGCTTCCGGGAAAATGGAATCGGCTCCGGCCAAGCATTTCGGCAGCGCTTTGGGGCAGATCGTGAATTTCTTTTACACCTTGCAGGGAGAGGCGGCCGGGGCGCAGGCGTTTTCAAATTTTGACACCCTTTTAGCTCCTTTTGTCCGGTATGACCATCTGACATACGACGAGGTCAAGCAGGCCCTTCAGGAGTTTGTTTTTAACCTGAATGTTCCGACGCGGGTGGGGTTTCAGACGCCGTTTACCAATCTGACGCTGGATTTGCACGTCCCGTCTCTCTTCGCCGATGTCCCGGTGCTTATCGGTGGCAAGCCGCAGAAAGAAACCTATAAGGATTTCCAGGAGGAAATGGATATCCTTAACAAGGCCTTTCTGGACGTGATGTTGGAAGGGGATGCGAAAGGGCGCGTCTTTACTTTCCCCATCCCGACGTATAATATTTCTAAGGATTTTGACTGGGACAACCCCAACCTGAATCTTTTGTGGCAAATGACGGCGAAATACGGGATTCCGTATTTCGCAAATTTCGTGAATTCCGACATGAATCCGGAAGACGCCCGCAGCATGTGCTGCCGGTTGCGTCTGGACAATCGGGAGCTCCGCAGACGCGGGGGCGGGCTGTTCGGCGCTTCGCCTCTCACCGGGTCCATTGGGGTGGTGACGATTAATTTGCCTCAAATGGGGCATGTTGCCACGGATGAGCAGGATTTCTATACGCGGCTTGAATATCTGATGGTTTTAGCGAAAGAGAGCCTGGAGGTGAAGCGGAAAGTCCTGGAAGAGTTTACGGATTCCGGACTTTATCCGTATTCCCGATATTATCTGCGTCAGGTTAAAGAGCGGTTTTCTCAGTATTGGAAAAATCATTTTTCCACGATTGGGCTGATCGGGATGAATGAAGCTTGCCAGAACCTCTTGGGGGTTAACCTCGCTTCGCCGCAGGGACGGGATTTTGCCTTACGGGTCCTGGATTTTATGCGTGATAAACTTATGCAGTTCCAGGAAGAAACCGGAAACAATTATAATTTGGAAGCGACGCCTGCGGAAGGCGTGTCTTACCGCATGGCCAAAATAGACCAGGAACAGTACCCGGACATCATTTGCGCCAATTCCTGCTCCTGCCAGGAAGGAGTCGAACCGTTTTATACAAATTCGACGCATTTGCCGGTTAATTATTCCGATGACATTTTTCAAGTTCTGGAACTCCAGGATGATCTGCAGGCTAAATATACCGGGGGGACGGTGTTGCATATTTTCGTGGGGGAGAGGATTTCAGATGTCGAAGCGCTGAAGCAGTTGATTAAGACGGTCTGCACCAAATACCGGCTGCCGTATTTTACGATCACCCCGACATTCAGTGTCTGTCCGAATTGTGGATATATTGCCGGTGAGCATAAATACTGCCTGAAATGCGAGGATGAATGCGAGATTTATTCGCGCGTTGTCGGATATCTGCGTCCTGTCCAGCAATGGAATAAAGGGAAAAAAGAAGAGTTCCTCAAGAGAAAGACGTATCAGATATGCAAATCGGAGGGTTCTTAAAATGTTCCCTGGTCGATTACCCGGGCAAGGTCGCGGCGGTTGTTTTTACTCAAGGATGTAATTTCCGTTGTCCATTTTGTCATAATCCCGAGTTGGTTATCCCTGCATCGTTCCGTACTTGTGTTCCCGAGACCGAGGTGGTGGGTTTTTTGGAACAACGCCGCGGGGTCTTACAGGGGCTCACAGTCACGGGGGGGGAGCCGACTCTCCAGCCGGATTTATCCATTTTTTTAAAGACGGTTAAGAATTTGGGTTATTCAGTGAAACTGGATACGAACGGCAGTCAGCCTGACGTCCTGGCGGGCCTTTTTCAGCAAAACCTGGTGGATTATGTGGCGATGGATATCAAGACATCGCTCCCCTTGTATCAGAAAGCGTGTGGCGTGGACGTGGACACGGCCTGTATCGGAAGAAGCATCGATCTTTTGAAAACATCGGGTGTTGATTATGCCTTCCGCTCTACTGCGGTGAAGCCTTTTATAGAGGAGCGAACCCTGTTGGACATTCAAAAGGTGCTTAATCACCCTCAACGCTATATTCTTCAGGAATTTATCCTGCGAGACCAACTGGTCGCGGCTTCTCTTTTAGATGAAAAACAATATACTCCGGAAGAATTCAAGGCGTTGAAAACGAAGTGGGATATGGCTCCCGGGCTTACCTTTTCAGGGCGCGGAAATAATTCTGAATAAAAATCGGGATTTGCGCCTGATGTCCTTTGGCTGCGAATAATTCCCGGATTGAATTGTGGGGCGTTTTTTCCTTCCCATCGTTGGGCTATCACAGTCAGAAGTCTTTTTTACATTGAAATGAGAACTGCTGTTTCACTTGGGAATCGTTTTTATGGCTTGTTTTGAGACGGGCATATTGAGAATTCAGATTGAAGTTGCTTCGGCCTGTCTACATTTGAAGGATTTTTCTATAACCTGTATTTATTGTTTGTGGTATTTGACTCGAGGTGATATCATAAACCTCAAATCTAAATGACCATATGAAAAAGAAAACAAAAATAATCATTTTGAGCCTGATTGCATTGCTCTTAGGGGTTGTCGGATATAGCGGGGGTTTGACTCCGCAACAGGCGGGCGTCCTGGCGATTTTTTCTGTATCGATCCTGGGGACTTTGTTTTTTTGGGATTTCCGTTTGAGCTTTGTCTTTGTCGGGTCCGGCGTCTTCCTCCTTATGAAAGCGGTTGTCCTGGAGGATTTTATCCAGTTCGCGTCTCTGGACGTTATCCTGTTTTTGATCGCGATGATGATTATCGTGGGGATGATGAAAGAGGCCGGTTTTTTCTATTGGCTGATTACGGTGCTGTTGCGGGTCAATAACCTTGACGGGAAAAAGCTGTTTATTATCCTGATGCTTGCCTCAGCGCTTTTCTCGGCTGTCATGGATGAAGTCACTTCAATTATCGTGATGGTGACCGTCATCCTTAATATTTGCATGTTTTTGGAAATCAACCCGTTGCCGTTGGTGATGTGTTCGGTTATGGCGACCAATATCGGGTCAGCCTCCACGGTGCTCGGGAACCCGGTCGGCGTCCTGATTGCCGCCCGCAGCAGCCTGTCTTTTGAAGATTTTCTCTCGCACGCCTTGCCGGTTTCGGTGCTTGTGCTTTTTGTTTCGATGGCGATCCTGGGGTATGCCTATCGCCGTTACATCAGAAAAATTTCAACGCTTCTTAAGGAATACCAGAAAGACAAAGGATTCCTTTACCTTATTTCTATCCCCGCGGACCGTAAGACTAAAATAAGCATAGGGATTTTTGCCGTCACCATTTTTTTGATCGCTTTGCATAAGCGTTTGGAATTACTGTTAGGAGTGCAGGAAAACACGCTCTTGATCATGATCCCGATTATTTCCGCGGGGGTTGTGATGTTTTACCGCCACGATAAAGCCCGGGATTACGTTGAGAAGGAGGTCGAGTGGAATTCATTGTTGTTCTTTATGTTCCTGTTTGCCCAGGCCGGGGTGATCCGGGCGACAGGGATTGCTGATTTTTTCGCTCAGAAAATCGTGGCGACCTTTGGAAGTTCTCCCCGCCTTTTATCCGGCATGGTGCTTTTTACGGCAGGGGCCTTTTCCAGCGTGCTTGATAACGTGGTCACCGTGGCCTCTTATATCCCGATTGTGAAAAGCCTGTCCGCTTTGCATATTAATCTCAAACCGCTGTGGTGGTCGCTTTTATTCGGGGCGTGTTACGGCGGGAACATCACGATGATCGGTTCGACAGCGAATATCGTCGCCCTGGGCTTGATGGAGAAAGACCGGAATGTTAAAGTGAATTTTTACCAGTGGTTGAAGCTCGGGTTGCTGATCGGGCTGGTCAGCTTGTCTATCTCTTTTCTGGTTGTCTTTTTCCTGTTCGGTTACTTTGAGCTTTAGAAAAGAATTCCGGTTTTGAACCTTCCTGGGGTGATCTGGGGCAACGGGGTTTGCTCATGTCTGCGCAGTCATATCAATACATTTATGGGCCGGTCCATTCCTGGCGGCTGGGTGTTTCCCTGGGGGTTGACCCGTTATCCACGCAGGAAAAATGCTGCAATTTTAACTGCCGGTATTGCCAGCTTGGCCCGACATTATATTTTTGTTCCCCAAGGGACATTTTTGTGCCGACGGATAAAGTCGTCGATGAAATCCGGTCTCTCCCGGCTTCGTTGCATTTGGATGTGATTACTTTTTCCGGCCGGGGGGAGCCGACCCTGGCGAGGAATTTGGGCGAGATGATCCGGGCGGTCAAGGATATCCGGCCCGAGCCTGTTGCGGTGATCACCAACACTGTTTTAATCGGCCGGATGGATGTGCAGGATGATTTGCTGGCGGCTGACTTTATTTTGGCCAAACTCGACGCCTTTGACCAGGCCTCTCTTGAGGAGATGAACGCCCCGGGGAAGGGGGTGACCTTTGACGCAATCCTGACCGGGCTTAAGGCATTCAGAAAAAGATATAAGAAGAAATTGGCTTTACAGGTCATGCTGACGACTGACAATAAATCCTGGGCGGCGCAGATTGCCGATGCTGTCCGGGATATCGGCGCGGATGAGATTGAGTTGAACACACCGCTGCGGCCCAATCCCTGCCGGCCGCTTTCCCCGGAAGAACTGGCCGCTATCAAGCCGCTGTTCAGCGGTTGTTCGCCGTCGGTCAAAACTGTTTACGAACTTCAGCAGAGGCCGGTCCCTCCGTTGAATAGAGAAGAAACAGTCAGGCGGCACGGTTTATATAACGCGGACCCGCACGGACAACCAGAATAATTTTGTTTATATTTTTATCTTTTTCTCTTCCTGCCATAGGGATTCCGTATATAATGACATTAAGAATAAAAATCATAAATAATCAATTATGACTTCTTCAGAACAGGAAAATAAGGAACCCTCTCAGAACGATGTTCCCCAGGTTTCGGAAACTCCTTCGGCGGCAGAGGCCAAGATAACTCCGGAAGAAGGGCGCGGCGACGGCACGCAGAGTCCTGCGGAAGGAAACAGCTCTGCGCCGCAGCCGTTGGCAGTCCCTCAAGCCCAGAGTGGCGCAGAGAAAAAGCCGGGCGCGGATTTATCCCCGCAGCCAGGCCCGGACTGGGGAAATAATCCCAAAAAAATTTTGCAGGAGCTTGAGAAGGAATGTGACTCTGGAAAAGGGGAAAAAACGACCTCTGTTTCGGATACCCCGTCCGTTCCCCCGGGTTCTCCTGTCCTTCCGGATCATCCTTTATCGGATGATACTACCGCTGATGACCTGATGACAGAGGCGATGCGGGAATTGGATGTTTTACTTAAGCAGATTAGAGAGAATCCATAACCTTCAATCGCCGGCCTTCCCGTTTAACGTCCTGTTTTTTATCTTGATAGAATTTCGCGGCTATTTGTATATACTCATGTTGCTGGACTTGTATTCCAGGCCGTTCAACAAAAGGAGGTGCTTTTATACCTCAAAGAGATATTATAACTTTAGCCAATGAAGGCGCGCCCGCCCGCCCTTTGCTTGCGCCGGTTATTCGCCAGGGCCGGTTGCTGAAGGCGTTGCCATCCCTGGCCGAGGCCCGTGCCCGGGCTCAAGAGAATCTCCGCTGTATTCCATCCCTTTTCCTGCGCCTGCAACGATCTTTTCCCTATCCGGTTTGAATACAGCCCGGAAATTATGGCTTTATCCCGGGCTGTGCATCACAGGAAAAAAAACGCCCGGGGCGTTGATGGAGGCCGGGTGTGTTGGGACGGGACTGCCAGTAAATGCTTGACAGCCTGGCTGTTTTAGAATATATTACACAGAAGCTTTCGGGATAACCGTACCGTGCAGGTGCGGCGGGGTGAAAGTCCCAGCTGGCAGTGATCCGGGGCAAGACCGGTAAGCCTGCGAGCCCCCTCATCAGGGGCAGAGCAAGTGCGCTTATTTTTAGCAACTCTTGAGCCAATAGTTCCATGCCCGGCATGGACACATTCGCAGGGAAGATGAATGTGAAAGCCTAGAAGAGAGAGAGCTTTGATAATGAAGGTGTCCGACGTCTGAACTGCTTGCATGATGTCAGCGTTGCGTTATCATGAAGTCCTTATCCCGAGCCCAGGCTCGGGTTTTTTTATCCCGGGTCCCATGGATTTTGGCAAAGGTTATGATAAGAGAGGGCAGGAACATGTTTAATTCCATTGAGGAAATTATTGAGGAACTTCGCGCCGGGAATATGGTTATCGTCATGGACGATGAAAACCGGGAAAATGAAGGGGACCTTGTGTGCGCCGCGCAATTTGCGTCTCCCGAAAAAATTAATTTCATGGCTAAATATGCCCGCGGGCTCATTTGCGTCCCGATGGAGGAACCCCGTCTGGATGAATTAGGGCTTCATCCGATGAAAGATAATGTCTTTTCTCATCATCAGCATCAATACAGCCACCTGGGCTGGACAATTTCTGTTGACGCGGCGAAAGGGGTGACGACCGGGATTTCAGCCTTTGACCGCGCGCACACGATTAAAGTTTTAATTGATTCTCAATCCACCCCGGCTGACCTGGAAACGCCGGGGCACGTGTTTCCATTAAGGGCCCGGAAGGGTGGCGTCCTGGTCCGGGCGGGGCATACGGAAGCCGCGGTCGATTTGATGCGGATATCCGGGCTGTTCCCGGCGGGTGTTATTTGTGAGATTATGAATGAGGACGGGACCATGGCGCGGATGAAGGAATTGAGCGAGTTCGCCCAAAAGTATAACCTTAAAATGTGTTCTATCGCCAGCCTGATTGAGTACCGCCGCCGCTCTGAACAGCTGATTTCCCGGGGGGTCGAAGCCGTGCTCCCGACCAAGTACGGGACGTTTCGCTTATGCGGCTATGAGTCCCGGCTGGATAAACAAGCGCATCTCGCCCTTGTCATGGGGGAGATTGACGCCTCGCAGCCGCAGCTGGTCCGGGTTCAGTCCGAATGCCTGACCGGGGATGTGTTTGGTTCCCTGCGCTGTGACTGCAATGAACAGCTGCATAGTGCGATGAGAATGATCCGGGACAATGGCTCCGGGATTTTGCTTTATATGCGTCAGGAAGGCCGGGGTATCGGCCTGATCAACAAGATCAGGGCGTATCGTCTTCAGGATGAAGGGATGGACACCGTGGAAGCGAACGAAGCTTTGGGTTTTGCTGCGGATTTAAGAGATTACGGGATCGGCGCCCAGATTCTTGTGGATTTGGGGGTTAAGCAGATCCGTCTTTTAACGAATAACCCCCGGAAAATTGTCGGGTTTGAAGGGTATGGTTTGAAAGTGGTGGAACGGGTCCCCCTGCAAGTGCCTCACACGCCGGACAACACGAATTATTTGAAGACAAAGAAGGAAAAACTGGGACATCTTTTATGAACGGCGCCGGGCGCGCTGGCGTGTTTCAGGAGGTATTTTAAAAAGTCATGGCGGCAAAGAAAAATTATGTTATTATTGTTTCACGTTTTAATGAGATGATTACCCGCCGCCTGCTTGAGGGGTGTGAGGGACAGCTCCTGAAACGAGGGATTCGTAAAAATGCTGTGCGCGTTGTGTGGGTGCCGGGCGCTTTTGAAATCCCCGTGGCCGCGCTGAAAGCGGCCAGAAAACAATCCACGGCGGCCGTGATCTGCCTCGGTGCGGTTGTCCGGGGCGAAACGTATCATTTTGAGCTGGTGGCCCAGAACGCGGCGAAAGGGATACTGGACGTTTCCCTTTTAACCGGCAAGCCAGTCGTTTTCGGGGTTTTAACGACGGAAACGCTGGATCAGGCTTATAAACGCTCGGATGTCAAAGGAGACCACAAAGGCCGGGACGCGGCCGATGTGGCCGTGGACATGGTTCAAACCTTGGTGAATATTTAATGGACGACGAGTCAATAAATAAAAGTAGTATGCGCAAACGGTCTTTGGCCAGGGAATACGCGCTGATTATCCTTTATCAGAAAGACGTAACCGCCCAGGATGTTGATCATAAAGTCCGCCAGTTCTGGGAAGAAACCGAAGCTACCCATGCGGAGGTCAAGGAATTCGCGAACCGGCTGGTTTACGGTGTTAACCGGGAACTGGAAGAGATTGATAAAAAGATCGCTTATTACGCGACGAATTGGCAGTTAAAGCGGATGGCCACCATTGACCGGAATATATTAAGACTCGGGGTCTTCGAGTTTTTTTATGCCCCGGATATCCCTCCCAAAGTCACGATTAATGAAGCCGTAGAGCTGGCCAAGAAATTCGGGGACATGGAATCCAGCAAATTTGTTAACGGCATTCTGGACAAAATTCATAAAACCGAAGTGGTTCTTCTTAAAGAGCAGAAGTGACCGGGTTCGCAGATCTCCATATTCACACGTACTATTCCGATAGCACATATACCCCGGAAGAAGTGTTGCAGCATGCTGTTGCCGCCGGATTGGACTGTATCGCGATCACGGACCATGATACGGTGGAAGGGGTGCAACCGATCAGGGATCTCGCTGTCCCTTATAATGTCGAAGTCGTTTCCGGCGTCGAGTTATCCAGCGAGGAAGAAGGCCGCGACATTCATGTCCTCGGATATTTCATTGACCCGGAGAACAGCGCTTTGCTTTCGGCGTTACGGCATTTCCAGGATATCCGGATTGAACGCATTCACCTCATGCTGGAGAAGCTGGGCCAGATGGGAATCCATAATATTACGTTTGAAGAAGTTGATGCCCAAACCAAAGCGGATGTCGTCGGCCGCCTGCATCTCGCTCAACTGCTGATCCGGAAAGGCTGGGCTGCGGACCATCGGGAGGCGTTTGCGAAATATCTCGGGGAAGGCGCGCCGGCGTATGTGAAGAAAAGCCGTCTGAACGTGCGGGAAGCGATGGGGCTGATTCATCAGGCCGGAGGTTTAGCGGTGCTCGCTCACCCGATGGTGACAAACGTCGATCATTTAATCCCCCGTTTTGCCAGAGAGGGGTTGGATGGGCTGGAGGTTTATTATCCTCACACGTATGAGACGATTACGCAATATTACGAGCGGAAAGCGGATAAATACGGGTTGTTACGGACCGGAGGTTCAGACGCGCACGGCCAGCATAAAAATCATACTTATATAGGGAAGCTGAAAATATCTTATACCTTAGTGGACCAGATGAAAAAACGTTTGGAGCGCTGATGCAAGACCACGTGGCGAGGGATGAGTATTATATGCAGTTGGCCTATGAACTGGCTTTAAAAGGCCGGGGGAAAACATCCCCTAATCCTATGGTCGGCGCGGTGATTGTGAAACATAATCGCGTCATCGGCCGAGGCTGGCATCGCCGTTGCGGAGGCCCGCATGCGGAAATTCTGGCGATGCGTCAGGCCGGCCCCCGCGCCGTCAAGGGTGCGGCGCTTTATGTCACCCTGGAACCGTGTTTCGTCCAGGGCCGCACCCCGCCCTGCGTGGACGCGGTGATCGCCTCCGGCATTAAAACGGTTGTGATCGGGGTGAAGGATCCCAATCCTGCGACGCACGGCAAGTCCATCAGGAAATTGCGCCGGGCCGGGATTCTGGTGCGCGTGGGTGTCCTCTCCGGCTGCCTGACGGAAATGAACACAGCCTTTGAGAAATATATCCTGACCGGAATGCCGTGGGTTGTGACCAAGACAGCCCAGACTCTTGACGGCAAGATCGCGGCTTCCACCGGCCATTCGCAGTGGATCACCTCCCCGCAGGCCCGCCGGTTCGCCCGGACGCTCCGCAACGAATTTGACGCCATTATGGTAGGCGTGGAAACAGTGCTGAAAGATGATCCCGCTTTGAACCCGGATTCCCCCCGGCGGCCGTTAAAAAAAATTGTGGTTGATAGCCGTTTACGCACACCGTTGCACGCCCGGCTTTTCCAGGGAAGCGATCCTGGGGATTGCTGGCTGGCTACCTCGGCTCTGGCTGACCCGGCCCGTGTTGAACGGTACCGTCGCCGGGGACATGAAGTTATTATTTGCCCGGGCCGGCAGAGCCGGGTTGATTTACCTTGGTTATTCCGTTCCCTCCCTCAAAAGGGTGTGACCCGTGTTCTGATTGAAGGAGGGGCTCGCCTGATCGGTTCCGCGTTAAAAGACAAACTGGTGGACCGGATGCATGTTTATATCGCTCCCGCGATTTTGGGGGACGCCGGCGGGTTGAGTTCGGTCGTCGGGTTTCAACGGCTCAAGATCAATGAATGCACCCGGCTGTCCTGGTTGCATTCCCGCCTGATCGGTCAGGATATGTTTATTCAGGCCCGAGTGAATTATTAGGGAAGGAGTCTTTATGTTTTCAGGAATTGTGGAAGAATATGGCGTGATCCAGAGTGTGAAGAAGAAGGAAAACCTTTTTGTATTGACTGTCCAGGGGAACCGAGTCCTGGGCGGCACGAAGGTCGGGGACAGCATTTGCGTGAACGGGGTATGTCTGACAGTCACGGGGAAAACACAAAAGCTGTTGATGTTTGACCTGATGAAGGAGACCCTGGTAGCCACCAGCCTGAAGAATGCCGGGCCGGGCGGGAAGGTGAACCTGGAACGGTCGCTAAAAATGAGCAGCCGGATTGGAGGGCACTTCGTGACCGGACATGTCGACGGAACAGGCGAGATCCGTAAAATTGTGACCCTGCCGAATTATGTGGAATTCCGTATCGGCGCCCCGCGGGACCTTATGAAATATATCGCCCCGAAGGGTTCGGTCGCGGTTGACGGCGTCAGCCTGACCATCGGCCACGTGACCCGGGATTATTTCAGTATTTATCTTATCCCGCACACCCTGGAGGTGACCACGTTTGGCCAGACCCGGGAAGGGGATCAGGTCAACTTAGAGACAGATATCCTGGCGAAATATTTATTGCACAGTATTAGTTACTTGAATTTGAAATAATACGGATTTCCTTTATAATGATATTATGAAAAAAATTGTAATCACCGGCCTTGGTGTCCTCGCCTCAAACGGCCAGGGCAAAGATAATTTCTGGAGGGCCCTGCAGGCGGGTGTCGCCGGATATGGCCCGCTCACGGTGTTTGACCCCGAACCGTTCCGGGTGAAACAGGCGGCGGAGATTAAGGATTTTGACGCCAAGGTTTACTTGGGGCCGAAGGGATTCCGGACCCTGGACCGCAGCAGCCGTCTGGCGGTTTCCGCGACGAAATGCGCGATTGAGGACAGCGGTTTTCAAATCGACGACACTAACAGCCCTGATGTGGGGGTCGCCCTCGGCACGACGTTCGGAAGCCTGCAGAGCATCGTGGATTTCGACACGGTGATTCTTAAAGAAGGGCCGCGTTATACCAACCCGGGCCTGTTTCCGAACACCGTGATTAATGCTCCCGGAAGCCAGATTTCTATTTGGCATAATATTCAGGGATTTAACACCACGATTGCGACGGGCTTCACCGCGAGCCTTGACGCCATGAAATATGCTTATGATTTCCTGCAACTGGACCGGGTCAAGGTTGTGTATACCGGGGGCCTGGAGGAACTCTGCTGGCCCCTGTTCATGGGTTTACACTCTTTGCAATTTCTGTCCGGCTCCCGGGAAGGCCAGACGTTTGTGAATTGTCCGTTTGATCTCCGTCGAAACGGGATTACTCTTGGGGAAGGGGCTTGCGTGATGGCGATGGAAGATTACGACCACGCCGTTAAACGGGGCGCCCGTATCATGGCGGAGGTGTTGTCGTTTGGCCATTATTTTGATCCGTACCGGATTAATAAATACAATCCGCGGGGGACGGGCATGGTGAAGGCGATGCGGGCGGCCCTGGACGGAGCCGGCCTGGAGGCTGGGGATATCGATTATATTTGCGCCAACGCCAACTCCACTTTGGCGGCGGATAAAATCGAATGCCAGGCGATTCAGGATGTTTTCGGCGCCCGGGCCAAGATGATTCCGGTGAGCGCGGTCAAGTCTATGGTGGGGGAATGTTACAGCGTTTCGGGGGCCTTAGCTGTGGCCGCCAGCCTGGGCGCTCTGGAAAAGGACTTTATTCCGCCGACGATTAATTATGCAAACCCTGATCCTGACTGCCCGCTGGATGTCGTCCCCAACACAGCCCGGTCAGCCCGGGTGAACAGGATTTTAATCAATAATTTCAGTCCTACGGGAAATCAGGCCTGCATGGTGATAGCACGGGCAGGGAGTGCCGCATGACACAGGCTTTTAAAGGAAAAGTGGCGGTGGTGACCGGCGGCTCCCGGGGGATTGGCCGGGCGATTGCCCTGATGTTCGCCGGGGAAGGCGCGGATGTCGCGTTCAGTTATTACACCCGGGCCGAGGCGGCTGAATCTTTGGAGAAAGAGATCCTGGCGCTTGGCGTCAGGTGTGATAAAGCTTGCGTCGACGTCAAGGATTTCGCCGGCGTAAAAGACTGGATCTCGGGGGTTAAGGAGCGGCTGGGAGGTCTAGATATCCTGGTGAACAATGCCGGGATTGTTCAGGACAAAGCGCTCATGCTTATGACACCGGAAGACTGGCAGGTCGTTGTCGACACGAATTTAACCGGGATGTTTAACGTGACCCGGGCTTGCATTGTGACATTTTTAAAACAGAAAAGCGGGCAGATCATTCAGGTTTCTTCCGTCAGCGGGGTGGTGGGGCTCCCCCGGCAGGCTAATTATTCCGCCTCCAAGGGCGGGGTGAACGCTTTCACAAAATCTTTAGCCAAAGAGGTCGCCGCCTATGGGATCCGGGTCAATGCGGTGGCTCCCGGGTACATCGAAACCGATATCCTGGCCGGCCTTTCTGAGGAGCAGAGGGAAACATTCCTGCAAAATATTCCGCTGGGCCGGCTCGGCCGACCGGAAGACGTGGCGGCTTGCGTGAAGTTTCTCGTGAGCGAAGCCGCGCAGTATATTACGGGCCAGGTGATTCAGATGGATGGGGGCTTGGCGATCCGGTAAGTTTGAGTTATAATGAATTCCTTTCTTGTCAATAAAACCAATAAGGAATGGAGCTTGTCATGGAATTAAGTGTTTGTGATATTCAGAAAATTATCCCGCATCGTTTCCCGTTTCTTTTGATTGACAGGGTGCTGGATATCCGTCCCAACGAGAAATTAGTGGCTTTAAAAAACGTGTCGATTAACGAGCAGTTTTTTGTCGGTCATTTCCCGGAAGAGAAGGTTATGCCCGGGGTCCTGATGATTGAAGCTATGGCGCAGGCGGGCTGCATTTATTTTTACTACAGCAAGAATATGCAGGGTAAGAAGCTCACCTATTATCTCGCCAAAGTCACGGCTAAATTCCATAAACCGGTTGTGCCAGGCGATCAATTGATCATGGAAGTTACGACCATCAAGATGCTGCCGAAAGCCGGGTTTCTCAGGACCAAAGCCATGGTGGGAGAGTCCGTGGTGGCGGAAGCGGAAATCGGGTTCGGCATTAAAGAATCTTAACGAAAAGAATTAGGCTGTTTTTTTTATCGGACAAAAAAAAGGCAATCCGGTCGGGATTGTCTTTTTTATGATTGAGAGCGCATGACAAGACGACCGCTTCAGGAAAATATGGAGCCGCACAATCCTTCCGTTATCGTGGTCGGCGGCGGCCCGGCCGGGATTATGGCCGCGATCAGGGCCGCTCAATTGGGCGCGAGCGTCGCGCTGCTTGAAAAAAACACGGGCCTTGGACGGAAACTGTTATTGACCGGGAAAGGCCGGTGCAACCTTACGAATGCCGCTGACCTGGATGTCTTTTTGCTCAGTTATGGTGCGCATGGGGCTTTTTTGCGGGATGTTTTTAAAAAGTTTTTTAATGCCGAATTGATGCAGTTTTTTGAGGTGCGGGGCGTTGCTGTAAAAGTAGAGAGACAGAAACGGGTTTTCCCCGTTTCCGACCGGTCAGGAAGCATCCTGGAGGCCTTAAAAAAGGAATTAAAGGTTCTTCATGTCAAGGTGCTGTCCCGGACAGAAGTCAGGGATGTCCTCGTGGAGCAGTCGGCCGCCGCGGGGGTGATTTTAACAACGGGGCAACAGATGAAGAGCGGGCGTGTGATTCTGGCTACCGGCGGGAAATCCTATCCCTTGACTGGCTCGACGGGAGAGGGGGCCCGGATGGCGGCCCGGTGCGGGCACCGGATCACCCCTTTACGCCCGGCGCTGGTTGGGTTGGAAATGCGGCAGACTTTTCCGGGAGACCTGCGGGGCCTGACTCTTAAAAATGTGCGCCTCTGCTTTTCAAACGGCAAGAATCATGTCGTTTCGGAAATCGGCGAGTTGCTGTTCACCGATTTCGGGATATCGGGGCCGCTTGTGCTGACCCATAGCGGCCGGGTCGTGGACTGGGTGAATGCGTCCTCTCCGGTGACCGTGTCTTTGGACCTGAAACCTTCTTTGACAGCAGACACCCTAAGTCACCGTTTCTTGAATAATGTGCGGGAGTCCCGTCACCAGAAGCTGAAAAACGCTTTGAAAGATTATCTGCCGGCCCGGTTTGTGGATGTCTTTCTCCGGCAGGCGGGGGTATCTCCGGATAAAGCGCTTTACCAGGTCAGCCCGGCGGAACAGAAGGCCCTGCTCCGGCTTTTTAAGGATTTTAAAATGGATATCAAGGGCTCCCGAAGTTTTATGGAAGCGATGGTGACTCAGGGCGGGGTGGATCTCCGGGATATCAATCCCCGGACCATGGAGTCCCGGCTGATCCGGGGGTTGTTTTTTGCCGGGGAACTGATCGATATTGACGGGACCACCGGAGGGTTTAACCTGCAGGCGGCTTTTTCCACCGGTTATATGGCGGGGGAAAAAGCCGCTGTGTAGCCTCATTGTCGTTTTGAATCCTGCCATTGTTGCCCGGTCAGGTCTGGGCCGCCCAGGGGTGGGGAAGATGTTTTCTCGCTTATCGTCCCGTCCTGGGTTCTTAGGGCGCCTTTCTTATAAAAGCACAAATCCCCTTACTTCTGCGGTATTTCTATGCTACACTTTGACTAGAGTAAACTGGTTTTTAAGTAAGGGACTGGAGATGCGTTTCCTTATTGTATCCATTCTTTTTCTTGGCGTGTCGGTGTGCGCCTAACCGTGGACGGGATCATTTATGTTGAAGGCGGGAACATGAGTTTTAGCGGAGGGAGTGACATCATTTATACGGGGAAAGCGTCCGTTCTCGTCACCGGTAATATTAGCGTGAACACCAATTTGGTGACCCCGGCCGTCCCTGTCGGAGGGGAACACAATTTTCCTTATGTGCCGTCTACCGGTGCGGAGAATATTCTCGGATTTATGACACCCAATAACGTTGCGCTTGGGACATCATCCCAGTTGGATATCATGGGGCTCTTTTACGGGGAAAATAAGATTTCCATCAATAAACAGACGGATTTGATGGGGGCGATTGTGACCAACTTTTTTGACCTGACCGGGCAGGTCCCGAACATTTATCAGGTTCCGGAGGCGAAAAATTATCTTCCTCCGGGGATGATCGGGTCCACCGGCGGCTGGAATATGGCCCTATTGTCCTGGCGACGGATATAATGCCTTTCTTTTGGAACGGCCTGATGGATAAGTTCCTGAATCCCTTACGTCCCGATGGCTACTGTTGACGTCCTTGATGGTTAATGGTAAAATGTTATTCTTCTTTTTTAGATTTTCCTTTCGTGTTGATCTCGGGAAGTAGCGCAGCTGGCTAGCGCGCAACGTTCGGGACGTTGAGGTCGTGGGTTCAAATCCCACCTTCCCGACCATATATATCGAACAGAGTTATAAGCCAGGGCCCCAGAACTTCGGCCCCCAGCAAAGCCTTTGGGGTAAAAAACGCTGGCCGGACGTTCTGGGGCTTTTTTTACGGAGCACCTTATCCGGTCTTTAATTTATATGACACAGGAACAGCAACGAAAACAGGAGGAAGGACTGGTCCAGGCGCATATTTTTTATTCCGGGATTGTCCAGGGCGTGGGGTTCCGGTATATGATCCGGAGTTACGCGTCCCGTCTTGGGCTGGTCGGCTGGGTCAGGAACCTCAATGACGGACGGGTTGAAATTTTAGTCGAGGGAGAGCAGGCCACGATTGAAAACCTCATGACAGATGTCGAGGAGTATTTTTCAGGATCGATCCGGAATCGTGACCTGTCCTACGGGGCCCCTTCCGGGGATTTTATAAATTTCAGGATTACATAAGCCTTGTGTTAATCTGGTGTTTATATGCGTTATGGCCTTATTTCTGATGTACACGGGAACTGGGAAGCGCTGCAGGCCGTGTTAAGGGCGCTTGAGAAGGAAGCTGTTGATCAAATTTTATGTGCCGGGGATATCGTCGGCTACGGGGCCGATCCTCAAGAATGCCTTGTGTTCTTCCGGACTCAATCGATTCCTTGCGTGGCCGGAAACCATGACTGGGGTGTTTGCGGCCTGTTAGATTTGGCCCGGTTTAATCCTTGGGCCCAGACTGCCATTCTTTGGACCCGCCAGCAGTTGAAACAGCCCGAGCTTGATTTTTTGAAGGCGTTGCCGCTTTCGTTTCAAAATGATATGATGTCCGTCACACACGGCACCTTTGATGATCCGTCCCGTTTTAAATATCTCTCGGACAGCACCGAAGCCCGCCACGCGTTCCCTTATTTAGAAAGAAAATTGGGCGTGGTGGGGCATACCCATATCCCGGGATTTTATGTTCAGCAAGGGGAAAATATCCGGATGAGCCGAGGCCCTGTTTTGCATGTGGGATCGGAAGAGAAAGTTATTATAAACGTGGGCAGCGTCGGGCAGCCCCGGGACAGGGACGACCGGGCGGCCTACGGGATTTATGATTCTGATGAACAGTATTTAGAAATTAAGCGGGAGCCGTATGATGTTGAAAGCGCCCAGCATCGTATGCGGGAACGCGGCTTGCCGGCTTTTTTATCCGAACGGATCGCGGGGGGAATGTGATAGAGGAGAAGGGGAAAACACGGGATCAAATTAAGGCCCAGATGCGGCAATTATCCCAGGAGATTGAGGACCATAACAGGCGTTACTACGAGTTGTCCGATCCCCTGATCCCGGATAAGGACTATGATGACCTTATACGGCGGCTTGTGCTTCTGGAAGCGGCTTACCCGGATTTGCGGCAGCCTGATTCTCCGACCTTGCGGGTGGGGGTCAAGGTCCCGTCGGGGATTAAAACCGTTACCCACCGAACGAAGATGCTGTCTTTGGAAAACACCTATTGTGAGGGGGAGTTGGATGAGTGGTATGCCCGTCTCAACAAGGCGTTGCCGGGGCAGAAAATATCGTGGGTCGTTGAACTGAAAGTCGACGGCGTCAGCGCGTCTCTGACGTATCAGAAAGGGACGCTGGCCTTGGGCGCTACGCGGGGAGACGGTCTGCATGGCGAAGACGTTACTCATAATATCAGGACGATGCGATCTGTTCCTCTGCGGCTGAAGCCGGATGAGAGGGGGCCTCTGCCTGAGATGATCGAGGTCCGGGGCGAAGTTTATATGAACAAAAGGGATTTTGTCGCGCTTAATAACCAGCGGAAATCTGACGGCGTCTTAATTTTTGCCAACCCCCGGAACGCAGCGAGCGGTTCTTTAAAGCTGTTGGACGCGGAGCTGACGGCGAAACGCCGTCTGCATTTTTTGGCTCATTCCTTCGGAAGTATGGAAGGCGGAATGCCGCCCCAGACTCAATGGGATTTTCTTATAAAGGCGCAGGAAATGGGCTTTTGTGTTGACAGCCATAAACGTCTCTGCCGGACTTTTCAGGAAGTGAAGGATTTTTGCCGGGAGTTTCAAGCGCGGCGGGAGTCCATTCCTTATGAGGTCGACGGGATGGTTATTAAGGTGAATGAGTTAAGCCAGCAGCAGGTGCTGGGAACGACGGCGAAGAGCCCCCGCTGGGCTGTCGCTTATAAATTCCCGGCGTCGCAGGCCGCAACAGTCGTGAGAGATATTGTCGTTCAGGTCGGGCGGACCGGCGTCCTGACTCCGGTGGCCGAACTAGATTCTGTTTCCTGCGCCGGCGTGACAATAACCAGGGCGACTTTGCATAATTTTGAGGAAGTCGCCCGTCTGGGTATTCATGTCGGCGCCCGCGTCCTTGTGGAACGGGCGGGGGACGTGATCCCGAAAGTCGTAAAAGTCCTTTCTCCTGCGGTCTTGGATTCTCCGGTTTTCCCTGCCCCGGAAGCCTGTCCGGTCTGCGGCGGGACGGTTGCAAAAGACCGGGACGACCAGGTTGCGATTCGTTGTATTAACCCGTCCTGCCCCAAGCAGCTCGAGCGCCGGCTGATTCATTTTTCGTCCCGGGGCGCTATGGATATTCACGGGCTGGGGGAAGCGGTTGTCGCACAGTTGATCAAGCAGAATTTGGTCCGGGATATCGCCGATATTTATTTTTTAACTAAAAAAGAACTTTTGGGCCTGGAGTCTTTTAAAGACAAAAAAGCGGATAACCTGCTGGCGGCGATTCAGGCAAGCCGGCAGCAGCCTTTGTCCCGGCTTGTGTATGGTTTGGGGATTCATAACATCGGAGAGAAATCCGCGTTTCTCCTGGCGCAAAAGGCCTGTCAGATGGATGCGCTTTTCAGGCTGTCTTCAGAGGAACTCACGGAGATTGAAGAATTCGGCGAGGTTATGTCCCGGTCCGTGTACGAATTTTTCCGTCAGCCGGCTGCGCGCGCTTTGATTCAAAAATTAAAAAAGGCGGGGGTTAATATGCAGGAGCCGGTTAAAACAGCCCCCGGCCCTTTGGCTGGTAAAATATTTGTATTTACCGGAGAATTGCCTGGGCTTTCCAGGCGGGAGGCGGCGGAACTGGTGAAAAGAAATGGGGGAGAAGTCGCCGCGACCGTCAGCAAACGGACGGATTTTGTGGTTGCGGGAGAGGCCGCCGGCTCTAAACTTCGAAAGGCCGGGGAGCTGAATGTCACTATTTTGACCTTTCAACAATTTAAGGAGATGATGCATGTTTAGATTCCCGTTCCACCCGGTGGCCCCGGTTACGGCAGGGTTGATTGGAGCCCTGGTGACTGTTCAGGTTTTTTGTGCGGGCTGTGAACCCGTACGCAGGAAGTTCATTCGTAAAAAGCGCACGGCCAACATGGAAACGGCGGTTCAGCCGGTTTTTGAACCTGAAGATTATCCTGCAGACAGGGTGCCGCCGGCTGACCAGTATCAGGACCATTACAACCGGGTTTTAGCCTGGAATCAGGAAGTGCTCACAGGTATTGAGGAAAAAGCCAGTGACAAGCGTATCGTTTTTTCCCTGAATGCGTGTTTGAAAGAATTAGAGGGGATGGACGGGCTGCTGCCCGAGTCCGCCCGGGGGGAACTGCGGCAGATTAAAGGGGAGATGGAAAAAGTGCGGGATGAGTTCTCTGTCCCTGCGGCGTACCGGCCGTATCAAAATTATGCCCGGAAGCTTATGAGGCTGGATCGGAGAGTCAGGCAGACATTGAAGTCGGCTTTTGAACCGGCGGAGGGGAAACCGTGAGGAGAAACGGTGCAGAAATTTATTGATGATTTTATAAGTTTTCTTTCGGTGGAAAGGGGCTTGGCCGATAACACATTGCTGGCTTACCGGCGGGATTTGGAAAGTTATCTGTCCTATTGTGAGCATGCGGGTGTCCAAGGGCTCCGGGAGGTCACCCGGCAGCATATTTCCGACTATGTTTATGCCCAAAAAAAATCCGGTTTGTCGGCCAGATCCATCTGCCGGCGGCTGGCCGCCATCAAAACCTTTCACCGTTTTCTTGTAAGGGAAAACCTTCAGACGGAAGACCCCAGCTCTTTGGTGGAAACCCCAAAATTATGGAAGCGGGTTCCTGAAGTTCTCAATCAGGAAGAAATTGACGCTATGATTATGTCGGTCAAGGGCGATGCCTGGCAGGCGGTCCGTGACCGGGCTATTTTAGAAGTGTTTTATGCGAGCGGCATGCGGGTTTCCGAGCTGGCTAACCTGCGGATGGACCAGATCAACCTTGAGTTAGGATATGTGCGGTGTATCGGGAAAGGGCGGAAAGAGCGTATTATCCCGCTGGGGCAACGGGCCCGGGAGGCCGTGCGGGTTTACTGCGGGGCTGTGCGGGGGGGGCTGTTGAAAGCCGGGCTCTCCTCGGATGTTTTTTTGAGCCGCCTTGGAAAAAAAATGAGCCGGCAGAGTTTATGGAAAGTCGTCAAGGCTTACGCCAGCAAGGCGAATATTAAGAAGGCGATTAAACCGCATACGTTACGGCACACCTTCGCCACCCACCTGCTTGAGCACGGGGCGGACCTTCGGGCGGTTCAGGAGATGCTGGGGCACGCGGATATTTCCACCACGCAGATTTATACGCACGTGGACCGGGAGCGTCTAAGGAATATTCATAAACATTATCATCCCCGCGGATAAAAAAGGATGGCTTGATGCGCAAGATTTCCTGGCAATATTTAAACCCTCCGGTCAAGGCCTTGCTGGAATGCGTGTCCCGCGCCGGGGAAGACGCCGGGATCCCGGTTTATATCGTCGGAGGGACGGTCCGTGATATTCTCCTGCATAACAGGAATGTGGACCTGGATTGTGTCGTGGAGGGGAACGCCATCGCCTTGGCCCAACATGTGGCAAAATTGGTTCGTGGGGAATTAAAAACTCACGAACGGTTTCAGACCGCCACCGTCACGAGCCCTGACCAGGTTAGCATTGATTTCGCCATGGCCCGGGAGGAGCTTTATCCCCGCCCCGGCGCGCTTCCCGTTGTCAGGCCCGGCACTCTCGAAGCCGATTTAAAAAGAAGGGATTTTACAATAAACGCTATGGCTGCGGCCCTGCACGGCCCGACGGAGGGGGTTCTCCGGGATGTGTATGACGGAGTCCTTGATCTGCGGCGCCGGTATATCAGAATATTGCATGACAGCAGTTTTGTGGATGACCCGACCCGTATTTTGCGAGGGATCCGGTTCGAGCAGCGGTTGAATTTTAAGTTTGAACCTCGGACAGCCCGGCTTTTGAAGTCGGCTTTGCGCGAAAACGTCTTGGCCCGGATTCATCCGGCGCGGTATTTTACGGATTTTCGCAAAATGCTTAAAGAAGAAACCGCGCCCGCTTGTGTTCGAAGATTGCGCCGGCTTGGGGGGATGGATGGTTTCTTTAAAGGTCAGGATATCAACGTCCGCGTGCTGGCCCGCGTGGAACGGCAGCGGTGGATGCTCCCGGCTTCTTTGTACCGCCAGTGCGGGGCTGATTGGGCTTTGATCCGCTTTATGGCGCTTCTGGCGGGACTGGAGAAAGCGCGAGTTGAGGATATTTTACAGGGGGTTCCTGTGTGCCGCAGGGAAAATGAGGCGATCCTGGCCAGCCTGCAGGCCGGGGAGCACGTGAAAGCCTTATCGGATAAAAGGATGGCATCTAGCGATATTTATGCTATATTAAAACCTTTGGCGTTGGAAAATATTCTCTTTATTCGTTTGAGAACTTCCGTTAAGATAGTACAGGAACGGGTGGATTTTTTTTTAAAGAAGCTCAATAAGACCAAGCTTGACATAACGGGAGAAGATGTCCGGCGGGTTTTGGGGAAACAATCGCCCCGGCTTATCGGGTGTATTTTGGCGGAAGTTATGGAACAGAAATTAAACGGCCGGTGCCCGCACCGGAGGCACCAGTTGGAGTTTATACGCAAACGGACCGGCCGGGACAACGCAGGGGAGACTTAATGGGACGGATGGAAAGAGTGAATGAGTTGGTCAAACGGCAGATCGGGGTCTTGCTGCAGCAGGAGATGCATGATCCCCGGTTACGGTTTGTGACAATAACGGAGGTCCGCGTTAGCCCGGATTTGCATTATGCTCGGATTAAGTTTAGCGTGTTGGATTCTCAAAGCAAGGTTGATGATGTGGCGCGGAGCCTGAACCATGCCGCGGGATATATCCGCAGGAGAATCGGGCAAAATTTAACTTTGCGTTTTATCCCGGAGCTGGAATTTATTTATGACCCGTCCATCGAATATAGCGCCAGGATTGAACAGACGCTGCAGGATATCAAGAAATTGCCAACGCAAGCGGCAGATAAGAGCGAAACACTTGAACAAGGAGACGCGAGTGGCGCATAAAAAAAGTCATACTTTTAAAGAAATCTGCCGGGCCCTGAGAGAGCATCATTCCTTTTTAGTATGCACCCATGTGAATCCTGATCCTGATGCCGTGGCGTCCCAGTGTGCCATGGTTCGGATCCTTCGTCATTTGGGGAAGAAAGTCGTGGCGGTCAGCCCTGAGCCAATTCCCAAACGCTTCCATTTTTTGCCCGGGGTCAGACAGATTCGCCTGGCGTCCAGTATAAAGAAACGGGATTTTGATGTGGCCATTATTTTGGATTGCGGGGATTTTACCCGCATTGGGGCTGTTCAGGACCTCTTATCCCAACGCACGGTTTTAATGAATATTGATCATCATGTCACCAATAGTTTTTTTGGGCAATACAATTGCGTCGTCCCCACATCGTCTTCCACGGCCGAGTTGCTTTATGATTTGCTGGCGTATATCCCCTGCCCCTTGACAAAAGTTTTGGCGCAGTTGTTGTATACGGGCATTTTAACCGACACAGGGTGTTTCCGTTACGACAATACCACCTCGCATACGCATGAAGTGGCGTCCCGCTTGCTGGCGTTCGGGGTGTCAGCCAATAAGTTGTATATTAAAATTTATGAGTCGATCCCGCTGGAAGATTTAAAAAATTTTAACAAGCTGGTGAGCTCTTTTGAAAGGTATTTCGATAATAAAGTTGTCTGCCTGGTTTTGTCCCAAAATGATTTAAAGCGGTTTTCAGAGGAGTTTGACCTCCGGGACAGGATTTTCCGGCATTTCCGGGCCATTAAAGATGTTGAAGTCATTGTGATCTTGACGGTGGAGAAGAAGGACGTCATCCGGGTTAACTTCCGGTCCCTGTCCAGGGTCAACGTCGCCTGGCTTGCCTGTCATTTTCAGGGTGGGGGGCACAGCCGGGCGAGCGGATGCCTGGTGAAAGGCGATTTAAAGGATATCCAAAAACGCGTGCTGCAGGAAATCGAGAAAGTCATCTGACCCGTCCCGTGGTGCCGCCTTTAATTTTGTCAAAGAAAGAATTTATGAAAGACGAATTTTTATATAACGGTATTGTTGTTGTGAATAAACCATCGGGGATGACATCCCATGATGTCGTTTCCCGCGTGCGGCATATTTTTCGGATGAAACGGGTTGGGCACGCAGGGACTCTGGACCCTTTGGCGACGGGTGTTTTAATTGTTCTTCTGGGCCGCTGCACAAAATTGTTTAAGGAATTTGAGGCGTATGACAAGGGGTATAAAGCCAGCATGATTCTGGGGACAAAAACGACGACCGCTGATATTGAAGGGAAGATCCTGCAACAGGTGGATTACAGTCAAGTAACCCGGGAACAATTTGAAAATATTATGCAAGAATTCCGGGGAAACATCCTCCAGGTCCCGCCGATGGTTTCGGCGATCAAGGTGAACGGCAAACGTTTATATGAACTGGCCCGCAAGGGAATTGAAGTGAAACGTGAACCCCGATCGATTACAATCCATGATTTGCAGCTTGTTGATTTTATCTTGCCCCGGGTCACGTTTTATGTCGAATGTTCCAAGGGCACCTATGTGCGGCAGCTCGCCGAGGATATGGCCGAACGCCTGAACAATATCGCCTGTATCTCCGAAATTGAAAGAACCCGGGTTGGCCCTTTTCATATTGAAGAGGCCGTAGCCCTTGAGGACTTGGGCCCGGCTCATGTAAAGCTTTGGAATGGAACCCTCCGGTAGTCCAGGGCGGTTTTTCAATAGAGATGGAATTTATAACGCGCTTAAGCCAAGTCAGAAGGCAATATCCTCATCCTGTCGTGGCCATCGGTATTTTTGATGGAGTGCATCGCGGTCATCAAAAGGTGCTCCGTCAGGTGATCAGGAAAGCGCGGGCGTGTCGGGGGACGGCGGTGGTCATGACCTTTTATCCCCATCCTCTGCATGTGCTGCAGCCCGCCCTGAACGTGCCGCTGATTACGACCTTGTCGTTGCGCGAGAAATTGCTCGCGGACATCGGCCTTGATGTTTGTTGGCTCATCCGTTTTACCCGGGGTTTCTCCCGGATCCCGCCATGTCAGTTTATCGAAAAGTATATCGTCGAGAAGATGGCTCCGCATACCGTGATTGTCGGTGATGATTTCCGTTTCGGGAAGGACCGTCTCGGGACCCTGGCCCTTTTCCGGGAGGAAGGAAAAAAATACGGGTTTCATGTCCAGACGGTGCCCATTTCAAAAGGCACAAAAAAATTAATCAGCAGCACGAGTATCCGGCAATATGTCAAGGACGGTGATTTCACCCGGGCTTCTCGTCTCCTGGGCCGTTCTTTTGCTATTCAGGGGAGAGTTGTCCCTGGGGACAGACTGGGGAGGGAATGGGGGTTCCCGACCGCTAATGTTTTTTCTGAGAGGCAGTTGATCCCTCCGTGTGGGGTGTATATCGTTTATGTCCAGTATGCCGGCTGTCTTTTCCCGGGGATGGCATATATTGGGAGGAAACCGTCTATCCGTCCCGGTGCCCAGTTAAACATAGAGGTGAATATTTTTGATTTTAAGCGTAACATTTACGGGGAAGACATTATTATTTTTTTTAAAAAGAAAATCCGGGAAGAAATAAAATTCGATTCTTCCCAAGCGCTGATTCGGCAGATTCAGTGTGATGAAATAAAAGCTCGTTGTTGGTTTCAAAACAATCATCCTGCCCCCCGATTGATCTAATCTCTTATAGAGTTGTTTATACCATTTTTTATGCCATTTTTTCTTCTAAGTGGAGAAATACGGCAGAAGAGGGCTGCTTTTTGCGGGTTTCTCTCCACAATATATAGTTGTGCATTGTTTAAATTGGCACAAATTATTGTATTACAATAAAATAGAATATTTTGCTGTTGACGGGGAATGGCATTTTCGATATACTTGAATACAAAGTGGTGGATAGTGGAGGGTAGTGGTTTATGACGGCAGATAGGATTAAATTATGTTTTACGGTGAATATCGCCATTCTCTCGATCAAAAAGGCCGATTAATCCTTCCGGCACGGTTCAGGGATATTTGCCGGGACTCGGGTATCGAAAAATTTTTTCTCACCCGGGGCCTGGATAAATGTATCTTTATGTTTTCTGAGGAGGAATGGAAGATCCAAGAGAAGAAATTTAAAAACATGCCCTTTACTAAACAGGAGTCGCGCCATTTTAACCGTTTGTTTTTTTCCGGGGCCGCAGATGTGATCCCGGATAAACAGGGCCGTTTTATTATTCCGCCATATTTGAAAACCTATGCCCGGATTCAAAAAGACACCCTGTTGGTTGGTGTATCCAATCGAATTGAAATTTGGGATGCCGACACGTGGGCGTCATTTTATGATAATAATTCCGAGTCCTTTGAGCGGATTGCTGAAAATATGATGGAATCGGATTAACCTGTTTTGGAAAGCGCCCTGAAATACGCGGGCCAAGTGAATAATTTTTCAATGGTCGATGTCGCCATAAATACGCTATCGCACATGAAAGACGAAAATTCAAAACACACCCCTGTGATGTTAAAGGAAGTTTTGGAATATCTTCGCCTGCCGAGGGGAGGATGCCTCGTGGACTGCACGTTGGGCTTAGGGGGGCATGCCGAGGCCGCAGCCGCCGTCTTAGGGGAACAGGGCAGGATTATCGGGATTGACCGGGACCTGGATTCTTTGCAAGTTGCCCGTCGGCATTTAGAGGGACAGCCTTTGCGCTGTGATTTTGTGCATGAGGACTTCCGGAAGATTGATGTCATCCTGGAGCAGCTCGGTGTGTCCCAGGTCGACGGTATATTGCTGGATTTGGGAATATCAAGTTTTCAACTGGATAACCCTGAACGGGGATTCAGCCTCATGGCGGAAGGGCCGTTGGATATGCGGATGGACCAGGATGCCGCTTTTTCGGCGTATGACTTGATCAATTCCCTTTCCGAAAAAGAGCTATCAAGTATTTTAAAAAATTACGGAGAAGAACGTTTACATAACCGCATTGCGAGGTTTCTTGTCACGGAGCGAGGGCATCATCCTATTGAATCCACCAGCGAGTTGAAAGAGATTGTTTTGAAAGCTTTGCCCCCGCGCTATAAGCGGCAGAAGATACATCCAGCGACGAGGACATTCCAGGCGTTCCGGATTGCGGTCAACCGGGAACTTGAATCTTTGGAAATTGCTTTGGACAAGTGCATAGAATTTTTGCGGCCGGGGGCGAGGGTGGCTGTGATTTCATTCCATTCGTTGGAAGACAGGATCGTAAAGCATAAATTCCGTATGCTCAGTCATACCGGCATCCTCGCGCTCGTAACCAAGAAGCCGTTCCGCCCTTCGGAAGAAGAGGTCCGGGATAATCCGCGTGCGCGCAGCGCCCGGCTCAGGGTTGGAGAAAAAAAATAATATCCGGCGATGTTCTCGTCTGGAAAAAGAGAGTGTGTCCTATGAAATTAGTGAAATTTATACAGGTCATGTCTACCGTTACTGTTTTGGCTTTGATTTATACTCACTTGCAGATGCAGATATTTGACTATGCTTATCAGGGGAAGAAACGGGAGAAAGAAATTGTCGCCCTGCAAGGCGATAATGGCCGTGTGACATATGATATTTTGCAGTTGAAGTCTTCTCTTAACTTGGGAGTGACGCTGTTAACGGATGACTCGATTTTTAAGTTCAGCGATGATGAGAATATCGTACAGCTTGTCACGACGGAATCCTTGAACACGGATCATGAAAAACCGGTATCCCAAGAAGAAGGTCCAGTCAAACCTCTCCTGAGTTTCCTTTCATTTAAGTCTGAGGCCGAGGCGCGGTCTTTTGAGAAAAGCCGTATCCTTCGGTCTTGGCGAAGAGACCCGTGACCTCATGGCGGTCCTGGCGAAAGGGCGGGTGTCCGTGTGAAATGTTGCGCGGTGTTGCCGCTGAAACCAGAATATAAAATGAGTCGTCCAAGATGAATTCGGTTCGGAGTGGCCCGGTGTATATTCGTAAACGAACCTTGCGTTTTGTTAGCGTTTTCCTTTTCTTGATTGCGTGTCTGCTGTATTTTTCCGCCAAGTTGGCATGGATGCAGGTTTTCCGTTCAACGCATTTGGCTAACTTGGCGGCGAAACAGCATAATCATTACATCAAGCTGGAGCCGGTGCGTGGAACGATTTATGATCGGCGGTTCAGGCCCTTGGCGTTGAACTTGACGGCGTATTCTTTGTTTGCGAATCCCCGGATCATGTCGTCCGAGGATAAAGAAAGAGCCGTGCGGGAACTTTCGAGCCGGGCTCATCTGGATTCTGCTTTTATCCGGGAGAGGCTTTCGCGCTATAAATATTTTGTCTGGCTGTCCCGTAAACTTCCGGATGAACTGGTGGAAGAAATTCGGGCTTTGAAAATACCGGGGTTGGATTTTATCCGGGAGAGCAAACGGTATTATCCTAACCGGAATTTAGCAGCGCATATTATTGGATTCGCCGGGATGGATAACGTGGGGCTGGACGGGCTTGAACTCAAATATAACGAGGTCCTGAAGGGCAAGGAGGGTTGGACACAAATTTTAAGAGACGCCAAGCAGCGGGATTTAATGATAGAGAAACAGTCCTCGCCGCCCCAAGACGGGTTAAATCTTGTTTTGACGATCGACGAAACCATACAGTATATCGCCGAAAGGGCTTTGGATAAGGCTTTTCAGCAGAACAAGGCCAAGGGGGCAACGATTATTGTGATGGATCCCCGGACGGGTGAAATTCTGGCGCTCGCGAACCGTCCGACGTATGATTTAGAGAATTTTATCGAAAGTGCGCCGGAGCAAAGAACGAATCGAGGAATTTCTTACATCTATGAGCCGGGGTCGGTTTTTAAAATTGTAACGGCTTCTGCAGCGCTTGAAGAAAACGCGTTTCAGGAGGACGACAAGATATTTTGCGAGAATGGGGAGTACCGTGTCGGGAATCATATCTTGCACGACAGCCATCCGCACGGGACTTTGACGTTTCAGGGAGTGATTGAACAGTCCAGCAATATCGGGACCACGAAAATCGCCCAGAAGCTGGGACCGGATAAGGTTTACCGTTATGCCCGGGCGTTTCAGTTCGGGCAGAAGACCGGCATTGATTTACTCGGGGAAGTGGGGGGGATGATCCCTCCGCCTTCCACCTGGTCTAAGACCTCCATCGGCGCGGTTCCCATAGGTCACGAGGTTGCGGTGACCCCTTTGCAATTGGTTAGCGCCGTTTCCGCCATTGCCAACGACGGGATTGCCATGAAGCCGTTTGTCGTAAAATATATTAAAGACAACAAAGATGAACTGATTCAAGAGTTCTTCCCGGAAGTCCGGGGGCGGGTTATCTCAACGGCCACAGCCGGGAGGATGAAAATTATTTTACAGGGGGCGGTTGAAAGCGGGACAGGGAAACGCGCCCGTATTGAGGGCTTAGCCGTCGCCGGTAAAACCGGAACGGCCCAGAAGGTCGAAAACGGCCAGTATTCCCATCATAAATATTACGCGACTTTTATCGGATTCGCTCCGGTTGATAGTCCGCGGGTTGCCGCCGTCGTCGTTTTTGATGAACCCAGCCCTAATTATTACGGCGGGACGGTGGCTGCCCCCGTGTTTAGAGAAATGTTGATGGATACGATTAAATATTTAAGATCTTTAGACCCTTCCGGATGAGGCAACATATGCGGCTTGCAGACCTGTTAAGAAACATTTATGAGGACGTCCTCCCGGAGGCGAGTGAAGATATTGATGTGCAGGGAGTGTGCTCGGATTCCCGCCAGGTTTCCCCGGGCAGTCTTTTTGTCGCTCTCCGGGGGCCCAAGGAGGACGGCATTCGTTATATCCCGGATGCCGTTCACAAAGGAGCCCGGGTTGTTGTGACGGATGGTGCAGTCTGGCCTGACGGGGTGAGCGTCCCTTGTGTCCTTAAAGTGCCGGACACCCGGGATTGTTTGCAGAAGCTGGTATGGCGTTTTTACGGGGAGGCCTGCCGGGGGCTGCGTATTATCGGGGTTACGGGCACCAACGGGAAGACCACGATCACATATCTTGTTGAGTCTATTTTGAGTCAAGCGGGCAAAAGGTGCGGGGTTGTGGGCACAGTGAATTCCCGTCTGGGGGACACGGTGTGGCCTTCTAAAAATACCACGCCGGGTTTAGTGGAGAATTTTCGGTTTTTATCGGACATTGTTTCCCGGGGGGCGGACGCCTGCGTTATGGAAGTGTCGTCCCACGGGTTGCATCAGGGGCGGGTGGCCGGTGTCCCTTTTGCGCAGGCGGTTTTAACCAATGTCACGCAGGACCACCTGGATTACCACAAAGACATGGAGGAATATTTCCTGGCCAAATCACGGCTTTTTGTTACGCTTTCTCCACAAAGTACGGCGGTGATTAATGGGGATGACCTTTACGGCCGGAGATTATGTTCTATGACGGCAGGACGGCTCCTGACCTATGGCATCAATAGCCCGGCGGATTTCAAGGCCGAGGATATCCACTTGACATTAAGCGGGACGGAATTCTCCGTCGTCGGCCCTTCCGGACGGTTTCCGGTTAAGACCGCGTTAATCGGGCAACATAATATTTATAACATTTTGGCCGCTTGCGCCGTTGCTGTCGGAGAGAATGTTTCTTGGCAGGATATTCAGCGCGGGATCAAGGCCTGCGAATCTGTGCCGGGGCGGATGGAAGCCATCTGTTGCGGACAACCCTTTCACGTTTTTATTGATTACGCGCATACGGACGACGCCCTGCGGAATGTTTTGTGTGCGATTAAAGCCATTTCCAAGACCAGGATTATTCTGGTCTTCGGGTGTGGCGGGGACCGGGATACAGGCAAAAGGCCGAAAATGGGGCGTGTGGCATCTGAATGGGCCGATCGGGTGATTGTGACAAATGACAATCCCCGCAGTGAACCTCCGCAGCAGATTATTGACCAGATTTTATCGGGTTTTTCTCGTCATCATTACCGGGTTATTCAGGACAGGACCGCGGCGATTGAAGCTGCGATCCAGGAGGCCGGAGAAGGGGACGTCGTGCTTGTGGCCGGGAAAGGCCATGAGAATTATCAGATTTTCAGAGACCAAACGGTCCCCTTTGATGAGCATGCGATTGTGCGGCAGTGTTTATATAACAAGATGTCGGGATAATCACAGCGGATGTATGAGAATTAAGGGGATTTCTATGTGGACGATACGGGATATCTTGCAGGCGACCGGCGGCGTGCTTGAGCAGGGGGGCGAGGACCAGACGCTGAAGAATATTTCGATTGACAGCCGCACGATTAAACCCGGCGCGTTGTTTATTGCCATTCAGGGAAAAAATTTTGACGGGCATCAGTTCGTGCCACAGGTCCTCCGGAAAGGCGCCCGGGGTGTCGTCATATCAAAGCCGCTGAAGGAGAAAAATTTCCCCCCCGGGGCCGCCGTTATCAAAGTGCGGGATACGACCGACGCCCTGGGGGACATCGCCGGCTATACCCGGGGGCAATATCGTATTCCTGTCGTAGCGATCACAGGGTCCGCCGGTAAGACTTCAACGAAAAACATGTTGGCCGCGGTGTTGGCGTCCCGCTACCAGGTCCTGGTGAATCAGGGCTCTTTTAATAACCAGATCGGGGTGCCGTTAACGATCCTCCGTATGGCTCCGCGGCATCAAATTGCGGTCTTTGAACTGGGAACCAATCAGCCCGGCGATATCCGGCGGCTGTCCTCCATTGTCAAACCGGATGTAGCGGTCTACACGAATATCGGTGAATCGCATCTGGAAAAATTGAAGAGCCCGGGATATGTTTTTAGGGAAAAGAGTCAAATGGTGAGGGATTTAACGCCGCCCGGCCGGATTGTTTTTAACAAGGATGATAAATATTTAAAAAAATTCAACAAGAAGTTTAATAATGATAAAATTATTTCTTATGCGATTCAGGATCCGTCCGCCGATTACCGGGCGACGCATATCGAACGGATCCGGCGGGGCAGAGCCTTGCGTTTTCTTGTTAACGGAAGGCATCCGGTGATCCTGCGGACCCCGGTTCAGGAGAACGTTTATAATGCCCTGGCGGCCATTGCCTGTGCCAGGCTTCAGGGGATTTCTTATGGGGCCGCCTCTGCGGCGTTGGAGAAACACCGGTTTTCAAATCAGCGGCAAGCGGTTCAGCGTTTGGGGCCATGCTGGTGTATCGATGATTCGTATAATGCGAATCCGGTATCGATGCGCAGCGCCCTTTCCACGCTGGATGCGTTCCCTGTTAAAGGGAAACGGGTCTTGGTGTGCGGAGACATGCTTGAACTCGGACCGCGGTCTAAGGCGCTTCACCGGGATATGGGAAAATTTATCGCCCGGACGAAGATCGGGGTTGTTTTGGCTTACGGCCCGATGTCTTCCTGTCTCGCCGATCAGGTGAGACAGGACAATACGTCGGTACGGGTTGAGCATTTTTTGTCTTTGCCGGCCCTGCATCAGGAGCTTTCGTCCTGCCTGGCCCCGGGCGATGCCGTGCTGATTAAGGCGTCCCGCGGCATGCACCTGGAGGCGACGGCGGCTTTTTTAAAAAAACAATTGAGTGAGGGATAGCCGGGATGTTTTATTATTTTACTCAGTTAAGAGAAGTCTTTTTTGTTTTTAATATTTTTAAATACATCACTTTCCGCGCCACCATGGCGGCGGTGACGTCCTTTTTCATTTGCATTCTGGCCGCCCCAGTCGTGACCCGGATATTCCAGCAGTGGCGTATCCGCGAACACGCGCGGCGGAAGGACTGCCCGGGCTTGGCGTCTTTTCATGATAAGAAAGAAGGCATCCCGACCATGGGGGGCATCTTCATCATGGGCAGCATCCTTGTGTCGGTCTTGTTATGGGCGGATATCGGGAACCGGTATATTATATTGTCCCTCCTGACCGCCCTTTATCTGGCGATTCTTGGTTTTGTGGATGATTATGTGAAATTGACAAAACCCGGCCAGCACGGCATCCGGGCCAGGACAAAATTTTTATGGCAGATTCTTTTGGGATGCTTTATTGGTTCGTATGTCTTTTTTAATCCGGATACAACGCCGCATTTTGCCACGCAGTTGGATGTCCCTTTCTTAAAAAATATGCTGGGGCTGGGGTGGCTTTACGTCCCGTTCATCGCGCTGGTGATCATCGGGACAAGCAATGCGGTAAACCTGACGGACGGGCTGGACGGGCTGGCCATAGGGTGTGTTTTGATTGTCAGCGGCACGTTGGCGATTCTCTGTTATATCACGGGAAACGTCAATTTCAGCCAGTATCTGTTTGTCCCGTATGTCGCCAATACCGGGGAACTGACGGTCTTTTGTGCGGCGATTGCGGGGGCAAGCCTGGGATTTTTATGGTTCAATTGTCATCCGGCCACGATTTTTATGGGGGACACGGGGTCCTTGTCCCTCGGGGGATGTCTGGGCGTTATTGCGGTGTTTATTAAAAAAGAATTATGGCTGATCCTTCTGGGAGGGATTTTTGTGGCCGAAGCCATGTCTGTTATCCTGCAGGTCTTTTCGTTTAAAATGACCGGCAAACGTATTTTTAAAATGGCCCCGCTGCACCATCATTTTCAGTTGTCGGGATGGCACGAGTCCAAAATTATCATACGCTTCTGGATTATCGGAATCATTTTCTCCCTAATGACGCTGGCATTATTAAAAATCAGGTAAAATGGACGTATTCAATAAAAAAGTAACGGTCCTGGGGGCGGCTAGAAGCGGATTGGCTGCAGCGGCGTTGCTCGGCCGGAAGGGGGCGAAGGTTTATGTGTCCGAACAGGGAGGGATTGAAAAATTCCCCTCTGATTTTTTGTCTTGGGCCCGGGCGGCCGGGGTCCAGATTGAGGTGGGCGGGCACACGCGGGAGTTTATCGCCGGGAGCGCTTTGGTGGTGCCAGCCCGGGGGTCCCTTTCCTGGCTCCGCCCCTGGTGTGGGCGAGGGAGCAGGGCATCAAAATTTGGGGAGAAATTGAACTGGCGTTCCATTATTGTCCGCCACCGGTTATCGCCGTGACCGGCAGTAACGGGAAAACCACGGTCGTGACCCTGATCACGCAGGTTTTGAACGCAGCGGGCAAGAAGGCGGTGCTGTGCGGGAACGTCGGCACCCCGTTCTGCGACTGCGTGGACAAACTGGCGGACGCGGATTTTGTCGTTCTGGAAGTCAGCTCTTTCCAGTTGGAGACCATCGAAGATTTCCGCCCTTTTATCGGGGTGTGCTTGAATTTCAGCCAGAACCATCTTGATCGGCATAAGGACATGGAAGAATATTTTAACGCTAAAAAACGCCTGTTTGAAAATCAGGGGCCCGGGGATTACGCCGTATTGAACGAGCAATGCGAACTTTTTAAAGAAGCGGCGCAGGCGTTCCGTTCCCAGGTTGTTTTTTTTAACCGTCCCGGGGAAGCCCCGGCTGCAGCGGGGGGAAATCCGAATTTTTCGGCTGTTTTAGCGGTGTCCCGGACGCTGGGGATCGCCGATGATATCGCTTGGGGCGTGTTCCGTTCGTTCCCCGGCGTCGAACACCGGTTGGAGAAAGTCCGGATTCTGGACGGCGTTGAGTATATCAATGATTCAAAGGCCACGACGGTCGAGGCCGGACGGTGGGCGCTGGAGAGTTTGGAGCGGCCGGTTGTTTTGATCTGCGGGGGCCGGGATAAGCATCTCGATTATTCTGTCCTGGCGGGCCTTGTCGGCAGAAAAGTGAAAGCCATGATTGCGATCGGCGAAGCCCGCGGGATATTCAGACAGGCCTTTGCGGGATGTGTCCCTTTCGAAGAGGCAGGCAGTATGGCGGCTGCCGTTGCTTTGGCCCGGCAGAAGGCGCGCGAGGGGGATTGTGTCCTTTTGAGTCCCATGTGCGCGAGTTTTGACATGTTTAAAAATTTTGAAGAACGGGGCGTTGTGTTTAAAAGCCTTGTTCGCGATCTGCCGGAGGGGGCGTGATGCGGGATATCCGGATATCCATAGCCACAATAACGTTATTTTTGATCTTTTTAGGAATCACAATGATTTACAGTTCCAGCGGAATTTATGCGATGCAGATCCTGGGGGACCGTTTGTTTTTTTTGAAAAGGCACATTTTTTTTATTTGCGCCGGATTGATTTCTGCCCTGGGCTGCATGGCGTTGGATTATCGCGAGCTCCGGAAGGTCGCTAAACCTCTCTTGCTTTTTGCGGTGTTCCTCCTGGTTTTGGTGTTGGTCCCAGGCATAGGGAAAGCCAGTTATGGGGCTCAGCGCTGGTTCAGATTTGGCCCGGTTTATTTTCAGCCGTCGGAGATGGCCAAACTATGCGTGTTGATTTATATGGCCGACTTTTTGGCCAGGAAACAACAGGAGGTTAAAAGTTTCCGGAAGGGATTTCTGCCCGTGCTTCTGGTTTTGGGGGTGATTTCTCTTTTGATATTGAAACAGCCGGACCTGGGGAGTATGCTGTTAATTTTTTCCGTATCGATGATTATGTTATTTGTGGCCGGGGCAAAACTGAAATATCTGTGGGCGCTGATCCTGGCCGGGCTGCCCGGTTTTTATTTTATGGTTGTCAAGGTTCCGTACCGATGGAGAAGAATCGTGGCCTTTCTCAATCCCTGGGAGGATGTGCATGGCGCGGGGTTTCAATTGATCCAGTCCCAGGTGGCGTTCGGCAACGGGGGGTTTTGGGGGGTCGGCTTAGGGAAAAGCGTGCAGAAGCTGTTTTATCTTCCGGCTGCCCACACGGATTTTATTCTGTCTATCATTGGTGAGGAATTAGGGTTTTTAGGGGCGTTTTTGGTCATTGCCCTTTTTATCTGTTTTATCTGGCAGGGAAGCCGTGTCGCCAAAAGGACGCAGGATCTTTTCGGATATTATTTAAGCGTCGGGATTGTCGCTTTAATCGGCTTGCAGGCGGTGATCAATGTCGGGGTGAGTATCGGGGCGCTCCCCACAAAGGGTTTGCCGCTTCCGTTTATCAGTTACGGGGGGTCTTCGCTGGTCTTTAATATGATATCCGTCGCATTATTGTTGAATGTTTCCCGTGTCGAAGACCTTTAAGTATGATACAATGCATTTTTCTTGCGGGAACCGCCGGAAGCACCGCGGTAGGCGGAACAAGCCATGACATTTGTTTTTGCCATATCAGGGAGCGGAGGGCATATTTTGCCGGCTCTTAAAGTCGCCGAGCATATGTCCGGACGGGGACACCGGGTCGTTTTTATGGGGGATGTCCGGGATTTTTCTTCTTTAGTGGAGAAAGGCGGCATTCCGTGTTATCCGTTAGATGTCTGCGGTTTGTCAGCCCGTTCTTTGAAGACGATAGGCGTGTGGTTTTTTAAGATGATTTTAGCCGTGAGAACGGCGCGGCGGCTTTTAAAAGAGCTGAACCCCGCGGTTGTGGCCGGATTCGGCGGCTATGGAAGCGCGCCGGTGGTTCTGGCCGCTATTTCTCGCCGGATCCCGACGCTGATTCATGAACAGAATGTGCTTCCGGGGCGGGCGACGAAAGCATTAAGCCGGTGGGTGACAAAGGTCGCGGTCAGTTTTGAAGAAACGCGCCGGTATTTAAAATCAGCCGCGGTTGTCACGGGGTGTCCGGCCCATGGACCCCGGGACCATGGGGATAGGAAACAGATTTTAGCCGGCTTTGGCCTGGACGAAGGCGTGTACACAATCCTTGTTTTGGGCGGCAGTCAGGGCAGTCAGGCGATTAATTCCGCGTGGCTGAAAAGCGTATCGTTGCTCAAGGAGCGCATGGATTTTCAGGTTATTCATCTTGCGGGACCTAAAAATTATGAGCGGGTCAATGAGGAATACGGCCGCATGCGCCTGCGGGCTTGCGTGCTGCCTTTCCTCGAGGATATGCCGTCGGCCTACAGTGTGGCGGACATGGCTGTTTCCAGGGCCGGCGCCGTTTCCGTCACGGAATTGTCGCTTTTCGGCGTGCCGGCCATCCTGATTCCGTATCCGCATGCCGGAGGGCATCAGAAAGAAAATGCTGCTGTCCTGGTGAAGCAGGGATTAGGGGTCATGATTGAGGAAAGCCGTGTGTCCCCGGAGGTCTTGATGGCTGCGGTTGAAAAAATAAAGATGGCCGGGGAGGCCCCCAGGCCATGGGGTGCTGAAGGGGGCCGTGAGGCGGGGGCCAGGCTTGCTGAAGAAATTTTGGAATTAACGAAATAAGCGAGGCTTTCTTAATCAGAGAGCCGATGATTTTTTTAATATGCCGATAAATATGGTAGAAGAACATAAACACCGGGTGGGGACCATGCAACAACAGTATCATTTTGTAGGCATCGGCGGCATTGGTATGGGGGCCTTGGCTTCGCTTCTTTTATCCCGGGGAGAAAAAGTGTCCGGGTCCGACGTGAAGGACGGCCCGATGATCCACGCCCTGGTGGAGCA
>ENA-UPTA01000273-UPTA01000273.1-activated-sludge-metagenome-genome-assembly--contig:-NODE-273-length-59707-cov-46.553292_pt1 | contig 59707 bp, 49 predicted proteins | sample MGYA00238184_ERZ773361 | MGnify/ENA primary metagenome ERZ773361 (study PRJEB29100, sample SAMN05720205) | activated sludge metagenome | isolation source: anaerobic digester from wastewater... | reverse complement strand
TCCTCGAGGAAAAAGCGCGCCAGCGGCTCGATGTCTTCCTTCCTCTCCCTGAGGGGCGGGACCTCCAGCTTCAATCCCGAGATCCTGTAGTAGAGGTCCTGCCTGAACCTGCCGTCCTTTATCCATTTCAGGAGGTCGGAGTTGGTGGCCGCGAGGATCCTGACGCTGACATTTATCCCCTTGTCCGAGCCGACCGGTTCGATCTTCTCGTCCTCGATGGCCCTCAAAAGCTTGGCCTGCAAGGGCGGAGGAAGCTCGCCGATCTCGTCGAGGAACAGCGTCCCCTCGCTGGCGGCCTGGAACTTGCCTTTCCTGGCTTCGACAGCTCCGGTAAACGCCCCCTTCGAATGACCGAAAAGTTCGGATTCCGCGAGATTCTCCGGTATCGCCGCGCAGTTGACCGCCACGAAAGGCCCCTTGGAGCGCCTGCTCATCTTGTGGATGAGGCGTGCGAGCACTTCCTTGCCCGAGCCCGTCTCGCCGAAGATGAGGACCGGGTCGCTTGATCTCGCGAACTTTTCCGCTTCCGATACAAGCCTCTCCATTTTCTTCGACCTGAAGACCATCGCGGGCTCGTCCCGAAGGCGGAGCTCCTTTTCCCTGACGGCGTTCTTGAGGACGATGAGGATCCTCTCCCTGTCGAGCGGCTTTTCGAGGAAGTCGAACGCCCCCTGCTTCACCGCCTCGACCGCGAGCGGGACACTGGCGTGGCCCGAGATCATGATCACCGCCGCGTTCTTCTTCACCGCGAGAGGGATCAGCTCCCTTCCGTCCCCGTCGGGAAGGCGCAGGTCTATGAGCGCCGCGTCGAACTGGCCGCCCTCGAGCTCCCTCGCCCCAGCCGCCACGCTCTGCGCCGGGACGACATCATGCCCCTGCCTCGAAAGTATCGTATCGAGAGCGTCCCTGATCCCCTTTTCGTCGTCGACCACCAGGATCTTCGCCATGGGGATATTCTAACTTAAAAGAGAATAAGGGACAAAGAGAGGCTGATGGCTGTCACCGGTGCTGAAGAGCTGAAGGCTGAAGAGCTGAAGTTCAACAAGGAAATTAATTCCACAAATTTAAAATTTAATCTTTAAAATTTGATGTTTTAAATTCAGGCGTAGCCTGCAGGGCTGAACGGTCAATAAGGAATGGCATGTTTTTCGTAGGGGCGAACGGCCGTTCGCCCTTTTAAATCAAAACGTATGGGCGGGTTCAAAACCCGCACTTTGCAGGGCGTGTTCTTTGGAGTCAAATACTAGGTCTCACAACGAAGACACGAAGGACACGAAGAAAGACTATTTTCTGGTGTTCTAACGAAGAATCCGCGTCGAGGCAAAAGAAAAAGCAACAATATCTTCGACCTCAGAGGGAACAGAGGACGCAGAGAAAAGATACTGAAAAAGGTTTTACAAGGATGGACAGGATGAACAGGATCGGCAGGATAAAGAACCCGGTCATCACGAGAAAGGCCCGCAGCATTCCAAACGAAGTGATCTACCTTATCCTGCGAGATTCAAGACTAAAGCCCTGACCCCGAGGGCTCTGTTAACTTCAGCTTGTGAGTGTGACTCACGAACTGAATATTTTCCTTGATCAATTTACGCTTAAGCCAGCGCCAATAATTCCCGGCCTTAATATGATCAGTTTCTTGATTTAAAACACCGACAACATCCACAACCGAAAACCGCCATTTGCTGTTTTCTTCGTCCCAAACGGCACGAACTTCCCGATCATCAAAAAAACGGATGGATATTTTATGACTCATGATTTTCCCATCGCGCGAAAATCCGGGATCGGCATGCCAAGATCGATTCCCGAGCGTTCGCATGCCCAAATCAGCGTTTCCGGCTTTACATCCACCTTTAAAACTCCTTACAAGACAATCTTACTTCAAGAGGGGGAAGGGGTCAATGGAAGAGAGGCCGGAGATCGACAATAGCACGGGGAATTCAAGGTGAAGAGACGAGGCCGAAAAACACGAAGAATTCGTCCTTGAAGCATAATGCGTGGCGTGAGCCCGCAAGGTTTTTCTCAGCCCGGAGAAAGACAATTACAATTCACAGGGATGGACAGGATGAACGGGATAAAATCAATGGCTGTCCCTAATTACTTTGGGGTTATTTCCTCTTCTCTGTTGATTCCTTTATTTTCTTTTTCTGTTTCGAAGTGGGTAGGAAGTTCTCACCTGAAATGACGCTCTTGCCGGTCTTCTGTTCCAGCTCCAGTCTGGCTTTTCTCGCTATCCTGCCGCCCTTCTGACCGGCCTCGGCGTTCTCGTCCATGCCGGTGGCTTCTACACTTTGCGCTATCTGGCGAGTTGACAGCTCTGCAAGCGCCGTGAAGATAAGTTCAGCCTCGCTCATGTGGTCTCGCAGGTTCTGCGTTTTTAGCCCCTTTATCTCCTTGTGCTTCTTTACCGACACGCCCGCCCATTCCTGATGAATGATATTGGTAAGGATCGCATATTCGTCCTCGCCTTTGATCTCATGGTCCTTCCAATAATCGGTCAGTTTATTGCGGGTTTCCTGGCCCATCATCCTCTGCTGAATCCACTTCTCACTCCTCCCATGCTCTCGCCAGTAATCGCGGGCGCGGTCAAGGGATCTGGCAGGGTCGCTCATGTCCTGGATGCGCTCGTACCCCACCTTTGCCAGCCACAGCTTGATCGGTTCGGCTTTTGGGCTTGGAACGGATTGGACGATTCGCAGAAGTGTTTCTGGATCAGCAACATCGGTGAGATAGTACTTCCCGTCCGCAGAAGGCAATTTCAGTTGGTGACATTTTGTCACCGACTCGCTGCCCTCTTTCTTAAGCCGCTCCTTGAGTTTGTTCCAGTACTTGCGCGCAGTCTGGTAGTCAGGCTGCTGGATCAGCGCCGCCACGATGTCAACGACGGAAAAGTACCAGGTCTCCTTTGATTCGTCATAATGGCGACGGATATTGAAATCTTCAAAAACCGCCAGGGCGTTATCGGTCATTGCATGTCCTCCCTATAGCCCATATTATAGATCCGTTTGCGGGGGAAGGAAACCGATTTTGGAGGATGCATGATGCATCGACCCCGAACCCTCAGCCCGGAGAAAGACAATTACAATTCACAGGGATGGACAGGATCGGCAGGATAAAGAATCCGGTCATCACGAGAAAGGCCCGCAGCATTCCAAACGAAGTGATCTACCTTATCCCGCGAGATTCAAGACTAAAGCCCTGACCCCGAGGTTTGTTGCCGTCAGGGGCAGTTCACAAAGTGTCTTCTATTTCCTGCCATGTGGCGTCTTCAATTTTCTTAGGCACGATCTTAAGTTGGCCATCTTTAATCCAGTTGTTCCATCTCGCAATATTGGTGCATTTTTGTGAAAAACCAAGTTCTCCAGGATTAGGATGAATAAGGACTATTCGGTTCCTACGCGAGGAATATAACCACTCGATAATCTGGAAGTTAATTCCCCTGTCCCTGAAGCCGTAACCGCATACTAATATTCGAGCACTTTTTTTTAAGGATTTGCTAAAACGACAATGGAGTTGCTTGTATATTCCATTTGAATAATCAGCCGTTTTGTTATAAGTGCCGGCAAGAAACAAAGGCCGTCCTTCAATCTGGAATACCCTGTGGGCACCTCTTTGTGAAATATTATAGACCAGTGGATCTTCAATATGTCCTATCCTTGCACGGTACCAGTCAATAGGAGTTTTATCTGGAATAAACTTGAACCAATTGATCGAACCATGCAATTTGTAAAGCTTTACTTTGGCATTTAAAACATCATACTCTTGCTCACACCAATAGCGAATTCCATATTCTGACTCTCCAAATCCATCAACGACAGGGATATCTAGTCTTTTAAAATAGGCTTCGAGGAGCGTATCGTGGTTTAAAGTGAATAAGTCTAATTCTATTGCCTCACTATTTTGAAGGGGGTCAGCAAAACATTTCAAGTGGTCATAATACTGAGGTTCTATCGTTAGCTTTCTCCAGACGACATCTCTAATATAATTAATTGATTCGTGCGCCAGCTCATGCAGATGCCATGTTCCTTTTACTTCTTCTTCCTTGGCTGATAGAAGTTCCGGCTCTTCAAAGAGTAATTTGTCAATTAAAGGAATTAGTGCAGGATTGTGAAATTCACCTACAGAATGTTCATATACTTGACTGGCAATATAATATAGTTGTTCATAATCATATGTGTCGTGCGTTGAACTGCCTGTTTTATTCATTATTAATTGATCTATCCATTTTAAGAAAGTCAATATTCTAGGTACATGCTCATCGGGGAATGGATATTCATTTTGCTCCTCGCTATAAAAATCATAGCTTTCGTCAGTATATCGCCTGAGCTGTTTACCTGACAATACGCTTTCGGTAATTTGTGATGTTGAAGGGTATTTCGCAGGAATAGAAATGCCAGAACCGACCAACCATATTAATTTCTTTTCGTTTGCCATATTATGGATCGCAAGTACTCTGCATCTTGTTGATTTCAATTCCTTGAGAGTCAAATCCGCTTGGACCTTCATCGCTGCCCGCATACGCCGTGACGAGATAATAATGATTACCTTCACTTGGATTGATTTCCGCTCTTATTTCTCCCGTGCAAAGATCAACGACGGTTGCGTGACACACAGTGCCTGTTTTGTTGTCGTGGTGATAATAGCCATCCCACGGCGAGACGATATCACCCTCATAGATATTGTAGCCTGTTGCTCCCCCTACTTTCTGAAAGTAGATGTAGAACCCAGTTGTCGAACTGGTGTTTTCCTCAATCCGCAACGGAAATACCGAACTGCTCCCAGATACTTCAGCGTTTGAGCAGAAAGAAATTGTCACCAAATGGTCTGAAGAAAAACCCTCGCAACCTATAGCGTCCCCAACCAATACTGCATAGTTTCCTGTTGCATACACATCGTAATTTTGTGATGTCGCCCCAATAATAGTTTCTCCATCCTTATACCATTGATAATAAGCGAATCCTGGAGCCACCGTCAGCAAAACAAACCCATCGGGGCAGATATTGGCATTTTGTCCTGTAATGCTTGGTGTGGGTGTTGAGGAAACTGTTATAGTCCTTTCTGCCGAAGTGCCTGTGCAGGAAGTAGAAGAAGTAACAGTCACGGTATAGTTTCCACTTTCCGTGGCTGAATAAGTCCTGCTAATAGCTCCAGGAATTGAAATACCATTCTTCTTCCATTGGTATGTGGCATAAGTTCCTGTACTTAATGCCACAGAACTGCAACCCTCGGAAGCCCCGCTGATAATGGGCATGGGAATGCTGTTGACAATGAAAGGACTTGATGCTGCCACACAGCCATTGTTATCCGTAACAGAAACACTGTAACTTCCGCCAGAAGTGGCTGAATAGTTTTTGCTTGTTGCCCCACTGATTGGTGACCCGTCTTTGTACCATTGATATGTCGAAAATGTTTGTGCACTTAAAGAAGCAGTTCCGCATGCAGGAGATGGCCCGGTGATAGTTGGAGTTACCATCGCGTGGTCAACAATAGAAGCGGTGCCGCTTTTTGCAGCCACTCCACACGAATTGTAATATTCGACAGCATAAGTATGATCAGCATTGGCAGTGGTCGTTGTGTCGGTGCACGCAGTTGTTTCATAAGCGAAATAGCCAGAACATCCCCCGGTGCTTATTGGTGAACCATCTCTGTAAAGTCTATATTGCCTTAAATATGTCCCTCCAGAATCATTCCAAGATTCAGGATCTGTTGGCCAGGTTAGCAAAACATCTTCGGTGCAAGAATGGATATCTTGTGGGGTGCATGGTTGTATTCCTGCAGGAGCCTGACCTGGTTGGTATATTCCGCCAATAGCCCATCCCTGTATGCTAGGTAGCCCCCCCCAGATTATCATTGCAGAATCAGTCCATACGGATGTATGGAGAAAACGCGCCGACGGACAATTAATTCCTTCCGATGTCGGAGACCAATTATCGTTGACTGGATTATAACGTCCGCCAGAAATATCTGATACCCCGCCCCATACCATCATTTCTGTTCCAGTCCATACTGCTGGCGCACTTCTTGCCGTAGGAGCATTCACAGTTGTTGTCGTTGCCCAACTATCTGTTGCTGGATTATATTTTCCACCTGTATTATAACCTGACGCCCCCACCCCGCCCCAAATTATCATCTCAGTTCCTGTCCAAATGGCAATATGATCATATCTTGCGGTGGGAACAGATAAGGTTGATGTTATTATCCATGAATTATTTGAAGGATTGTATTTTCCACCAGAGTTAAGAGGCACTATATTGGAATTTTGATATTGCCCCCCCCAAATAATCATTTCTGTTCCTGTCCAAATGGCCGTATGAAGCCATCTACCCTCAGGGCCGAGCGACATGGAAAGCCAAGAATCTGTTTGCGGATTGTATTTTGCACCCGTGCCTGAGTAAGATAAAGAATCTCTGCCGCCCCAAATAATCATCTCTGTCCCTGTCCATACTGCACTATGGTCATAACGCGCAGAAGGACTATTTATATTAATGGACGTTGGTAACCAAGAATTAGATACAGGATTATATTTACGCCCTGTATTGTTGTAACTGTTACTACTATTAGAGCCACCCCATATTATCATTTCTGAACCTGTCCATATTGCGGTATGATTTAGTCTGTCATATCCTTCAATTTGAGTCCATAAATCCAAAACAGGATTGTATATGGCACCAAAATAAGCCCATTCTGATGTGCTCCATCGTTTACCACCACAGACAATCATTTCCAATCCCGTCCAAATACTCGTGTGGCTATGGGTCATAATTGGTGTTCCGTTGGAAGCTGACACAGGAATCCATTGATCGATGGCAGGATTATACCTGCTTCCAGTACTGGTAGATCCACCACACCAAATAATCATCTCAGACTCTGTCCAAACTGCAGTATGGGACCCTCTTTCTCCCGAAGGAACATTGGCCCCTACCGAAGTTGAGACCCAAGTGTCACTATTTGGATTGTAACGTCCACCATTATTTGATATCGAGTACCCTTCAATACGCCCACCCCATACTATCATTTCTGTTCCAGTCCAAACAGAAGTATGATCATACATAGCAACTGGGCAGCTTTCAATTGATATTGGTATCCAGGTGTCATTCGTTGGATTATATCTACCACCATCAGCTTTGCAATAATTTGAACTTGAACTATCTCTTCCACCCCATATTATCATCTCACTACCAGTCCATATTGCAGTATGTCCATATCTTTCAGAAGGAGCTTCTGTTAGTGTTGTTGTTGTCCAGGTATCGGTTAATGGATTATAACGACCTCCTTGTCTGCTCACCCCACTGACCCCACCCCACACAATCATCTCAGATGCTGTCCATACAGCCTCACCGTTGGGGGGCGCATTTACATTTGATATTTCTCGCCATGTATCTTGAATGGGACTATATATTCCACCTGTACTTGGACCCCATATGATCATCTCTGTCCCAGTCCATACTGCTGAATGATTTATCATTCCCGGGGGACAATACGAACCACCGGAAGTCGGCAACCATGAATCAGTAGTTGCATTGTATCTACCGCCGACATAGGGATAATAATCATTTAATGAAATTCCACCCCATATTATCATCTCGGATCCCGTCCATACCGCAGTATGAAATCTCCTTTCCATCGGGCAAAATGCCCCCATTGAAGTTGGCAGCCAAGTATCCGTGGAGGGGTTATATCGTCCTCCAGAATTAAAATGTGTATTGCTAGAATAGCCACCCCAGATAATCATTTCATTCCCAGTCCAAACAGCTGTGTGCCACGTTCTTGGTAAAGGAGCTGTCAAACCACTTGCCAACCAGACATCCTCGCAAGAACTTTCCATAATCGGCGGCAAATACATCGATTCTTCTCTTCCGAATTCTTTCGGGGTCTCCGCTTTTACCCCACACTCTTTGAGCCACTGTTCCGTGCCCTTCTTCTGCCAGCTTAGACTTTCAATCTCAATCTCTCCCTCGCTCTTGAATTTTGTATGTTTTATGATGAAGCTTTCGTTTGTTTCTTCAATGGTTGATATCTTTCCCTGTTCGGGCGTCTCGGTGAGGATCCTTTGGAACTCTTCGGGGGAGAGTTTTATCTCGTTCCTTTCGAGGCCTGGCATCTCTTCGAAGTTTTCTTTTCTCATGTCGAGGACATAGGTAATCTTGGAATGCTGCGCGCCTGGAGCTTCGCAGAAGTATTCAGGAGTTAAGGTTTTTAAAGCTTCTTCAGCCTTTGCTCTTGCCTCTTGATGAAATCTCTCATCATTGGCGTACCAGTTCCTTACGAGCCTATCCGCCAGCACCGGTCTGGCAAGGCACTCCGCGATAAGATATGGGTCGTTGTTGAGCGCGGTAAAAAGCTCGTTGAGTGTCTGGGGATCTTTCGTCCCTTTAGCCATCCTGTCCATTTCGGCCTGGAGCTGTTTTCCTTCGATGGGCCTCTGCCAGAACTGGTCGAGGGCGGCGGATTTCTTGAGGTAATCGGTCACTTTCGCTTCGATCTGCTCTTTGGTGACCATTTGTTCAAAGGGGGGCTTGGGCTGTGGATTCTCTTTCGGCCAGATGCGGTGGCTGTAATAGACGCGCTCGATCGCCTCCTGCGCCTCGACCCTTTCTTCGAAGGTCAGAGGTTCGCGGGCGAACAGACTTCCCGTAAAAAGGACGATGAATCCAAGCGCGATACTGAAAGCTATCTTCTTCATTTTCTTGCCCCCTTTGACAAGATCTTATTATAGGTCCTTTGTCAACAGGTTGACAAGGGCTGAAGGCTGAACGCTCCGCTTCCCAAAGAGAGGAGCTATCCTATCCTCTCTTAGGCGCTCCGCTCGCATACTCGCTGCGCTGAACACTCCCCCGGCAGGGAATGTGCCCTGCCGCAAAGTGAATTTGTCTCTGGGCACGGCATTTCACACCCTTCGGGCTAATGTTGGGCTGAAGGCGGAAGGGGTTTCCAGTATGGAAGAGCGGAAGCTGGGAAGTGCAAGCAGGGAAGGAAGGATTGTCCGTAAGGGCGATTCACGAATCGCCCGAATAAAACCCCCACGCTTTCGCTTTCCCCCTTTGCAAAGGGGGATCAAGGGGGGGCACAATTATTCACTTTTCAATCTTCATTTTTCAATTTTCAATGCAGGCGTGTCCTGTGGACTGGCTGATGGCAGTACCCAGGCTGATGGCTGAAGGCGGAAGGCTGAAGGGTCAATAGGGAACGCAGGCTAAAGACCTGCGGCTACCTCACTTATCAATCTTCAATTTTCATTTTTCAATGCAGGCGTGTCCTGCGGACATGCTGATGGCTGAAGCGCTGAAGAGCTGAAGTTCAATAAGGAAATTGATTCCTCAATTTTTCAATTTTCAATCCTCACTTTTCATTTTTCAATGCAGGCGCGTCCTGCGAACAGGCAGATCGTGGATGGTCAAAAAAGATAGTATCTTTATCTTACCTTTCTTGACATATTATCTTACATATCATACCATCTTACCCGGAGGAAAAGATGAAGACAGTGACGGAAAACCTGGGCGCCAGGTTACGGAAGCTGAGGGAAGAGAACGGAGCCACGCAGGAAAGGATGGCACTGCTTCTGGGAATCCACAGGCCGGCGGTCTCGCAGATCGAGGCGGGCAGAAGGGAGGTCACGTCCCGGGAGCTGAAAAGGCTGGCGGAATTCTTCCAGGTATCCGCCGACGACCTCCTGGGGACGGAAACCCGCAGCCTCCCACGGAAGGAGATGATGGTCAGGGAGCCGAAGCACCCCTTCGACAAGGAAAAATTCAAACAGCTTATCCTGTACATCATCGCGAGCTGCGGGGCGAGGCCGAATGTGGGCAAGACGGTGCTGTACAAGATGCTCTACTTCTGCGACTTCGACTGTTACGAGCTTTACGAGGAACCGCTGACGGGAGCGAACTACAGGAAGATCGCCTACGGCCCGGCTCCGTGCGAATTCGAGAGGGCCGTCTCCGAGATGAAATCGAAAAACGAGATCGTGGAGATCGCGGTCGAATACCACGGGAAGAGGCAGATAAAGTACCTGCCGAATGTGGAGGCCGACCTGAAGGTCTTTTCCGCGAGGGAAAAGGAGGTCATCGACAGGGTCGTAAACCGTCTTTCCGTCATGGACGCGGCGAAGATCTCAGACTATTCCCATGAAGATACCCCCTGGAAAAGCTCAAGCGACAAGGAGATCATCAATTACGAGCTGGTCTTCTACAGGACGCCCGTCTATTCTGTCAGGGATTACAAGGAAGAGTGACGATTGACCTCTTTTTCTGAAGCCAAGGAGTTCTCGCGGGAGTTCAGCCGTCTTATAAACTTCCCACGGGCTTACGCCCGGGGTTTTCTCTGTCGCGAGCAAGCTCGTCCGCCTTTGGCGGAGGGACTCCATCCCACGAGCTCACGCACGGGGATTTTAGTAAGGAATTCATTAAAAAAGTGGAAAAGTCTTCGAACTGACCTGGATCTTTTGAAGAGCGTTCTTGGGGACAATCCAAGAGGTTATGAACCTTTCGTGATGCGAATTACGGGCCTGAAGCTCAAGACCGAAGTGTACAAAGTGAAGCATTTCAGATGCGCCGCCATGAAAGGAAAGGGTGCCCGCAGCGGCATCAGGATCATTTACGCCTATTTACCAGAACAGAGAAGGATCGATTTCATCGAGATCTATTACAAGGAAAAAGACGACAAAGACTGCGATAGGGAGAGAATAAGGAAGTATTACAAGTAGACGCGTCCTGCCGGACTGGTTGAAGACTGACACCAGAGCTGAAGAGCTGAAGGCTGAGGGGTCGATAAGGAAATTAATTCCTCCATTTTCCACTTTTCCTTTAATGCGCAGCTTGCCGGGTGCAGCTTGACATTGTTAATAATTATGGGTACTATATTTAACAGAAGGCGAGGTCGCGAATGTTTCTATCTATTGACCATAAAATACTTAGCCGCATATATGGTCATGGCAGGGGTTGGGTCTTTACTCCAAAACATTTCATGGACCTGGGGACCGGCTATGCTGTCGGAATGACATTGACCAGGCTATCCCGCAAGGGAACGATCCGGCGGCTTTCCAGAGGCCTTTACGAGTATCCGGTTACACATCCGAAAATGGGCACGCTTTCCCCTTCTCCGGAGGCGGTGGCAAACGCCTTGGCGGGACGAGATGCCGTTCGTCTTCAGCCATCAGGAGCTTACGCGGCCAATCTTCTTGGCCTGTCGGACCATGTCCCCATGAAAATCGTATTCCTCACTGACGGGCCGTGTCGGCATGTTCGCATAGGCAACCAGGAAATTCATCTGAAGCGGACCACTCCCCGAAACATGGCAACGGCCGGCAAAACGAGCGGTCTGATAATTCAGGCCCTGAGATATCTGGGACAGAGCGGCACGACTCCCGGAGTCATTCGGACACTCAGGCAACGACTGAATACGAAGGAGCGCGCCGAGATAATGAAGGATATCCGCTATGCTCCTGCATGGGTCGCCGCTGTCATCCGGCAAGTAAACGCGGGGAAAGATTGACCCGTGAGCGGCATTCTCAGGCTTGCACCTCGTGAACAACGGCAATATTTCGAAGAAACAGGCAATAAGCTTGGGTTGCCGCCTTCAAGCATTGAGAAAGACTTTTGGGTCTGCTGGACGTTGCGCCGGCTTTTTGAACTTAAGGGCTGGGGACAGCATCTTACCTTCAAGGGCGGTACGTCCCTGTCCAAAGGCTGGAAACTCATTCAACGATTCTCCGAAGATATAGACATCGTAATAGACCGCAGCTTTCTTGGCTTCGAAGGCGCGAAAAGTCCGGAGATGGCCGGCACCCGCACCGGCTGTCAGAGGCGGCTGAAACGCCTGAAACATGCCTGCGAAGATCAGATCATGAATTCTCTCAAACCCTCCATGGAAGAAGCATGCCGGACGGCGATTCCTGAAACCATGCAGTGGGAGCTGACCGCAGACTCGAACGATCCCGACGGGCAGACATTGTTGCTCCGATACCCGGGTTTGTTCGCCTCGGGGACCGGTTACCTGCAGCCTCAAATAAAGATAGAGCTTGGCGCCCGTTCCGACACTGAACCAACAGAGGTTATTACAATCGTTCCTTATGTTGCGGAGGTATTTCAGGATTGGCGATCATCGAGCGAGTTCACTCTTCGGGCAGTCGCCCCGGAACGAACATTTTGGGAAAAAGCCATGCTCCTTCATGAGGAAACCTTTCGACCCGCGGACAAACCGCGCAAAGGCCGTCTCGCCCGTCATTATTACGACCTGGCATGCCTCATCGAAAAAGGGGTTGCGGATAAAGCTGTCAAAGCCACAGGCCTCTTCGAGCGAATCTCCCTACACCGCCAAATATACTTCGGACAAGCCTGGGTGGATTACGGCACTCTCAAACAGGGTACTTTGCGCCTGTCTCCCGGACAAAGCGACATGGCGTACTGGGCAGACGACTACGCGAAGATGGCCAGGGAAATGTTCTTCGGGACACCGCCCAGGTTCGAGAACATTTTGAACACAGTCGGCGAGTTCGAAAGGATGTTCAACAAAGCACCTTTTTAGGGTCGCAATATAATCGTTAGAAAAGACATCGACATTTGCCGCGACGCGGAGTTTTAACAGGATAAATGATTCCACACTTTTTCATTTTTCATTGTTCAATGCAAGCGCAGCTTGCCGGGCTGAAGTTCAATTAGGAAATTGATTCCTCAATTTTTCATTTTTCAATTTTCAATTTTCAACTTTAATTCTTCACTTCAGGCGCAGCCTTTCAGGGCTGCGCCTGTCCTATCCTTCCTACTGCGCGTCGCAGGAGCCCGCGAGGACCTTTGAATTGCAGCCGCAGGTCCCGCTGGCATTCGTTCCTCCCCTCTCTGCATCCGCCGACGTGAGTCCCCACGAGCCTTCGTTCCCCGCGCCATCGTCGCCGGCGACGACAAACCAGAGCATGCGTCTCGGATCGCCGGACGGATCGGGTACGCCCGTCCATGTGTACTGCCCTGTAACGCCCAGCGAACAGACTCCCTCCGCCACCTGCCAGGTGGCAAGGCCGCTCCCGTAACCCCAGACGATGTGATAACCGGGCGAAGCGCACAGCGAGGCGTCCCAGTTTACGGTGATGTCGTCGCCCTGATTATCGGTCGCCAGGGTGAGAGGTTTTGTTCCCGACGGGACGCGAAGGGGAACGGTCGAAGGCCAGCGCGGACAGCCTCCGCCGCCGTTCCAGCAGTTATAGGCGATGTTGAGGAGAGGGACATACTCGCCCGTCGCCTTCAGGTTGCCAGCCTCGGACGGGTGGCTGTCGCCGCTCCAGTAAGCGAGGTAATCATGGGGTACCGTTCTCATGTGCTGGATCGCGCCTCCGTACCAGCGGTGGTGGTTGCCGTCAATCCATCCGAGGTCGTTCACGTTTGGGTCGTCGATGCGCGTGCCTCCGCCGTTCGATGTGAGAGTGTTGTAAAAATCGAAGACGAAGACGTTGTGCCTGGAGTAGCCCACCAGCCATTCGCCTGTCAGCCACTCGTTGAACTCCCTCGCGTTGGCGGCGTATTCCTCGTTCGTGTCGCCCGCCATGAGAGGAGGCGCGGCTATCGCGACGAAGATCTTGTCGGGGCGCGAGGCGAAGTAGTTCCTGAGCTCGATGTAGATCCCCTTGGCGTTAGCGACCGTGTGGTATTCCGACCAGCACCCCTGTCCCCTCAGAGGGTTGCTTCCGATGGGAGGCACGGGTTCCGACGGGCCCAGCAGGTTCGAGTTGGGAAAGCACGACTTGAACATCACGATCCCGTTCTCGCCTCCCGGGTCGGTCTCGAGGCGCGAGTAGGAGCTCACCTGGTCGCTCTCGGGATAGAGCGAGGCCATGTACCCGGTGCTGTAAGGGCCGGAGAACCAGCTGTACCAGTGGCCGAGATCGGTATTGTCCCCGATGGTGCCTTCGCCGAGGTCCGGGCCCCAGCCGTAATATGTGTCGCTGACGAAATAGTTGTTGTTCATGAGGGCGATGCCGAGCCGGCCGTTGTAATCATTGAGCCAGTTCTCACCTGTCGAGTGGTGGATGAAGATAAGCTTGACGGTCTCCGAAGGAGGATCGGGGTTCAACGCCTGCCCCCGCGACAGGACCGCGAACAACAACATTACCGCGCAAACGATGATCCGCTCATTCACTCTCTTCGCCATTTCCGCCTCCCGCGTCGAACGAAAAACAGCATCCCCGATGTCCGTATATTTAAGGTTGGATTGTACACCCGGAAGGGGGAGGGTTCAAGATGAAGGGGGCGAGAACAAGCTTTGCTTGAATTATAAACATCAAATTTTAAATTTGAGGAATCAATTTCCTTGTTGAGCTTCAGTCTTCAGCCATAAGCCTTCCTGCCCGAAGGGCGAAAAATGTTGTGCCCGGAGTCGAATTTACTTCGCGAAAGGGCACATTCCCTGCCAGGGGAGTGTTCAACGCAGCGAGTATGCGAGCGAAGAGCCTAAGAGAAATTGCGCCGTAGAATTCAAGAGAGTGACTTAAAGGGCTTTAAGGCAGATCGTAGAATTCGAGGCAGCAAGGATCGCCCCTCTCTTTGGGAAGCGGAGCGTTCAGTCTTCAGCCTGTCCGCAGGACACGCCTGCATTTTAAATTTCAAATTTTAAAGATTAAATTTCAAATTTATGGAATTATTTTCCTTATCGACCCTTCAGTCTTCAGCCTTAAGCCTTAAGCCTGGCGTCAGCCATACGCCTGTTGTCACCCGATCTCTTTAAGCTCTTCTTCGAACTCCCTGTTCTTCTTCTCGAACTCGCGCGTCAACGATACAAGCTCTTCGAAGAGGGGTTCTATCCTTTTCTGGGCGTGGTTTATGTCCTTCGAGAGGTTCTGGATGTCGAGGGCCCTGCCGTGGAAGGTCGCGTCCTGCAGCGCCTTCGTGTCGTCCTCCACCTTCTTTTCCAGCTTCATGATCGTCTGTTCGAGTTCCGTCATCCTCGCCTGCATCGGTCCGAGCGCCTTCGATTTCCGCGTTATGACGTCGGCGCGCGCTTTTCTGAGGTCCTTCCTTTTCAACCCTTCCCTGGCCTCCGCGGGCTTCCCCGCGACGCTGTCGATCGGGGACTCGTCCTTCCACCCGACCCTGTCGAGGAAATCCTGGTACGAGCCTTCGAAGACCGTGACCTTGTTGTCGTCGAACACAACGAGCCTTTCGGCGATCGCGTGGAGGATCATCTCGTTGTGGGTGACGATGACGATGGCGCCCTCGAACTCCTCCATCGCTTCGATGAGCGAGGCGATCGACTCCATGTCGAGATGGTTTGTAGGCTCGTCGAGGAAGAGCATGTTCGACGGGCTGACGAGGATCTTGCCGAGAAGCACGCGGCTCTTCTCTCCGCCCGAGAGCACCGATATCCTCTTGAGCGCGTCGTCGCCGCTGAAAAGCATCAGCCCGCAGATGCCGCGCGCCGCGCCCCTGCTGTGGTCGGGGTGGACGTCCATGATCTCCTCCTCGACCGTGTTCTTCTCGTTGAGCCTCAGGATGTTCGTCTGGCCGAAGTAGGCGAGCTTCGCGGCGGGGTGGCGGGTGATGACGCCGCGGGAGGGTTTCAGCTCGGCCGCGAGAAGGTTCAGGAGGGTCGTCTTTCCCTTGCCGTTCTTTCCGACTATCGCGACGCGGTCGTTCTTTCCGATGAGAAGGTTGAGCCCTTCGACAAGGAGCCTGTCCCTGTCGAATCCGAAAGAGATGTCCTCGGCGACGAGGAGCTGTTTCGCCTGGAACGGCGCTTCGTTGAACGAGAAATCGAGCGTTTTCTGCCTCGTCAGCTTCTCGAGCCTCTCGTGTCTCTGGAGAGCCTTGATCCTCGACTGCACGGCCCTCGCCTTGGTCGCCTGCGCCCTGAAGCGGTTGATGAACTGCTCCGCCTCCTTCCTCTTCTTCTCGTCGTTGATCCTGGTCTTCTCGTAGACCTCCTCCTCCACGGCTATCTGCTCGTAGAGCTTGTGAGTCGGCCCCTCGATCTTTCTGAGCCTGAGGCGGTGGATGATCATCGTGTGGGTCGTGATGCTGTCCATGAAGTCGCGGTCGTGGGTGATGAGGATAAGCTCGCCCTTCCAGGCGCGCAGCTCCCTGCCGAGCCAGCGTATCGAAACGATGTCGAGGTAGTTGGTCGGTTCGTCGAGAAGCAGGAGGTCCGGCTCCGAAACCAGGACCTTTGCCAGGTTCAGGCGGATCTGATAACCGCCGGAGAGGCGGTGCGGCGAATTCTGAAGGTCGCTCTCCGTGAAGCCGAGGCCCGCCAGGACCTTTTTCACCTTGTACGTCTCGTCGATGCCGTCCTCGTTCGGCTGGAGGCTGAGCTTCGCCTCTTCGAGTACGGTGGGCGCGGTGAAACGGATGTGCTGGGAGAGGTGGCCGACCCTGTAACCCTGCGGGATGTCCATGATGCCCGTGTCGGGATGCTCCTCGCCGAGGATCATCCTGAAGAGCGTCGTCTTTCCCGAGCCGTTCCTGCCGACGAGCCCGACCCTCTCGCCCTTGCCTATCGAGCAGGTGACCCCCTCGAAAAGGACCTGTTCCCCGAACGACTTGCCGATGTTGTTGATCTGAAGCATTTGTTCTTTCTTCGCCCTGAGCCGGCTCAGTGCAGGAAGAGGCTCCTCGTCGAGAAGTCGGGGTCGCAGGTGAGGTTGAGCCCGAGCTTCCTGAGGCCCGCGTCGTCTCCCGCCGTCGGTATGTGGGTTAGGTGGACGTCGCAGCCGCGGATCTCCTTGAGCTTTTCCACGGCGGCCTGCGCCGCGGGGTTGTGGGCGGTGCTGATGCTGAGGGCGATGAGCGTCTCCTCGAGGTCGAGGCTGAGCCGCCTTCCTTCCAGCACTTCCCTTTTAAAATAGGTCAGAGAGTCGATGACGCTCCTCGGAAGGAGGTCTATCTCGGAAGGGATCCCCGCGAGGTGTTTCGCGGCGTTGAGTATCAGGCATGAGGCGGCGTGCATCGTCTCCGAGTTCTTTCCCGTGATCACGGTCCCGTCGCGCAGCATGAGGGCCGCTCCGCAGAAGATCCCGTCCCTGCCCTTTCCCGCCTGTCCCGCGTCCTCCGCCGCCTTCCTCGCGGGCATGACTACGGGGCGGTCGACAGGCCGCGCTCCGATCTCGGTCATGATCAGCTCGGCGCGCTCCACCGTCCCCTTGTCGCAGAGGCCGACGGCGTACTCGCAGGCGTAGCGGAAGTACCTCCGCACGATCTCCTGGACCGCCGCGTCCCTGACCACCTGGTCGTCCACGATGCCGAAACCGGCCCTGTTGACCCCCATGTCGGTCGGCGATTTGTAGGGACAGGGCTTGTCGGTGATCTTCTCGATTATCCTTCTGAGGAGCGGGAACGCCTCCACGTCGCGGTTGTAGTTGACGGTCTTCTTGTCGTAAGCCTCGAGGTGGTGGGAGTCGATGACGTTGACGTCCCTCAGGTCCGCTGTCGCCGCCTCGTAGGCGACGTTGACCGGGTGCTTCAGCGGCAGGTTCCAGATGGGGAAGGTCTCGAACTTGGCGTATCCCGCGCTCACGCCCCGCTTCCGCTCGTGGTAGAGCTGGGAGAGTGCCGTGGCGAGCTTTCCGCTGCCGGGCCCCGGACCCGTGATCACTACGATCGGCTTCGTCGTCGGTATGCAGGCGTTGGCGCCGTATCCCTGTTCGCTCACGATGGTCTCGACGTCCGTCGGGTAACCCTTCGTGAACCTGTGCGTGTGGACCGTTATGCCGCGCCGCTCCAGCTTGTTCTTGAACTGGACGGCGGCCGCCTGTTCCTCGAAGCGGGTGATGACGACGGCGCAAACGTCGAGCCCCCACTCCCTCAGGTTGTCGATCAGCTTGAGCGCGTCGGTGTCGTAGGAGATGCCGAAGTCGGCGCGCATCTTCTTGCGTTCGATGTCGCCCGCGTATATGCAGAGGATGATGTCCACCTTGTCCTTAAGTTTCTGCAAAAGCCGCATCTTCACGTTGGGGTCGTAGCCGGGCAGGACCCTTGCGGCGTGGTAGTCGTACAGGAGCTTCCCGCCGAACTCCAGGAACAGCTTTTCGCCGAACTGGCCTATGCGCTGGACGATCTCCTCCGACTGCTCCTTGAGGTACTTCTCGTTGTCAAAACCTACCCTGCACTCCATCCTTCACCCCTTCACGAATTTCCGGCGGTCCAAGCGCCGTATTTTAACACCGCGCCCGCCGTGCTTCAACCTTAAGGACCGCCGGGAAGCTGTTGCGTAAAAGACTCGGCGCCACTATCATATCTCCTTCGGGGGAGCGAGATCCCCCGGGACAGGGAGGGACCGCTCAGATGAGACAGTGGTACGAAGAGCTTTTCGACAACTACGCGAAGACATACGACAAGGAATGCTTCACCCAGGGAACCGCCGGAGAGTGCGATTTCATAGAAAAGGAGATCGGCGGCGACAGGTCGAAAAAGATCCTGGACATCGGGTGCGGAACCGGAAGGCATTCTATCGAGCTGGCGAAACGGGGCTACTTTGTCACCGGGTTCGACCTTTCCGGGTCCCAGCTCGAAAGGGCGCGTGAGAAAGCTTCAGAACTTTCGCTGAAGGCGGACTTTCAGAAGCGCGACGCGAGGGAGCCTCATTTCAAAGGGGAGTTCGACCTGGCGATAATGCTCTGCGAAGGGGGCTTTTCCCTGATGGAGACGGACGAGATGAACTTCGCCATCCTGAAGAACGCGGCGGATGCTCTGAAGCCGCAGGGGAAGCTGATCTTCACGACGCTGAACGCGCTGTTCCCGCTCTTCCACTCGGTGAAGGACTTCCTGACATCGCAGGTGAACGCAGACGGGGCCAGATACGGGAAGATCATTTTCGATCTGATGACCTTCCGCGAAAAGAACACCGCCGAATTCGCCGACGACGACGGCAACAAGAAGACCCTCGATTGCGACGAAAGGTACTACGCGCCTTCCGAGATAAACTGGCTGCTTAAATCCCTGGGGTTCAAGGCCATCGGGATATTCGGGTCGAAGCTCGGCGCCTACAGCCGGGAGGACAGGCTGACAACGGAGGATTTCGAGATGCTGGTGATCGCCGAAAAATGAAAAAGCGGCGGCGCGGTCAAGAGCGATGAAGCGTATTGCCCCGGCCGTCAAAGTGAATTATGCTTTAAGGCGATGAGGAGATCGGTCTTTTTCGACAGCTCGGCTCCGCCGGAGCTCCTGGAGCGGCTCGGTCGCTCCGGGGAGATGCTGCGCCTCTATGAAGAGGGCAGTCCGCTCGGCTCGGGCAGGGGGACGGCCCGCCTTATCGAACTCGACGGAAAAAAGTACATACTCAAGAAAGAGGCGCGCGGCGGCTTGACAGCGAGGTTCCTCCCCGACAGCTTCTTTTCACTCGAACGGTTCGACGGAGAATGGCTCATACAGGAGTTCGCCTGCTCCCGGGGCCTTTCCTTCCCGCTTGTCGGAAGGTGGTTCATAAAGAGGCATCTGGTCCTTTTCGATATATACACTCTCGCCCCTTTCGTCGAAGGATGCGTTTCCCTCACCGAACTGATCCGCTCGGAAAAGCTCACTGGCAATGAGCTGAGACTGGCCGGAAAAGCCGTCGCGTCGATGCACAAAAAAGGGATCTTCCACGGAGACCTGAACTGCGGGAACATCCTGATCAGGGGAGAAGAAGCAAGCGTCATAGATTTCAAGGGCTCATACATCTTTTCCGCTCCCCTCCCCGCGGCTCTTTCGAAGAAGAACATCCAGAGGCTGCTGCGCTCCTGCTTCAAGGAATGCGCCAGGGCTGGAATTTCTGCGGGCATTCCCTTCTCGGAGCACATCCTCGACGGATATTCCGAAGAGCGGAGCGAACCGTGGGTCGCCGGGTTCTCGAAGCGTTCGGGCGTATCCTTTCTCAGGCGGATGGCTTACAGGTTCAAATTCTAAAGAAATATTTTCGGGGGAACAAATGGACAGGACGGATGCCGCGCGGTCACTGAAAGATGATTTTGGTTTCACTGACGAATGTTTGAGGAGTTTCGACTCTTCGGACCTTGTCTCTTTCCATCGCTACCTCGGACAGCTCAGGGAAGATCCCGCCGCGGCGTTCTCCGTCGTCGGAGAGAACAGGCAATTCACCGTTCACCGGTTCGATACGGCGCTTGCCCGCAGGGACCTCGGAAGGCCCAGAGCGCGAAGACTGCCCCTTCCCAGGGTGACCACGATGATCGCGGAGAACGGGTCCCCCGGATTCATGATCATCTCAACCTCGGGAAAGGGCGCGCTCGCCACCCCGAATGCGTTTGAAGATACTCCCTCCGACGACCGGCTTAAGGAGCTTGCCGTAAAAGAAGGGCTCAAGCCTCTTATCTCCATAGGCGAAAAGGACGGCGGGACGGAGATCCTGCTCACCCTTTTCAATCTCTCTTTCCAGACGCTAGCAAGGAACGTCTTCGAGACCTTCGCGGCCCACAGGCTGTTCCCTTTCCTCACCTTGATACGGGAGATCGCCGGGGAAGAAAAAAGGGTCCGGAGCATAACGCACTGCCGGTTCTTCTTCAAGTCGCCCCCCGGAAAGGAGACTCTCGCCTCGATCGAGTCCGACTTCGCGCGCTATCTCGAAGCCGATCTCAGGTTCATGTCGATCTTCGACATCATCGGCCCTTCGATGGTCGGCCCGTCCAGCTCGCACACGGCCGGAGCGTGCAGGATCGGGCAGATCTCGAGGAGCATTCTTGCCGCGATGAGAAAGGGCGGAGTTTTCGGAAGGATAGACGCGGTTTCAGTAAAACTTATCGGCTCGTTCAGGGACACCGGCGTCGGCCACAGGACGCCCTCGGCGATCGCCGGAGGGCTATGGGGATACAGGCCGGACGACGAACGGGTCATGGAATTCGGGGATCCGCTTTTTCTGGAGAAGAACCCTATCGAGATAGCCGGGGACAAGGCGTTGTTCAAAGGCTTTATCAAGGGTTCGGCGGAGGACGACAAAAAATATTCCTCCGAAAGAAGCGCCAACATCGCGGAGGTTACAGCTATCACGGACAAGGGCGAATTCACCGTTACCGGGTTCTCTCTCGGTGGAGGCAACGTTGAAGCCAGGTACATAAACGGAAAGAGGCTTTCCGAGCCGCTGACCGGAAAGGAAGAACCTTCTCTTCGCGACCTTCTCGGGGCGGACTTCCCTGAGACCAGGATTGAAAGGATCGTCAGCGGTTCGCCGGGGACAGGTCCCTCAGAGGAGAGGCCGGAGTTCAACACCTTCGAAGAGGTCGCAGAGTACTGTGCCTCGGAGAAAAAGGACATCCTGGAAGTTGCGCTGGAATCGGAAGCAAAATTGTGCGGAGCGTCCGGCGAGGAAATATTCTCGGAAATGCGCGGATACTGGCTGATAATGAAGGAGGGGATCAGGAAGGGCCTCGAGAACAGGGAACTTTCACCCTTCCGCCTCAGCGGAGGCGACTCCGCGAAGATGGCCGATTACTCAAGGAACAACAGGAATTTCGACAACCTTTACGGCAGGGCCGCCGCCTACGCCGCCGCAGTCAACGAAATGAACGCGTGCAGCAGGGTCATCGTGGCGGCTCCCACTGCCGGCTCGTGCGGGATCATCCCGGGTGTGCTTAAGGCTTACGAAGAGATCGCGGGGACGCCGGAGAAGAAGATCCTCGAAGCGCTCGTGATCGCCGGTTTCCTGGGAATGATCCTTTTCGACGACGTTTCGACGGCCGGCGCAGACTACGGCTGCCAGGCGGAGGTAGGGGCCGCGGCCGCGATGGCGGCGGGGGGGATCGCCCACATCGAGGGCGGGGACGCCTCGCAGGTCATTCAGGCTTTCACGCTGGCGCTCAAGAACTGCATGGGCCTCGTTTGCGACCCCGTCGCGGGACTCGTGGAAGTGCCCTGCGTCAAAAGGAACGGCATCTACACCTCGGTCGCCCTCACTTCGGCCATGATGGCGATGAGCGGCGTAGTCTCGTTCGTCTCCCCCGACGAGGTGGTCCTTGCCGTCCGGGAGGTCGGGGAGAAACTGCACAGGGATTACAAGGAAACGGCGGGAGGAGGGCTCGCGAGGACAAGGGACGGATTGAGGGTCGCTTCCGAGTTCAGGAAAGAGGTCGAGAGATTCTTCAGAGACTGACGGACATCCCGGGCGGCCCGGAACCGCTCTATTCCGCGGACGGGACCGTCGAATCCATTATCCACTGCTGGAAGTGGGGCTCCGCGTGGGAAAGCGGGATGCAGAGGATCTCGGGCAGTTCGTAGGTGTGAAGGCTCCTGATCGATTCCTCCACCTGTTCCTTCAGGTTCTCGCGAGTCTTGATGAAAAGCATGCACTCCTCGTCGTCCCACACCTCGCCCTTGAACCTGTAGATGGAGCGTATCTTCTTGACGATGTTGACGCAGGCCACGAGCCCGTTCTGCACCAGCGACTCGGCGATCTTGACCGCCTGTTCCTCCGAATTGGTCGTAGTCAGCATCAGGACAACCTGCTCCATCAGGACCTCCTTCGATTAAATTCTAGGCGATGACGCGCCAAAAATCAAACAGCCGCGCCTTTCCGGCCTTCCCCGGGCGCCCGGAAAAAGAAAAAACCTCCCGTCATTTTCGGCGGGAGGCTGAGATATAGTCGAGGTTTTAATGTACTGTAGTCCCCGTGGCGCTGTTCACCCACTTCAGGACGAGCCTCAGCAGGAGCGCCGCGAAGAGGCTGGTACCCACGAGGAAGAAGAAGAACCCGCTGTGGGGAAGCTTGTCCCACAAAGGTTCTACGGCCCCCGAGAGGTAATTGCCGATCGCGGTAGCGCCGAACCATCCGCCCATCATTATCCCGCGGAATCTCGGCGGAGCGACCTTCGAACAGAAGGAGAGCCCCATCGGGCTCAGGCACAGCTCTCCGGCTGTCACCAGGGCGTATGAGAAGATCAGCCAGAGCGGCGATACCATCCCGGTGTCGCCTCCGGCAAGGCCGGCCAGGCCCATGACGGCGAAACAGGACGCCGTGAGCAGCATCCCTATGCCCATCTTGGCGGGGGTCGAGGGCTCGATCTTCCTCGCCCTCATCAAACCCCAGAACCATACGACCAGCGGGGTCAGAGTGATGACGAAGAAGGGGTTTACCGACTGGAAGATCTCGGCTGATATCTTCTGGCCGAAGATCGGGCCGGTCGAGTCCCTCGCCCAGAGGGTCATGGTGAAACCGTTCTGGTGGAACGACATCCAGAAGAGGATGACTATCGAATAAATGGCGAGAAGGGCGAGGATCCTCTTACGCTCTTCCTCCCTGGGCATTTCGGCCACCTTGACGAGCGAATCCTCGCGGTTGGAGATCTCCGCGTGGGCGATGTGCCTCTTGAAGACCTGAAATATCAGGACCGAGAGCGCCATGCCGCACCCCGCGGCCCCGAACGCGAACGGCCACCCGAAGTTGTTCCTCAGGTAAGCCGCGACGAGCGGAGCGAAAAGCGCCCCCACGTTTATACCCATGTAGAAGATGTTGAAGGCTGAATCCTTGAGCGGGTTGCCTTCCTCGTAAAGGTTGCCGACCATCACCGATATGTTGGGCTTGAAAAGGCCGTTGCCGAGGCATATACCGAGAAGGCCGAGAAAAAAGATCCATCTTCCCTTCTTCCTTTCGGGGCCGTCGTACACTGGAGCCTTCTCGTCGCTCGTCTTTCCCTGGCTTTTCAGTTCGAGCGTCCTCTTTTCCCACGAGGCGAAATTTTCCTTCTGGAGCTGCTCGGCCTTGACGACCTGCTCCTCGACCTGCGGGGTCTCCCTCAAGGGAACGGACAACAGCCCGTAACCCAGCGCCAAAAGGATGCCGCCCAGGATTATCGTTTTCCTGAACCCCAGGAGGCGGTCGGCGATGAGCCCTCCCGCGATCGGGGTGAAATATACAAGCGCCAGGAACGCGCCGTAGATGGTCCCGGGGTGGGGAAAATGAAAATGTTCGTCGAGATACAGCGTGAAAATGGCGAGCATCGTGTAAAAGCCGAACCGCTCCCACATTTCGGTGAAGAACAGCACTTTCAATCCCGTCGGATGCTTGAGCTTCTCCACGATTTCCTCCCATACCCCGCCATCGGCGGGAATCTTAAATTTAAAATTTCAAATTTTCAATTTTAAATCTAAAATGACCAAAAAGACCTCGTCTTTTTGAGCCTTACACGTACTTCGGGTTCATGCGGACGTAGTGCTCCTTCTTCAGCTCGCCTATGTAGTTCTTGTAGCTCTCGGCGAACTTCTCCTCCTTGATCATGTTGATGATCTGGTCCCTCGATTCTTCGAGTGTCGGGACCCTCGGCTCCTTTCTCTCGACGAGGCGGAAGACGTAGAACCCGTGGTCGGTGGAGATCAGATCGGACACCTGCCCGGTCCTGAGCGCGAAGACGACATCCCTGAAATCCTTAGAGAGCTCGTCGGCCTGGTACCAGCCGGCGTCGCCTCCGCGGGACTTCGAGAAGGCGCCGGAATAGAGCTTCGCCAGGTCCCCGAAGCTCTTGCCCTGCGCCATTTCGATCAGCAGGTCGGAATACGCCTGCTTGGCGGCCTCCTCCGTGTACCTCTCCTTCGGAAGGAGGATCTCCTCCAGGTGCACCTGCGGCTTTCCCTGGAGCTTTTCCCTGTTCTTCTGGTAAAAATCGTCGATCTCCGCAGTGGTGAGGCTTATCTTCGAACGCACCTCGCGGCTCTTCATGAACTCGGGGACATAGATGAGCAGTATCTGCCTCTTGAACTCGTCGAGCGACATGCCCTCGTTCTTGAGCGCCTTGTCGAGATCGGCCTCGTTCTTTATGCCGTTCTCCTGCATGAAGTTCTCCATCTGGGCGTTGACGATGACGTCCACCTGGTAGAGCTGTTTGGCCTTTTCGATGAGCAGGAGCTCCTCCGTCATCTGCTGGAGGAGGCGCTGGGGAAGCTCTTTCAGCTTCTGCTCGAAATCGGGGCCCTTGTACTCCCTCTTGAAGCCTTCGGTCGTCTGGCTGAGCCTTTTTTCGTACTCGTTCTTGGTTATTATCGAATCGTTCACCTTGACGACGATCTCGTCTATCGTCTTGGCGAAGAGGGGGAGCGCGGCGACAAGGGCGACGGCCAGAAGCAGTTTGCTTTTCATCAGTTCTCCTTCACATAACCGAACGGAAGTCTTTCGTAAAACAGATGGACATTATACCTCTTCCTGAGCGAATCGAGGAAATCCTTCCTGAGTTCCTCGCCCTTCATGTCCGAAAGGTGCAGGCGGACCATCTGCCTGATCATGTCGAGGGGCAGGACGAACTCCTTAGCCCTCTTTTCCAGGAGGATGACCTGGAAGGTGTCTTTCGAGATCTCGATCGGCTTCGAAACCTGTCCCTCTCTCAGCGTCATGATGAAAGGGACGAGGTACTCCGGCAGCTCGCTCATCTCGAAGTACTGCTGGCGCCCCCTGTCCGGTGAAATCGAATAGAGCCTAGCGACGTCCTCGAAAGAGTGCTTTTTCTGCAGGAGGTCCATCGCTTCGTTCTTAAGGTTCCCGCCGCCGAGGGTCATCTGCCTCACGAGGACGCCTTCGCCCCTGGCGAACTCCGATCTCCTCCGGTTGTAGTAATCCTCGACGTCCCTCGTGGAGACCTCTATCCGCGAATAGACCTTCTCCTCCAGCAGCATCGACGCCGTCTCCTTGCGCTTCCTGGGGTCGGCGTATTCGCCCAGCGGCCTGAGCTGGCCTTCCTCCGCGGCGTTGACGGCTCCGTTCAGAATGAGGACTTCGTCGACGAGAGCGTCGAAGAGCCTGCTCCTGAGCGCCGGGCTGTCCGCCGTCTGCCCCGACGAGCGGACCTCCCTATCGAGGTCGTCCACCGTCACGAAAAAGGCCCCGACGGTTGCGACGGTGTCCATGCGGGCGGAGGGGTCGTTCTCCTGCCTGGAACAGGCGAGAGAGAGAACAAGTATCGCGGCGATGAAAAGAGCGTTCCTCATCACACCTCTTTTTTACCATTATATTCGAGAGTTGAAAAGAGCTCTTCGATCAGGAGCTCCGCCTTAGCGCCTTTCTCCTTGGGGATGGAGACGCTGTGATCGGGCCTCACGACAGCGCCGCGCTTCGAGGAAAGGAAAGCGAGCAGCCTTTCGGGGTCCACCGCGGAGCTTTCGTTGAAAACCACAGTGACCGAATCGGCGCCCTCCAGGATCTTCTCTATCAGCATCTTCTCCGCTCTTATCCTCAGCGAAGCGGCTTTCAGGAGGGCGGAGGTCTCTTCGGGAAGTTCCCCGTACCTGTCCCTCAGTTCCCGGGATACCCTGTCGATGTCCGCGGGAGCGGAGGCGAGGGATATCTCCCTGTAGGCGTTGAGCCTGTGGTCGTCGTTCTCTATGTAGCTCGTCGGGATCAGCATGTTCCTTGTCAGCTGGATCTCGCAGCGGAAGAGCCTCTGCGGGGGTTCTCCCTTGAGCTCGGAGACGGCCTCTTCGAGCATCCCGATGTAGAGCTCGAAACCCACCGCCTCGATGTGCCCGGACTGTTCCGCCCCGAGGAAATTCCCCGCGCCCCTCAGTTCGAGGTCTATCGCGGCGATCCTGAATCCGGAGCCGAGCTCGGTGAACTCCTCCAGGGTCCTCAGCCTTTCGACCGCGTCCCCCGATATCTCGCTCTTCCTCGGTATCAGGAGATAGGCGTACGCGGGCACGTTGCTCCTGCCGATCCTTCCCCTGATCTGGTAGAGCTGGCAGAGCCCGAACATGTGGGCGTTCTCGACGATCAGCGTGTTGGCCCTGGGGATGTCCACGCCGTTCTCGATGATCGTAGTCGTCACCAGGACGTCCGCCTCGTGCCTGTAAAAAGCGATCATCCGCTTTTCAAGCTCTTTTTCCTCGATCTGGCCGTGCGCCACGATGAACCTCGCCTCGGGGACGAGCTCCCTCAGCCGCTTCACTCTCTCCTCTATCGTCTCTACCCTGTTGTGGAGGTAGAAGACCTGCCCCTGCCTGGACAGCTCTTTCCTTATGGCCGAAGCCACGAGGGCCTCGTCGTAGGGCGTGAAGATCGTGTCTATCGCAAGCCTGTCTTTCGGGGGGGTCTCGATAAGGGACATGTCGAGTATCCTGGAAAGACCCATCTGGAGGGTCCTGGGGATGGGCGTCGCCGTGAGGGTGAGAACGTCGATGTCGGCCTTGAACTGCTTGATCCGCTCCTTGTGCATGACGCCGAACCTCTGTTCCTCGTCAACGATCAGGAGCCCCAGTTTCGTTATCTCCACATCCTTCGAGAGAAGCCTGTGCGTCCCGACTATGACGTCCACAAGACCCGCCCCGAGGTCCCTGACGATCTCCCTCCTCTGCTTGAGGGGGACGAACCTCGAGAGCATCTCCACCCGCGAGGGGAAAAGGGAGAAGCGCTCGACGAAGTTCTCGTAATGCTGGAGAGCGAGGACCGTCGTCGGGCAGAGCAGGGCGACCTGTCTTCCCGAGGAGACCGCCTTGAAGGCGGCGCGCATCGCCACCTCGGTCTTGCCGAAACCCACGTCGCCGCAGACGATCCTGTCCATGGGGGTCGCCGATTCCATGTCCGCCTTGACTTCAAGCAGGGCCTTCGCCTGGTCGGCGGTCAGGTCGTAGGGAAAGAGGTTCTCGAACTCCCGCTGGAGAGGGCTGTCAGCGAGCGCGGGAACGCCCTCGGCGGACCTTCTCTTCGCGTAGATCTTTATCAGCTCTCCGGCTATCTCCTTGACCGACTTCCTCGCCCGTTCCTTCTTTTTCCTGAAGGACTGGGTCCCGAGCTTGTCGGTCTCGGGGACGAACCCTTCCGGCCCCTTGTATTTCTGGATCATGTCGATCCGGTTCATCGGGAGGAGGAGCCTGTCGCCTCCCGAATAAACGATCAGCAGGAAATCCTCGCTCTTCTCGCCCCGCTTTATGGTTTCTATCCCGGAATACCTGCCGACGCCGTGTTCGGTGTGGACGATGTGGTCGCCTATCCTGAGGTCCCTCAGCCCCTCGAAAAAGAGTTCCCTGCCCTTCGAAGGGGCGGGCGCCTGTATCCTTTCCCTGCCCAGGATGTCCCTTTCGGAGACGGTGATCCACCTGATCGTCGGGAAAATGAGGCTTTCCGCCGAACCGCCCCTGGCGAAGTACAATCCCGCCGGGTACTCCCCGCGTTCCGACCCGCCGAAAACGGGGCCGATATTCTCTCCCGCGGCGAAATCCCTGAACCTTTCGAGGCTCCCCTCGCTCGAAAAATCGAGGATGACGCGGTAGCCCTCCTTCACCTTTCCGTCGAGGTACCGCAGGCTTTCGATGGGCCTCAGCGGCACGAGGCTCGGCCTTTCGACCGGGAAAGGCACGGCTGACTGCGGCAGGCTTTCGATCCTCTTCTCGATCTCCTCTTCCGAAGGAAAGAGTTTCTCCGGCGAGAGGAAACCGGGCCTTCCGCTCGACAGGAACTCCTCCCCGAGCTTTTTCCTGAGTGGTTCGAAGAGGGCCGCGCCTCCTCCGCTGAGCGAGTATATTTTCGGGTCCGCGAAATATTCGGTCAGCGGACAGAAATCGGCGGCCGCCCTGGCTTCCACCTGGAGGGTCAGGTAGTTCCCGCTGCGGGCGAGGCCGTCGAGCCTCATCTCGCCGAACTCCCCGCTTTCCGCGAGTTTCGCCTTCAGCCAGGACAGCGCCTCGTCGCTCCTCGTCACCTCGGACAGGGGGCCGACAAGGAAGCTGCCGTCCATCCTGGAAAGGGATCTCTGCGTGGTAGGGTCGAAATAACGGACCTCCTCGATCGTCTCTCCGAAGAATTCAACTCTCAGCCCTATGTCGAGCTCGGGAGGAAGTATGTCGAGGAGGCTTCCCCTCACGGAATACTCGCCGGGCCCCTCCACAAGGTCCTCCCTCCTGTAACCCATCGCCCAGAGTGTCATCTTGAGGTCCCTGAGGGAATATTCCCGGTCCTCTTCCAGAAGGACGTGGAGAGCGCGCCATGTTCCGGGTTTCGGAACTTTCCACAGGAAAGCCTGAGGCGAGACGACCAGGGACATTCGTTTACTGTGGAGTATCTTCGTCAGCGAAGAGGCGCGTTCCGCGACCACCGCAGGATGAGGCGCGAGCGGGCCGTAGGGATCGTCCGTGAGGCATGGAAAAGCCTGGAGCGGGGAATCTTCCCCGAGCAGGCATTCGACCGTTCCGAGGACTCCCGCAGCGCTCTCCTCCGAGGGCGCTATGAAGATCCGGCTGCCTTCATGGCGAAGAAGGTCCGCGGCGATGCCGAAGGGAAGCGCCGACCCTCTCAGGGAGAGAGTTTCGGGCACGATTTTTGTCAGTTCGTTTATGAGCCCCCGCCAGACGCCCGCCACGCTTATCCTTTCCCTATTCTCTCCAGTATGCCTGTAGTGGAATGGCCCTCCTGGTAACTGATGTTCGTTACCCTGCCGCCCGCCGCGAGGACGATGTCCTTCCCTACAATGTCGTCGACTTTCCAGTCCCCGCCCTTGACCAGGACATCCGGAACGACGGCTGAGATGAGCGAGAACGGCGTGTCCTCGCCGAAGATCACCACCGCGTCTACCGCTTCCAGCGAACAGAGGATCTCCGCCCTCTCCTTCTCGGGGTAGACCGGGCGGCCTTCGCCCTTCAGCCTGGCCGTGGAAGCGTCGCTGTTGAGGCCCACCATCAGGGCGTCGCCCATCGCCCTCGCCTCGAAAAGGTACCTGGTGTGACCCACGTGGAGGATGTCGAAGCAGCCGTTGGTGAAGACAAGCGTCTTCCCTTCGGACTTTAGACGCTCCCTCCATTTCACCGCTTCATTCAGAGTCAGTATTCTTCCCATCTTTTTTCCCGTACCTGCAGGCGAGCACCTTCTCCTGGAGGTCGACAAGCACCTGCCTGTCGAGGTCCTTCAGCGGAAAAACGCCTTTTTTCCTGACCGACGCCATGTCGAACGGTATCATGAGTTCGCGGTCGCCGTTGAAGTTCAATTTCCCGAGCAGGGTGAAGTTCACTTCCCTGTCTTTCACGAATCCGCCCATCTCCTCCGAGCTTTTCGCGCCCGATTCGAAGCTCTGCTTTATAAGGTTCATCGCCTCCCACCCGACGGCCGACCACGCGGAAGGCTTTTCGCCGTACCTCTGCTTGTAGTTCGCGCGGAACTCGACCGTCCCGGCCGCCTTTTTCCCTCCGTCGAAGAACGGCAGGGCCGCCAGAGTCGGAACGGGGAAGGAACCTTCCGGATCGAGCAGGGAGGCCGAGGCGACGAACAGGGCCCTTCCTTCCAGTTTCTTCGCCAGGATATCCGACACTTCCTGAGGAAGCGCTTTGGAAGACGCCCAGAAGACGGCCTGCGGAGGATCATCGGAGCAGAGTCCGTTGGAGATCCTGGCCGGGAAAGTCTCGGCCTCCTTCGCGGAAATGGTCACGGCTGTCTTCCCTTCCCTGCAGAAACCTTTTTCGAAGGCGGCGGCGAGGGCCGGGTCTTCCTGCAGGACCATGACTTTCGACGCGTGGAGCGAAAAAGCGCAGAAATCCCCGAGGAAGGACGCTTCCTCGAGAGCGCTTCGCGAGAGGCAGACAATTCCCGGGCGGTATTTTTCGTTGACCCGGAGAGGGTTGACGAGGATCACCGGCACGCGGAGCCGCTCCGAGGCCGAGGCCGCGGAATCGAGGGCCTCCCGGCGGCCTGTAGCGAGGATGACCGCTGATGTCCCCCCGGGGATGGTCTCTCCCCCGGCGATCCTTTCCACCGAGACGATGTGCCCGTAGATGCCTCCCTCCGCGTTCATTTTCGCGGCCGCGAGTTCCACGCCCCTGAAAAGATGGTCCATGGAGCCGTTCCCGGGGAGCATGACGGCGACGTTGACCGGGGACGGCCGGCACCCCGCCATCATGAACAATAAAAGCAGGAGAGTTTTTTTCATGAGGCTCAGCGCTTGTACTTCGACGGATCGTAGGCGTCCGCCGAGACCTTCCTTTTCCTCATCTTTGACACGAACAGCGGGTAGGCAAGCAGCTTCATCATCTTCCTGTTCGTTTCGTATCGCATCTTGCGGAATGAAAAGGGCACCAGTTCCAGGGCGTCGTCCGGGTTCACTATAAGGGAGACCTCGATGTTCGGCGCGAGCCCCACCGGTATCGAATTCCTCATGCACGATTCATATACGCGCCGCATGACGGCGACCATGTCGTCGTAGCGGGGGGACGGGTTGTCCTCGAGCTCCGCGCCGACGAGCGGCCTGAAGATGCATACGGTCGGGAAACAGCCGGCGCCGGTGATGTAGTCTATGGCGGCCAGCGTGTCCTCGACCGGCTCGAGTCCCGCGATTATCTCACCGCTGTTCCTCCCTTTTCCCATTTTTTTCGAAACGTATTCCATGGCCCTGAAGAAGGTCTCCTGGCCGAACGCCTCGGCTTTCCCCGGGCAATACTTCGCGAAATATTCGGGGTTGTGGAATTCGTAGCAGAACGAGAAATGGTCGACCCCGAGGTCGATCAGCCAGTCGTATTTCCAGAGGTCCTTCGTGGGGGTCACCTGGACGCCGACGAGGGCGCCGACCCTTTCCTTGATGGCTTTCACATAGGGGGCCGCGGTTTCCAGGCCTCCCCCTTCCTGTTCGCCCGAGTTGAGATGGACGAAAGTGATCCCGGATTCCGCCTTCGCCTCGAGGGCCGTCTCAACGACGTCATCGATCTTTTTCTCCGTGTCCTCGTTGGTCCCCACGTTGACGCCGGTCGTGCAGAACTTGCACGCGGATCTGGGCGTCAACTTCCAGAACTTGCAGATGTCGCCGACATAGATCCCGAGGTAGGTCCCCTGCATGACCCCGACGCGTGACATCAGTTTTCCCGATGAGGTTTTTTTCTGGTACCAGGAAGGAAGCGAGGGGATCTCGGCGAAGAACCTGACGTGGGGGTCCCTGTCGTCGGCTATCACGAAGTCGTGGCCTATCTTCAGCAGGCGGTAAGGAGAGTTCTGGACGAATTTCTCCTTTACGGGAACGTTTATGTGGCGCCTCTTCCTGCGCCTCCCTATTATTATGTCGAGGCCCGAACCCAATCCCGCCCTTGTCCTGGCAGAAAGCAAAGACTCGACCTGTGCGGACGGATCGAGCCTCATACCGCAGCAGAAAAGCTCGATCTCGAATTCCGCCTCATTCCTGAACGGTTTCACCGAAAACCTCCGCTTCGAATGTTTCAATAAGCGTCCCCGGATCCTTCCACGCGTTCCTGCCCAGGCCCGCCTTCAGACAGGCGTGCTCGAGGAAGGTCGTCCTGTCCATGTCGTGCTCCATAGCAACCTGCGGCAAAAGAAGCCCCTTGCTGAAGCCGCTGCTCATTATCAGACCGTGCTTCCCGATAGTAATGTTGCCGATCTCCTTCTCGGGCCTCGGCGGGGTAAGGGCCGAGATCTCGAAGCGAAGGCGGGGAAGCTCATCCGGTCCGACCTTCGGGAACCTCGGGTCCTGGGTCCCCGCGGCGATCGCCATGTCGATTATCGTTTCGTCGAGCGCCTTGTATCCGGTTATCATGCCGATGCAGCCCCTGAGGCCGCCGTTCTCATCTTTCAGAGTGACGAAAGCGCCTCTCTTTTCCTCGGAGACGGGTTTGTAATCGGAGCCCTTGAGAAGCCTCCGTCCTTCCCTGAGGTGGGTCTCCAGGCTTTTCCTGGCGAGGGCCAGAAGGCCGCTCTTGACCTCCGCGGAAAGTGACATTTCAGACGGCTATCAGCTCGCCGAATTCGGGAATGCTTCTCTTTAGCTCGGCGTAAACTCCGTGGTAGAGAGTGTAGGAGGCCGAAGGGCAGCAGTGACAGGCGCCCTTCAGCCTGACCTTCAGGTTCGGGGGCTCGATGGCTACGATCTCTATGTCTCCGCCGTCCATCTGGAGAGCCGGCCTTATTTTTTCGATCACTTCCTTCACTTTCGATTCGAAATCCGATCCTGCCATCTTTTCCTCCTAAACAGGGATTTTACATCAAAACCAACGATTTTTGAACAAGTTTCGCTTTAAGGCTATTCCTGAGTTTAGGACCCGGCTTGACAAAGCGCGGAAGCAGGCATATATTCTTTATTGGCATATGCCAATATATGCGGAGGACAAATGCCCAGGCCCAGAAAATGCAGATATGTCGGGTTCCCCCCCGATTTCGTGGCTTTCAAGCCGGTCGGCGTTCCCTCGTCGGAACTCGACGAAACCGTACTTACCGTCGACGAACTGGAAGCCGTCAGGCTCGCGGATCTTGAAGGGATGTACCAGGAGCAGGCGGCCCGGGAAATGAACGTATCGAGGCAGACCTTCGGCAACATCATCCAATCTGCACGCGCAAAGATCGCCGACTTCCTGCTGAACGGAAGGGTCCTGAAGATCGACGGTGGAAGCCTCGTCATGGGCCAGAGAAGATTCTTCTGTCACGAATGCAGCAACGAATGGGAGGTCCCCTTCGGAACACCGAGGCCGGGATCATGCCCCGAATGTGACAGCCGGGACCTCCGAAGGTCCGTCCGCGGGCAGGGGCATGGCTGCGGAGGATACGGGAAGGGATGGAGAAGGGGAAATTGTTTTCAGGAAAGCGGAGAAGCCGCTGCAGCTCATACGACTCTTGAAGAAAGGAACGGAAACATGAACGGACGAAATCAGGGCGGAGGCGGAAGAGGACAAGGAGGAGGAGGAGGACGCGGGCAGGGGCAGGGCGGCGGACGCGGGCAGGGCAGGGGCGGCGGTAGAGGCCGAATGGGCGGAGGCTTCGCCGGAGGACCCGGAGGGAACTGCGTCTGTCCCAAGTGCGGGTTCGCCGAGCCTCATCAGCAGGGAGTACCGTGCATAGAGAAAAAATGTCCGAAGTGCGGAAACGCGATGACGAGAGAGTAGCTCTTTTCATCCTGAAAGGAGGATATCAAAATGCCGGGAGGAGACAGAACCGGACCGATGGGAATGGGACCGATGACGGGACGCGGCGCGGGATACTGCGCAGGACATGGAATGCCCGGGTACGCCAATCCATCGGCAGGATACGGACCGGGAATGGGCAGAGGCAGGGGCCGCGGGATGGCAGTGCGATGCGGAGGCAGGGGCCGGAGGAACATGTTCTACGCGACCGGACTACCCGGCTGGGCTCGCTATGGAGCCGCGCCGGTTTATCCTTCGAGGTTTCCCGCTCCCGACCCGGAAAGCGAGAAAGAGATGCTTGCCGAGAAGGCGGAGTTTCTCAGGTCGGAACTGGAAGCCGTCAAAAAGCGGATGGACGAAATAGAGTCGAGAGCCGGCAAGGACGAGGCGCCCTGATGAAAATAGCCTTCACTACCGAAGGAACGGGACTGGATTCCCCCCTTGATATGAGATTCGGGCGGGCGAAAAATTTCCTCGTTTACGACCTCGAAGGTGACACATTCACCGTTTTGGAGAACAGCCAGAACCTCAACGCCCCGCAGGGCGCAGGGATACAGTCGGCCCAGGCTGTGGTGAAACAGGGAGCGGCAGTCCTCGTGACAGGACACTGCGGCCCCAAGGCTTTCAGGGTCCTTTCCGCCGCGGGCGTCAAGATATACAACACGGACGCGGCGACAGTTTCCGAAGCTCTGACGCTTTACAGGCAGGGGAAACTCAAGGAAGCCTGCGACGCCGACGTGGAAGGGCACTGGGCATGACCGAAGGGATCGTTTACAGACCCATAGGCGTCATCCGAAGCAGGCACAGGGAGCCGGATAAGACTCCGATACAGCCGGTTTTTGCAGAAGGATGCGGGGGGAGGGTGGAAGTTTTCCCGGAGTTCGCGGATGGTCTTCGCGATCTGGAGGGATTCTCCCACCTTTTCCTCGTGTATCACTTTCACCGATGTGGAGAACCCAGGCTGTCTGTCAGGCCTTTTCTTCAGGACGCCGAGCGCGGGGTTTTCGCCACGAGAGCCCCCTGCCGCCCAAACCCCATCGGGTTGAGCGTCGTCCGGCTGATCCGCGTGGAGGGAATGGTCCTCCATGTCGATAGGCTTGACGCCCTGGACGGAACGCCCCTTCTGGACATCAAGCCCTACGTAGAGAGGTTCGACAAGATAGACACCGAAAAGAACGGCTGGCAGGATGAGGTTGACGACGACACGGCCGGCAGGCTGGGAAAAAGAGGATTTGAAAAATGAAGGGGTTGAAGGTAGTCATCGCTTCGGGAAAAGGCGGCACCGGGAAAACAACGGTCGCGACGAACCTTGCCATAGCGGCGTCGCCGCCCGTCCGCCTGCTCGACTGCGACGTGGAGGAACCCAACGCCCACCTCTTTTTTAACAGGACGGCATCAGAAACGGAGATCGTGACCATACCTGTCCCCGAAGTGGACGAAAAACTCTGCGACGGCTGCGGGGAATGCGCCCGTTTCTGCCGTTACAACGCCATAGCCTGCTACGGTTCCGTTCCGATGATATTCGCCGAAATGTGCCACGGGTGCGGAGGCTGCCTGCTCGTCTGCCCCCGAAAAGCCATCAGCGAGATACAGAAGCGGATAGGAATAATGGACCATTTTTCCTCGAACGGGCTTTCCATTGTAACCGGGCGCCTCGATGTCGGGATCCCGACATCTCCGCCTCTGGTCAGGGCGGTCAAGACAAAGATCGACGAGGCCGCCACAAACATACTTGACGCTCCCCCCGGGACGTCATGCCCGGTCGTAACGACGATGAAGGGAGCGGATTGCGTAGTACTGGTAACTGAGCCGACGCCCTTCGGCCTTCACGACCTGAAGCTGGCAGTAGATACCGTCTTGGAGCTGTCCATACCTTTCGGCGTGGTCATCAACAGGGCGGGGTCGGGCGACGACAGGGTCGGGAAATACTGCGGCGAAAGGAACATACCCCTGATTATGGAACTGCCGGACGACAGGAGGGTCGCCGAAGCTTATTCGAGAGGCGAGGCCGCGGTCAACGCGATCCCCGAATACAGGGAGCTTTTCGTTCTGCTGATGAAAAAAATAAGGCAGATGGCGGAAAACTCCGCACGAGGGAAAAAGGTTTGAACTCCGCGGGTCGGACAGAGAGACACGTATACGGACCGGTATTTTCAAGGCGACTCGGGAGATCGCTGGGATTGGATCTTGTCCCCTTCCAGGTCTGCACCTACGACTGCGTTTACTGTCAACTTGGCGGGACCACCCTCAAGACCGTCGATAGAAAGGAATATGTCTCGGCAAGTAAGCTCCTCTGCGAACTCGAAGCCAGGTTAAAAACTAACATCCACGCCGACTATGTCACCCTGGCGGGATCGGGGGAACCCACACTCAACGGATCGCTGAAAGAGATCGTCCGTGAAATAAAGAACATGACCGGGATCCCTCTTGCCGTTATCACGAACGGGTCCCTGCTGTTCATGGACGAGGTCAAGGAGGCCCTTTCCGGGACGGACCTGCTCATCCCATCGCTTGACGCCGGGTCCGGCGCCTCGTTCAGGAGAGTCAACAGGCCGCACGGCAAGATCAGGTTCGACTCTGTAGTTGAAGGCCTGATGAGCCTGAAGGATTGGTACAAGGGAAGGGTCTGGCTGGAATCCCTTGTCGTAGGAGGATCTACCGACAGCGATTCAGAGATTGAGAAGATAGCCGCGCTGGTCGACGACATCTCGCCCGAGAAGGTGCAACTGAACACCGTGGTCAGGCCTCCCGCGAAGCCGGAAGCTCTTGAGGTCCCCCGTCCGAGAATGGAACAGTTCGCCTCATTTTTCCGGACTCCTGTCGAGATAATCGGATATAAGGAGGGATCAGGCCGGGAGGACTCGCGACCGGTGCCTGAGTCGGCAGATTCAGAGATACTCGAGCTGGTCAGGAGAAGGCCCGTGACCGTCAGGGACATCGCCCTCGGCCTCGGGATACCGGCCAACGAAGCCCTCAAGAGAACCGGCCACATGTTCAAAGAAGGCAGAATAACTGCAACGGAGCAGAACGGACAGATCTTTTACATCCCCGCAGAGGGAAGCAAGAATGAACCGTGAAACGAGAAATTACAAGGAGAAAACCGAGAACGCATTCTGGCACGCCGTGTTTCAGAAGGAAGCGTCCTACGCGGAAGAGTATTTCACGAAGAAAGATGCTCTTTTGAGCGTCGGCTGCGGCCCCGCGGGTGTCGAAAGGATCCTTCTCGCCAGAGGATTCGACCTGACGGGGCTGGACGTGTCGGGAGAAGCGCTTTCCTGCGCCCCTCAGGAAATGAGAAAGGTCGAAGGAAGCGCCGAGGAGATGCCCTTCCCGGACAGATCGTTCGACGGCGTGATCTTCATCGCCTCCCTTCAGTTCATGAAAGATCCCGCGAAAGCGTTGAAAGAATCTGCCAGGGTTCTCCGCGAAGGCGGAAGCCTCATGCTGATGCTTCTGAACCCTTTATCCCCATTTTTTCTGGAACGGTCCCAAAGGAGCGACAGCCATGTTTCAAAGATAAGGCATAGCGATCCCGTTCCGCTGGTTGAGGCCGCGGCCAGGCTTTTTGAGACGAAAATCGATTACAGGCTCGGAATAGGAGGTAAAACCATATTCGAGACCTCGGATCCTTCCGCCGCTTCTCTCGTGGTAGTGAGGGGAAGGAAGAGAGACTGAAAAATGAAAGAGCTTATCGTAATATCGGGAAAGGGGGGGACCGGAAAGACAAGCATCGCCGCTTCATTTGCCGTGCTGGCGAACAACGCGGTGCTTGCCGACTGCGACGTTGACGCGGCCGACCTGCACCTCATTCTCACTCCGACCCTGGTCGAGACACACGATTTTTACAGCGGAAACGAAGCCGTCATCGTCCGGGACAAATGCACCGGCTGCGGGATCTGCGCGGAAGTTTGCCGGTTCGAGGCCATCAGGAGGGATGAAAACGAAGGAGAGGGCGCAGCTTACGCAGTTGGGAGAACGGGATGCGAGGGATGCGGTGTGTGCGTCTGGTGCTGTCCGGAGCGCGCGATAGATTTCCCCGAAAGGCTCTGCGGCAGGTGGATGGTCAGCGACACCAGGAGAGGCCCGATGGTCCACGCGAAGCTGAATGCCGCGGCGGAGAACTCCGGCAAGCTCGTGTCCATTGTGCGTAGGGAAGCCCGCAGGATAGCGGAAGAAACGAACAGGGATACGCTCATCGTGGACGGTCCTCCGGGCATAGGATGTCCGGTCATAGCCTCCGTAACGGGGGCGTCTCAAGTCCTCGTCGTAACGGAGCCCACCGTTTCCGGCAAGCACGACCTGGAAAGGGTAGTATCGCTTACCAAGCACTTCGGAATACCGACCTTTATATGTGTAAACAAATGGGACATCAACCCCGGCATGACCGAAGAGATCGAGCGGGGCGCTATCGAAGCCGGCGTTTCGATCGCAGGAAGGATACGCTACGACGGAGCTGTTACGGCTGCCCAGATCAGGGGGCTGGCGGCGGTTGAAACCGGCGCCCATTCCGACGCGGATATCAGGGAAGTATGGAGGGTTCTCGGCCTTTGAAAAAAAGCCCGGGGGGGAAGATAACAGGACAGCCTTTGTGGTATCATTTCAAGCTTGCTCCGTGTATTGAAACCCCCCCGGAGCCCTCTCGATGGAGCTAAAACGATGAAGAGAAAAAATTTCGAAAGAGAGATATCGACCGCCATCTTTGAAGCCCATGCCAGACGGTTCGGCAAATGTCTTGAAAGCGACGTGGTAATATGCGGGGCGGGGCCTTCCGGCCTCCTCTGCGCGAGACAGCTCGCGATGAAGGGCGTCCGCGTGACACTGCTGGAAAAAAGGCTGGCCCCCGGCGGCGGGATATGGGGCGGCGCGATGGGAATGCCCGAGATCGTGGTGGAGGAAAATGACAGTCCCATCCTCAAAGATCTTGACATCGGCCACTCCAGGACGGGCGACGGGCTTCTTCTGACCAGCGCCTTCGAACTGGCCGCGGCGCTGATCCACCAGGCTATGAAAGCCGGCGCCTCCATAATGAACCTTGTCTACCTCGAAGACCTTGTCGTTAAAGACAGGAAAATAGCGGGAGTGGTCGCCAACAGGACCTTCATCGGGGAGAACCTTCCAGTCGACCCCATAACGATCGAATGCCGCGCCGTCGTTGACGCGACAGGCCACGAGGCTGTTGCCGCGGCTCTGCTCGCCAAAAGGAACCTCCTCGGAAAACCTAAGGGCGACGGCATAATGAACGCCCGCTCCGGCGAGGATTTCGTAGTGGAAAAGACGGGTGCGGTCTACCCCGGGCTGTACCTCTCGGGGATGAGCGTCTGCTCGTACTACGGCGGCCCGCGGATGGGTCCGATCTTCGGCGGGATGCTGAAGTCCGGATTAAAAGCCGCCGAACTTGTGTTGAAAGACCTGAGACGGCGGAAATGACCTTCAAAAGGAGAAGCTAACGATGAAAATAGTCATACCTGTTGCGAACGGACAGTTATCGATGCACTTCGGCCATTGCGAAAAATTCGCAGTCATCGAGGTTGACGAGAAAGAAAAGAAGATCCTGGGAAAAGAATTCCTTGACGCTCCGCCCCACCAGCCGGGACTTCTTCCTCCCTGGCTCGCCGAAAGGGGAGCGAACGTGATAATAGCGGGAGGAATGGGTCAGAGGGCTCAGGAGCTTTTCGCCGCGAATGGAATAAAGGTGGTGATCGGCGCCCCCGCTGAATCCCCCGAGAAGCTCGCGGGAGATTTCCTCGCGGGCACTCTTGTAAGCGGAGCCAACGTTTGTGACCACTGAAAGTGCCGTCATGAGGTTTTTTCCGACCGGGATCGCCGGGCTCCTCGTTTTGCTGTTGCAGGCTTTCCTGAGCTTCCCCGCCTTCTCCGCGCCCAAGGTCGTTGTCCTGGGCTTCGACGGCGCCGACCCCAGGCTCATCAGGCAATACATGGACGAAGGAGCGCTGCCCAACCTCAGGAAGCTTGAAAACGAGGGTTGTTTCAGGGAACTCGGCGTCGTGAACCCGCCGCAGACCCCCGTTTCGTGGGCGGCCTTCATGACATCCACGAACCCGGGCAAGAACGAGGTGTTCGATTTCCTGAGAAGAAACCCCGAAACATACAAGCCGTCGTTCGCTCTCAACGAAGAGGGAAAGAAGAGTTTCCTTCTGGGAAGGTACAACGCGGCGGCAGGGGCTTTACTGGCCTTCCTGTTCTTTTTTGCCGCCGGATTCGTGACGGCGAAGATGCTTCCAAAGAGGGTCAGAATGCTCGTCATGGGATGTTCAGCCGTCCTCGGCGTTTTCTGCGGCGTCGCGGCGCTCGATTTCATCTCGGAGAACATCCCCTCGCAGATACCCTTCGCCATAAACCACCTGAAGGGGGTCACCTTCTGGGAGCACGCGGCGGATAGCGGCGTAAAGGCCGTCGTCATAAGACATCCCGACACTTTCCCCGCGAAACCGTTCCTCAAAGGCCGGCTCCTGTCGGGCCTTGGAGTGCCCGACATGAGGGGAAGAGTGGGCACGCCTTACATAATCACCACCGATTATTCCCTCAAGATGAGAGACAACGAATTTTCCGTCGAAATAGTACCGGTCGACCCGACCGTTTACGAAGAAGAGAAGACGGTGGAAATCCCCGGGCCGTTCAACAAGCCATTCTTCACATACATCCTGGACGAATACGAAAACGCCTGCACGGACGATACGACAAAAGACGCGTTGAGGAAGATGGGCCGGGAGGAACTGGAAAAGAAGGGGGTAAAGGAGATACAAACCTTTCCTCTTACTATAAGGATCCTCCCCGAAAAGGAACGAGTGGCCCTTTCCGTCCCCGGCAAAAGGCTTGAACTGGGAATGAGGGAATGGTCCGAATGGACGGAGGTGGAGTTCCGCTTCAGCAGGCTGGTTAAGGTAAAAGGGCTCGTCAGGTTCTACCTGGTGGAAGTCAAACCCGAGTTCAGGATGTACATGTCGCCTATCCAGATCCATCCGGACAACGACCTCGACATCTCTTTCCCGAGGAAATACGCCGGCGAGCTGTTCCGCCGTTTCGGGGCATTCAAGACCATGGGCTGGGCGGTCGACACCTGGACCATATCGTCGTCCCTCTCCGACGAGGAGCAGTTCCTCTCCGACATGTACGAGACTGAAAAACCTTACGAGAACATGATGGCCGCCCTGCTGAAAGACGGAGACATGGACCTTTATGTCCAGGTGTTCGAATACACGGACAGGATGTCGCACATTCTCTGGCGCTACATGGACGAAAGGCATCCCCTTTTCGACCCTGTCAAAGCACCCCGCTACAGGGAGGAGATGAAAAAGGCTTACATATACATGGACGACATCGTGGGCAGGGCGACGTCCCTCATCCCCCGCGACACGGTCCTGATCGTCCTGTCCGACCACGGCTTCGCAAGCTTCAGGAAAGAGGTCAACTACAACAGGTGGCTGGTGGACAACGGCTACATGGCGCTTAAAGAGGACACCGGGTTGATGTCTCTTTACGACCTGTTCGACGACGACAGGCTGCTCTTCAAGAACGTGGACTGGGCGAAAACCAAAGCCTACGGGCTGGGCCTCGGGAACATCTACGTCAACCTGAAGGGCCGTGAAAAGCACGGCATAGTAAACCCCGGGCGCGAATACGAGGAGCTCATGGACGCTATCTGCTCGGAGCTTCCCAAGATCGTAGATCCCGAGACGGGCGAAGCTCCCGTCTGCAAGGTTTACAAGAGGGACGAGATATACAGGGATTACGATCCCGACGTCATTCCCGACCTGAGGGTGTCCAACCACCCGGGGTACAGGGTTTCCTGGCAGACATCGCTCGGAGGAGTCCCCGACAAGCTGATCGCCCCGAACCTCAAGCCGTGGAGCGGCGACCACTGCTCGCTCGACCCCTACTGCGTCAAGGGAATGTTCTTCTGCAACAGGACGCTGATGGATACCGAGCTCAACATACTAGACGTGGCGCCGACCATCCTGGACATTCTCGGCGTCAAGCCACACCCGGAAATGGAAGGAAGGGTCGTCGAGACCCGCCCGTGATCTGAATACCGGTCCCTCGCCCGTTTTTTCGGTGATAACGGGCTTTTTTGAAAAAGGAGAACGAATGGACACCAAGAACAAGGGTTTCGCGACAAAGCTCATCCACGCCGGTTTTCACGGCGACCATACCGGAACGGTCAACGTCCCGATCTACCAGACCTCGACCTTCGCATTCAGGAACGCCGAGCACGGCGCTGCGCTCTTCGCCGGAAAAGAAGAGGGCTATATCTACACCAGGATAGCCAACCCGACCGTGAAAGCGTTCGAGGAGAACATCGCCGAACTGGAGAACGGCTCCCACGCGATAGCGACGAGCTCCGGCCTGGGCGCGGTTAGCACGGTCTTCCTGGCCCTGCTTTCCGGGGGCGACCACATGATCAGCACCGACTCCGTTTACGGGCCGTCGCGGGGCCTCGTGGAAAAGCAGCTCTCGAGGTTCGGGGTAACATCATCGTTCGTCAACACCTCCAAACTTGAGGCCGTGAAGGCGGCGTTCCGACCCGAGACGAAGCTGGTCTATGTCGAATCTCCTTCGAACCCCGCCATGCTGGTTACCGACATCGCCGCGGTCGCGGAACTGGCCCATTCGAGGAACTGTCTGCTGGTCGTCGATAATACCTTCGCGAGCCCCTACCTGCAGAAGCCGCTTGACCTCGGCGCGGACGTGGTCCTTCATTCCGTCACGAAATTCCTCAACGGGCACGCCGACATAGTTGGCGGAGTGATCGTCACAAAAGAAAGGGACCTCTGCAAGCGGATTCGCCCGATAATGGTGAACTTCGGCTGCAACATGGACCCGCACCAGGCTTTCCTGGTCCTCCGCGGCCTCAAGACCCTCTCCATCAGGGTCGAGAGGGCGCAGGAGAACGCGATAAAGATCGCCCGCTGGCTCGAGACGCACCCGAAGGTCGAATGGGTGCGCTACGTCGGGCTCGAATCCCACCCCCAGCACGAGCTCGCGAAGAAGCAGATGTCCGGCTTCGGGTCGATGATAAGCTTCGAACTGAAGGGCGGCATCGAAGCGGGAAGAAAGGTCATGGACGCGGTCAAGGTCGCGACCCTTGCCGTCTCGCTCGGTGGAGTCGAGACCCTCATCCAGCATCCCGCCTCGATGACGCACGCGGGGATGTCGAAGGAAGCCCGCGAGGCCGCCGGGATCGGCGACGGGCTCGTCCGTTATTCGGTGGGCATAGAGGACATAAACGACCTCATGTCCGACCTGGAACAGGCTCTGCAAAAAGCGTAACCCCTGCAAGGAGGAAACATGCCGCCCGTCCGGCAACACGACAGCGTCCTTGATGCCATCGGAAACACCCCCATGGTGAAGCTTCGTAAGATCACCGCGGGGCTAGCCTGTTCGGTTTTCGCCAAGCTGGAATTCGCCAATCCGACCGGAAGCATAAAAGACAGGACCGCGAAGTACATGATCCAAAAAGCCGAGCGGGACGGCAGGATAAAGCCGGGCGACACGATAATCGAGAACTCCTCGGGCAACATGGCCATGAGCCTCGCGATGGTGGCCATCCAGAAGGGCTACAGGCTCAAGGTGGTGGTGCGCGACACCCTGAGCAGGGAAAAGCTGAAACAGCTCCAGGCGCTGGGGGCCGAGATCGTGAAGGCTGACACCTCGCTTCCGCCGGAGTCTCCCGATTCATACAACAACATAACCCCCAGGCTCGCGAGGGAGACGAAGAACTGCTACTTCCCCGACCAGCACAATAACAGGGAGAACAACGAAGCCCATTACAGCACCACCGGCCCCGAGATCTGGGAACAGATGGAGGGTAGGATCGACTGCCTGGTCGCGGGCATGGGAACGGGCGGAACGATCGGGGGGGCGGGAAAATTCCTTAAAGAGAAGGACCCAAAAATAAAGATAATTGCGGTTGACGTCGAAGGATCGGTCTTCACCGAATACTTCCGCACCGGCAAAAAGGGGAACGCACGCCCCTATTTTCTGGAAGGGCTGGGCGACGAGTTCATCATCGGATGCGCCGACTTCTCCGTCATCGACGACATGGTCCAGGTGTCCGACAGGGACGCTTTCTCGCACGCGCGAAGGCTGGTGAAGGAAGAGGGACTCCTCGGAGGCGGGTCCAGCGGCGCCGCCATCTGCGCCGTTCTCGGGATCGCTAAAGATCTTCCGGCGTCGGCAAGGATCGCGACCATATTTCCCGACGGGGCGTCCAAGTACCTCAGCAACATCTTCGACGATTCCTGGATGGAAAGCAGGGGGCTTCTGTGACAGATCCGGCTCTCGTGAAAAAACCCTTAAAAGATCGGGCGGAGGATTTCGACAGAAGGACGGAGCAGTACCTTTCTCTCGGCCACGACAGGTTCGAAGCGGCCCGCTTCGTCGCGGGCTGCGCCGGAGAGCTCGGATCGCCCGCGCTGGACGTGGGAACGGGAAAGGGGCTCCTTGCCATGGCGCTTGCCTCGAACGGTCTCGAGGTAGTTTCCATAGACATAAGCGAAGAGGACTCGGAGCTGGCCGGCTTCCTCGCAGCCGAAAGGTCTCTCGCGGGAAGGATAGAATTCGCGATCCGGGACGCTTCCTCCCTTCCCTACGAGAGCGGCAAATTCAAGGCCGTCGCGATGATGGAGGTACTTCATCACCTTGATAATGCGGAAGGGGTCCTGTCAGAAATGACGAGGGTCCTTTCTCCCAACGGAAAATTGATCATCGCCGACTTCAACGAGGAAGGGTTCGGCATGGTGGCGAAGGTCCACCGTTCAGAAGGGAAGGAACATCCGAGGAGCAAATGCACGATCGATTCCGCCGCGAGCTTTTTATGTTCGCTGGGGCTCAAGGAAGAAGGCCGCGCCGAAGCCCACAATAACGCTGCAGTCTGGTTCTCGAAGACCCCATAGTATTATAAAAGGAGGTGCCGCGATGAAGAAGATCGGCATAATCATCTGCGACAGGTACGGAAATTGCGCCGGCGGAAAGTGCTTCCGCGCTCTCGGGGAAAAGGCGGGAGCCTTCTCCCGCTATGCCGGGGAGGAAGAAGTCGAAATAGCAGGATACACATCCTGCGGAGGATGCCCGGGAGGCAACATCGAGTACGCGCCCGAAGAGATGAAAAAGAACGGCGTCGAGGTCGTCCATCTGGCGACGGGGCTTGTCGTCGGCTATCCTCCCTGTCCGAGGCTGGCCGATTTCGTTTCTTTCATCAAGAGCAGGTATGAACTGGAAGTGGTCGTCGGCACCCACCCGATCCCGATGAAGTACCTGAAGGAGCACAGGAAGCTCCCCTTCTGGAAGAGGTCCGAGATGGAGAAGCTCGCGCCCCTTCTCTTCAGGGACTCGGAAGAAATCATGAAAGCCTATGATTGATCCGAAGAAATATTGAAAGGAGAACGGAATGGAGATAAAGATCGGGTTCAAAGGCGGAAGAAAAGTTACGGCCGAAATTGGCGGCCATCAGATCCTCACCGACCAGCCGGTGAAGGACGGAGGTGAGGACGCAGCCCCTTCTCCCTACGCGCTCTTTCTTGGAGCGCTCTCGACCTGCGGCTCCTATTTCGTCCTCGACTTTTGCCTCGCGAGGGGGATCGACCCGTCTTCCCTCGACATCAAAATGAACGCCGAATGGACGAAGGAGATGAAGGAAAAGGGCGAGCCCCCGAAGTTCGACTTTTCGATCGAAGCAGGCGCGTCCTTCGACGAAAAATACCTGCCTGCCCTCGAACGAGCCGTCGCCCAGTGCGCCGTCAAGAAGGCGATCGAAGCCCGGCCTGTCTTCACCGTCAAGGCGAAGAAGGCGTGACAGGATCGTTCATTTTTTACAAGGGGGGCGCTCCTTCGCCCCCCTTTTTCTTTTCGTAAGCCTCGACGATCATCCTCACTTTTTCCATCTCGAAGCCGTAGCTTTTTCTCAGGTGGCCCAGCCTGTCGTCGGGAGTGACCGAGGGCGGAAGGTTCAGTTCCCTGATGATATGGGAGGCGGGGACCCCTGTCGCTTCCTCCACTTCCCTTAGGGTCATCGACCCCCTGACCTCTTCGTTTCCTTCTCTCTTGCCGTGGTGACCGGCTTCTTGGTGTCCGTCATTCTCAACCTGGGCCTCATCAGTTTTCGTCTCGGCTTTTGATGCTTCTCGACTTGCCTGATTGCCTTTTCTCCTGCCATGTTGTCCGTTTTTGCCGCATTCATCTTCCAAGGCTGCAGCGTGAGCGGTCTCCGATGTCCCCGACCGCTCAAGCTTGAATTCTCCCCTGCGGCCGCCGCCTTCTTTTTTAACCGGCGAGAAGATGGGAGCGACGGCCAGGACAATGACGACGGCCGCGGCGACCGGATAAACGACAGCTCCGGCCCCGAGAGGCTTTTTCCCCGTCACCACCGCGACGATCCACTTCCAGTGAAGCCATACATGATAAGCCATCAGCGCGAAAAACGCCGCGGCGAGCCAGAAGTGGAACTCTCCCCATTGGTGCCTGTCCAATCCCCACACGGAGAGCTTGCCGCCCGTCCCCGGAGGAAGAATGAATTTCATCAGAATTCCCGTCGTTACGAGGAACATGAGGACGGCGAAAGAAACAAGGTCGACCAGGAAATTCAGGGCCGTCCGTCCCTTGGGGCAATTGTCGTTTTCAGCCATGTCAGGTCTCCTTTAAGAAATACCGGCTCCGTTCCCCTCTGCAACGAAGCAGGACAATGATACCATTCAGCCCTCATCATGGTTTAAAAGGCGCGTCTCCCCGAAAAGAAGAGCGGCTTCACGATGTTGTTCCGTGAAGCCGCCGCAAGGTAACACCCGTCTTCCTAATTACAAGAAAAAGCTGCTTTCCTGCTTTCAAGCCAGTGCCAGATGACCGGGATTATCAGAAGCGTCAGGACTGTCGAAGTTATCAGTCCTCCCATCACGACGACCGCGAGCGGTTTCTGGATGTCGGCGCCCGACCCCGTCGCGTAAAGCATCGGCAGATGCCCTATGAAACTGGTGAGCGCGGTCATCAGAAGGGGCCTGAACCTCAGCTCGCATCCTTTGGTCACGGTTTCCGTCGGGCCGGCGCCCCTCTCCTTGAGTTGTTTGAAAAAGGTGACGAGAACGACTCCGTTCTGGACTGCTATTCCCAGTAGGACGATGAAAGCGACGGCGGCCGAAACAGACAAAGGCATCCGGAAGAGCACGACGGCGATCACCCCTCCCACCATCGCGAAGGGAAGGTTAAGAAGCACGAGGAGCGATCCCGCCACAGATTCGAGCGCGAGGTAGAGGAAGAACATGATTATGATCAGCGTTATCGGCACCACCACCGCGAACCTCTTCATCGCCCTCTGCTGGTTCTCGAACTGCCCTCCGTACTCCACGAAATAGCCGGAAGGGAGTTTCGCCGAGAGAGGGGCAAGCTTTTCCTTCACCTCGTCCACGAACCCGCCGAGGTCCCTCCCCCTGACATTCGCCTCGACTATCACCCTCCGCATGCCGTTCTCCCTCGATATCTGCGCGGGAGCCTCGACCACCCCTATCCCGGCGATCCCCGAAAGCGGCACCCTCGCGCCTCCCGGGGCGGGGACGAGCAATCCGGAGATGCCCTCGATGCTCGAACGGGCTTCCTCCTTCAGCCTTACCACCACGGGGAAGCGGTATTCCCCCTCTATGAAGGTGGTCGCTTCCCTTCCGGCGATCGCCGTCTCTATCGTGTCGTTGATCGTCGAAACATCTATCCCGTACCTCGCGGCCGCCTCCCTGTCTATCACCGCCTCCGCCTGGCTCATGCCGGACACCTGCTCCACCTTGATGTCCCTGATCCCCTTCACGTCCCGCACCGCCGCGGCGGCGTTGTCGGCGAATTCCTTGAGGACATCGAGATCGGGCCCGAAGACCTTCACCGCGAGGTCGCTCTTCACTCCCGATATCAGTTCGTTCACCCTGAGCGCTATCGGCTGTGAAAAGGAGAACCTCAGACCGGGTATCTCGGAAAGGTCCTTCTGCATCGCCTCCACGAGCGACGCCCTTCTCCTGAACCCGCCGAAGATCCGCCTCGGTTTGAGCATTATGAGGAGGTCGGTCTGCTCGGGGCCCATCGGGTCTTCGGAGATCTCGGCCCTTCCGGTCTTGCTGACCACAGTCTCGACTTCCGGGAACTTGAGGAGCCTCTTTTCCATGAACTCGGCAACTTTGACCGAACCTTCGAGCGAGGCGTTCGGAAGCCTCACGACGTTGATCGCGATCGCTCCCTCGTCGAGGAAAGGCAAAAACTCCGTGCCTACGAATGGGACCAGGAGGGAAGCCAGCGCAAGGGCTGCAAGGGACCACGCCGCGCAGGCCCGCTTTCTGTCAAGCGCTTTTTGAAGGACGCGGAGATACCATTCCCTGAAACGCCGGGCGAATTGAAATTCCCTCTCCTCCCCCGCTTTCAGGAAAACGTCGGAAAGGACCGGGACGATCGTCAGGGCCACGGCGAGCGAGATCAGAAGGGCGATCATCAGCGTCGAGGCGAGAGGCATGAACATCTTCCCCTCGATGCCCTCGAGAGTGAAAAGGGGAACGAGGATCACCGCGATTATCACGACCGAAAAAACGATCGGCCTCGCCACTTCGGATACGGCCTCCGCGACGATCATCATCTTCATTCCTTCCCTGCCCGGCCGCGACAGATGCCTCCTTACGTTCTCGACCACGACGATCGAGGCGTCGACGACCATCCCCACCGAGAAGGCGAGACCTCCCAGGCTCATCAGGTTGGAGGAAATGCCGCTCCAGCCCATCACGATGAAGCTGGCCAGGAAGGTGAGGGGAAGCGATATGACGCAGATGAGCGCCGCGCGGATGTCCGCGACGAAAAGGAAGAGCACCAGGATCACGAACACTCCGCCCTCCAGAAGGGCCCTTACGACGGTCCTGATGCACGCCTGTATGAGCGTAGTCCTGTCGTAGAAGGCGTTGATCCTCACGCCGGGAGGAAGCGTTCCGCCGATCTTCCCGACGGCGTCCTTGACCCGGTTCACGACATCCCTCGAGTTCTCCCCCTTGAGCATTATGATCATGCCCGCCACGACCTCGCCTTTGCCGTCGCGGGTGACAGCTCCCTGCCGCTGTTCGGAGCCGATGACCACTTCCGCGACGTCTCTCAGGTAAACGGGTGCGCCGTCGACCGACCTTATCACGGTCCTTTCGATGTCGGGGATGTCCCTGAAAAGGCCGACGCCCCTGAGATAGACCTGCTCCCAGCCGCCGACGATCACTCCCCCTCCGGAATTGGCGTTGCTCCTCTCGACCGCCTCGACGATCTCGTTCACGGTAAGCCCGTATTTGACGAGCTTTTCCGGGGAGACCAGCACCTGGTACTGCTTGACGAAGCCGCCGAAGCTGTTCACCTCGTTGACGCCGGGGATCGGCTTGAGAAGGGGCGAAATGAGCCAGTCCTGGATCGTCCGGAGTTCCATCGCATCGCGGCCCTCTCCTTCGAGCGTGTACTGGAAGATCTCGCCGAGGCCGGTGCTGATGGGCCCCATCTCGGGCTCGACTCCCGGCGGCAGGTCCGCCGTTACCGAGGCAAGCCTCTCGAACACCACCTGCCTTGTCCAGTAGGTCTCGGCGCCGTCCTCGAAAATCACCACGACCTGGGAAAGCTCCGCCTTGGAAAGCGAGCGCACCTGGGTCACCCGGGGAAGGCCTCTCATCGCCAGTTCTATCGGATAGCTGACCCTCTCCTCGACATCCACGGCCGCGAGTCCCGGAGCCTTGCTGAGGATCATCACCTGTGTGTTGGTCACGTCCGGGAACGCGTCTATGGGAAGCCTCATCCATGCGAGCAGGCCTCCGAAAGCCACGACCGCGGCGCCGAAGATGATCAGCATCCTGTTCTTCAATATCCACTTGAGCGGTTTCATGGCTCCCCCCGCTCAGTCGGCGCAGCCCGCGCCCATCTTCGAGCGCAGGACATCGGATTTCAGAAGGAAGGAGCCGTCCGAGACGACCGTCTCGCCTCCCTTGAGGCCGCTCTTTATCTCCGTGAACCCGCCCCACGACCTGCCGGTCTCGACGGGCCTCCTGATATAGTCGTCGCCCTCGAGGTGGATGAAGACGAATCTCCTGCCCTCGTCCTCGAGTACCGCCGCGCCGGGGAGAGAAAGGGCGCTCTCGCCGCCGGGGAAGAAGAGGCGGACCTCCGCGAACATTCCCGAAAGAAGCCTGCCGCCGTCGTTTTTCACGTTGACCCTCAGCTTGACCGTCCTCGACTGCTCGTCCATCACGGGGCTCACGAAATCCACCGTCCCGGCGAACTCCTCCCCGGGATAGGCCTTGACGGCGACCGACGCGGGCAGTTCACTCCCCGGCGGCCTCTTCATCAGGAGGGCGATGTCCTTCTCGTAAACGCTTGCCCACACCCACACGGCGGAGTTGTCCCCGACCGTCGCGAGCGCCTCCTCCGCCCTCGCAACCTCCCCGGGGACGGCATGGAGGGAGAGTACCGTCCCGTCGGCGGGCGACCTCAGGACAAGCCTCCCCTTCGACGGGATCGACGCCTGCGCGGCCGCGTCATGCCCCGTCGCGCCGAGCCTCGCGAGAGTGCCCCCGGCGGTCTTCTCCCTGATCTCGGCAACCTCCAGCTCCTGCCGGGATTTCTGGAAATCCCTCTCCGAAAGTATGGACTGCCTGTAGAGAGATTCGTTCCTTTCGTGGTCCTTGCGGGCCAGTTCGAGCGCGGCCCGCGCTTCGAGGAGAGAACCCTCCGCCTCGCCCACCTGAACGCTCTCGAGCTCCAATATCGGCTGTCCCTTTTTGACACGGTCGCCCAGCACGACATGGACATTCCTGATGATCCCCTCCGCCTGCGTGCTGATGTGAGAGACCAGCCTGTCGTCGAACCGGACCTCCCCGTTGAGCGCCAGGGGCACATCGATCCTTCTCACCTCGGGGCTCGATGTCTTCACGAGGCCGCCGCTGACCAGCTCCGGAGGGATACGCGCGACGCCGGTCTCATAGCGGCATTCCGCGCATAGATATGTCTTGATGCCGTGTTCGCACACCCTCGACAGAAGTTCTTCCACGGGAGTATCCAGGTCCGAGGCTTCCTCATGTCCGTGGCCGTTGGATTCCTCCGATCCGGGATGCCCCGCAGATCCCTTTCCTCCGGCGCAAGCCGCGAAGAACGCCGACACCGTTATTATTATCGACAACAAAAGATAACGCTTGATCATTGCCCTACTCCATCGGTTGAGAAATTTCGTTACGCTCCGGCGCTTCCGCGGAAAGCGGGAACGCGGGAGACCGATACGGTTCAAGGTGGAGAGGGTCAGGCTTCGGGCGGGCGGAATATGGTGAAAGGGATGTCTTTCTGTGAAGGGGTTTTGTCTTCGGGTTGGACCGCGCTCGTCAGGGCGGGAGTGGCAAGAAAGAGGGGATCTGACGCGATGACCGGCATGACGCGGTGTCCCGGACAGCAGGAACAAGGGCAGTCGGGGCCGCAGGGAAGGCCGTCGCTGTCCCGGTCGGGGCATCCCGCGTCCTCGGAATGACAGAGGTGGCCGAGGTCCAGGGCGATACCCAGAGGGCCGTCGGCGGCGAAGAACAGGAACATCATGGCAAGAAGGATCACGGGCATCTTCAGCGCCGCAATTCCCTCTTTCCCGGATCTTTTTCCTTCGCGCATGGGCTCTCCCGAAAGGCGCAATCTACCACAGTTACCAAGAAGCAATCAACATCCATCGCGAGCCGAATATTTCTTCCGGAAACGAACAGTCAATAATTTGGAATATTTACAAGGATGGACAGGATCGGCAGGAAAAAGAATCATGTCATCACGAGGATTTCTTCGAAGCCATGACAAGCGAAGTGATCTACCTTATCCCCCAAATTCATATGCATGGCATGACCCCGCGCGGTTTAAAGATTGAAAAATGAAAAATCGTGGAATCATTTCCCTATTGAACTTCAGCCATCAGCCTTCAGCCTTCAGCTCTGGCGTCAGCCTTCAGCCTTTAGCCTGCCCGCTGGGCATAGAATGTTGTGCCCTGAGACAAATTCATTTTGCGAAAGGGCACATTCCCTGCCGGGGGAGTGTTCAGCGCAGCGAGTATGCGAGCGGAGCGCCTAAGAGAGGATAGGATAGCTCCTCTCTTCGGGAAGCGTCATCCTTCAGCCATCCGCTCTGGATGCTCTTTCAGGAAAAGCACTTGCATTCGGAAAGCATTGACCATATCATATTGCTGGAGGAATCAATGGTTTACAGAGTCGTACTGGAAAAAGGCGAAGATTTCGGCTACATCGCGCATTGTCCCGCAATCCCCGGATGTCACTCTCAGGGAGAATCTTTGGAGGAAGCACTCGAGAACATCAAGGATGCCATCCGCGGCTGTCTCAACGCGCTTGATCGGGAATTGGTGACTCCTCCTCAAAAGGATGTGACATTTGTAGAAGTGACTGTGTAAATGTCGAAACTTCCTTCAATATCCGGCCGGGAAGCTGTCGCCGCTTTCGAAAAAGCCGGATGGGTGGTCGCTAGAGTTGGAAGCAGCCGACACATGATCTTGAAAAAAGAAGGCACAATTACCACCCTTAGCATCCCGGATCACAAGACCCTTGACAGGGGATTGCTGAGAGCCTTGATCCGTGATGCCTTTCTCTCGGTTGATGATTTCTGTGAGCTTCTAAAATAACCCGTCCCCTAGCAATGGCATCCTGATTTCACCTTCGTGGAATCATTTCCCTGTTGAATCTTCAGCCGTGGAGGCTGCCCGGAGGGATCGTCATCACGAGAAAGGCCCTCAGCATTTCAAGCGAAGTGATCTACCTTATCCCCCAAATGCATAATGCATGGCCTGGCTCCGTGCGGTTTGTTGTACGGAATGACTGCAAGGAGAATGTTGCTCATATTGTTGATAATCAAGAAGTTAACGGTGTTAAAAGTCTTAATGGTTGACAATATCATTGAAATATATTGGTAATGTGTCGGGTATTAGTTGACAATTGTCCCCAATAAGTTGACAATAAGACTTGGGATAGTTGACAATAGCATCCCTGATCCGAGAGGAATATGGCGAGACGAACCAAGGAAATCAGAGACTTCATCTTGAATGAAATAACCGAGCATCCAAAGGATGTCGTGGCGAAAGCCATGGAGAAATTCGGCCTGACCCGCCAGGCGATTATCAACCATATCAACGCTCTGGTGAAAGACAGGCTGATCGAGGCTGAAGGGAGAACCCGCCAGAGAACCTACAAACTTAAACTGCTTGAGACAAAATCCTTTCGAGTCAGTCTTCAAAACCTTGAGGAGGACAAGCTTTGGAGGGAAAAGATTGACGATTCGCTCAAGGACCTGCCTGAAAACATGATTCATATTTGGAATTATGGGTTTTCAGAAATTGTGAACAACGCGGTGGATCACTCGGCGGGGACAGATCTGAATGTGGTCATCCGGAAGACCGCCGCCACCGTTGAAATGTTCATTGCCGACAACGGCATCGGCATATTTAAAAAGATCAAGAATGAATTGAACCTGGAGGACGAAAGACACGCCATCCTCGAACTGGCGAAAGGCAAGCTGACAACCGATCCATCGAGGCATACAGGCGAGGGGATATTCTTCACGTCGCGGATGTTCGACCATTTCATGATATTTTCCGGTGGCGTCTTTTTTTCCCACGACATCGGACAGGAAGAAGACTGGATATGGGACAGGGACATACAGATCGGTGAAACCGGAACAGTGGTTTACATGTCCTGCAGGAACCTCTGCCCGAGGACTACCAAAGAGATTTTCAATAAATACCAGACATCGAAGGAAGACTACGGGTTCAACAAGACAATAATAGCGGTCCGGCTTCTAAAACACGGGATGGAGCAGCTTATCTCCAGGTCGCAGGCCAAGAGGCTCCTGGCGCGGTTCGAACGCTTCAAGGTGGTCGTCCTGGATTTCACCGGAGTGGACACCATCGGGAACGCCTTTGCGGATGAGATATTCCGAGTCTATCCTTCTATCCATCCCGAAGTGAAGCTTGTTCCGGCCAACACTAACAGCGATATAAAAAAGATCATCCGGCAGGCAAAAAAAACGAAAATCGATACAGCCCCGATCCTGTTCAAGGAATAGCAGGACAGGGTCATCCTGATTTCACCTTCGTGGAATCATTTCCTTATTGAACTTCAGCGCTTCAGCCTTAAGCCTTCAGCCTGTCCGAAGGACACGCCGGCATTGAAAAGTGAAAAATTGTGGAATCTTTTTCCCTATTGAACTTCAGCCTTCCGCCTTCAGCCTTCAGCTCTGGCTTCAGCCATCAGCCTTCAGCTCTTCAGCTCTGGCGTAAGCCTTCCGCCTTTAGCCTGCCCACTGGGCATAGAATGTTGTGCCCTGAGACAAATTCATTTTGCGAAAGGGCACATTCCCTGCCGGGGGAGTGTTCAGCGCAGCGAGTATGCGAGCGGAGCGCCTAAGAGAGGATAGGATAGCTCCTCTCTTCGGGAAGCGTAGCGAAAGCGGAGCGAGGGCCTGTTGCTCCAAATGACAGGGGGGAGGGAGTATAATATTGCTTCGCAAGGGCTTAAGGCTGAAGGCTTAAGGCTGAAGTTGCAGGGAAAGGAGAGAAGCCGTGGATGATCATAACAGCAAGAACAAATTAGCTTTGGGCGTTGCGATCGGGTTTGCCGCTGGAGCGCTGGTTGGGGTTTTGATTGGCGTCACGAGTGGGGCTTTGGCTGTCTGGCTTGCCGTTGGATACGGCGGTGGAATGGCTCTGGGCGCTGCCATTGGGGTGGCATCAGAGAAAAAGTCTTCTTAGAAATAGAAGGTTATCTTGACTAAAAGAAAGAAAACCGCTTCCTTATCGAGTTTCCCAGGTTTGTCATTGCGAAGAGCGCCTCGAAGCGTAAACCCTTCTGCGGCAATCTCGTTTTTGAACTTCAGCCTTAAGCCTTCAGCCATCAGCCTGGGTTCAGCCTTCAGCGCCGCCCGAAGGGAGAGGTAGGGAGTATAATGTTAGTTGCGAATATTAAATGGAGAATGACATGAAAGAAGGAAGCCAAGACACCCAAATTGTCATATATCAGTCCGACGATGGAAGGACGAGCGTTGATGTCAGATTTCAAGGGGAAACTGCCTGGCTCGCCCAATCCCAGCTTGTGGACCTTTTCCAGTCAAGCAAAGCAAATGTCAGTGAACATATAAAACATATTTTTGAAGAAAAGGAGCTGGATCGGGATTCAGTTGTTCGGAAATTCCGAACAACTGCGGCAGACGGCAAGGCATATGAGGTTGAGCATTACAATCTCGACATGATTATCTCGCTTGGCTACCGGATAAAATCCTCGGTAGCAACGCGTTTCCGCATCTGGGCGACAACCCGCCTTCGTGAATATATTGTCAAGGGCTTCACTGTCGATTCAGATCGTTTGAAGAAATTGGGCGGCGGGAATTACTGGAAAGACCTTCTCGATGAGATCCGGGATATCCGCAGCAGTGAAAAAGTGCTGTATCGCCAGGTGCTGGACCTCTATGCCACCGCGATTGATTACGATCCCCGGGCAGAGGAGTCCTTGAAGTTCTTTAAAATCGTCCAGAACAAGCTTCATTATGCCGCCCACGGGCATACCGCGGCGGAAGTGATTCATCTGCGGGTGGATTCGGACAGGCCCTTTGCTGGGCTGAGAAATTTTAAAGGCTTGCAGCCTACTCAAGCCGAAGCGATGGTCGCCAAGAACTTTTTGGAATTAAGCGAGCTCAAGGTCCTTAACAATCTTGTCTCCGCTTATTTTGACCTGGCTGAGATCAACGCCATGGAACATAAACCGATGAAGATGGCGGATTATATACGGGAGTTGGACAATATTTTACGAACAACAGGCAGGAAACTGTTAGGCGATGCCGGTACAATAAGCCATGAGAAGGCTGCGGAAAAAGCCGCACTCGAATTCCGCAAATACAAAGCGAAGAATCTAAGCGAGGTTGAGAAGGCGTATCTCGACGCCATCAAAGACGTTCAGAAAAAGGTTGAGAAAAAAGTCCCGAGGAGCAGAAAGAAAGACAAAACAATTGACTGAGCCTTTGAAGAGGATTTTTAAAACTGATCGTCGCCCGAATCGTTGCAGGAAGAGGAAGAAAGACAAGAGACAACGAATACATCTGCAGCGAGCTGGTCTATGAATGCTTTTTAAGAGCCGGGATAGAATTTCCTTATGATAAACGCGGATTCATTAGTCCAGATAATCTTTGGCGGGACCCGAGAGTAGAGTTAATAGCGAGGGTGTTGTGATGACGGCAAATGAAAGGGAGGGAACCATTTCCCTATTGAACTTCAGCCTTACGCCTTCAGCCTTATGCCTGGGTACAGCCTTCAGCGCTTCAGCCCGGCAGGCTGCCCGGAGGGATCGTCATCACGAGCCGTGCATCAAAGCACGGGCAAACGAAGTGATCTACCTTATCCTGAAAATGCATAGTGCATGGCCTGGCCCGCGCGGTTTATATTAGAAATAATTCCTAAATTCATAAATCCTTTGTTTTCAATATAATGTCACTCTAATAACACGGAGTGCAAAATAAATGCCAATATATTGTGCGGTTAATCCTTGACAAATACACGATAATGTGGTAGCATCCAACTGTATCACCAAAGAAGGGAGGAAATGAAGTTGTTTATTTTTGGAGTTTATGTTGATAGGTGTATTTGGCTCCAAAAAAACCCGAAACGCCCCACAGCGCCGGCAGGCGCGGCACATTATTTCTTCGCCCAATAATTATAACGAAAGCAGGACCGCACAGCCAGAATTCTTCCACAGTCACGATCTTATAGGGACATCTTCGCCACCCCCCTTCCCCAAATCAAAGAAGAGTCTGCTGGTGCTGGGCAGCGAGTGGCTCTTTCAGGAAATGGGCCGCCTCTTCCGCAGAAAGGTCCGCACGGTTTCGCTTGAAGCTTGTGACATTCCGGAAAACGCCTCGGCGGTCACGCTGGAAGCCCTGGCGCTTTCGTTTTATACCTGTGACGAATCGATATCTATTTGGGACGCTCTGCAAACCTATGTGGCGGTCGCGAAAAATCCCGCGGCGCTTCCGGAAAAGACCCTCGCGGTTTCGAAAAATGGTCTGGCGATTTTGTTTCAAGACCTGCCGGTTCCGCTTCAGATCGCCGTAAAAAATGCCATCATAAAGATAATAAAGGACATATACCGCTTCAAGCCTTTGATGAGGCGCCCGCCGCCAAGATGAAAGACCGCCCTTTCGGATGTCACCCTGAATAGGTTTCAGGGTTTGAGATCCCGGATTGGGTCCGGGAGACGAGACATGCCGCAAGGACTCAATCGGACAATTTGGGGCCTGTTCCCTTCATTGCTCCTGCTTTGGTTACCCTCACCAGGTCCAAACCGCTGCAATGAAGAACAGGCAAGGATCTAACAAGAAACACTTTCGCCGGTGGCGTCAAAAGCCACTGGTATAAGGATACGAATATGTCTTTAAAAACCAATCTATTGCTTAAACTCACCGCCTCCCAGGCGATCCAGCTTGGAAGGGAAACCTTGACCCTCATCGAAGGCAGGCAAAGGGCGCTTTCCCCCCGCCTGCCGGAAGGCACTCTCGACCGTCTCGTCTTCGACATCAAACAGCTCGAATCCCTCTACACCGAAAGGCCCGCCGTCAACATCAAGGTAAAGGGCCTCACCGGGAGCGAGACAGAAAAAGCCCTTACAGGCGCCACGTGGGTCACCGCGATCCGCACCGCCGTCAAGAAAAGGGCTGCCAACACCGGCCTTCCCAAGGCTGTGGGCGTAGGCTCGCGCTTCTACCCGTTCCGCTCGGCCAGCGTTATCAGCGCCATCGAGGCGATCCTCAAAGCGGCCGACGACAACCCCGAAGCGATAAGGGCCTGCGGCATTCTCGACGCCGACATCGCAAGGGGCGGAGAACTTCTCGACACCCTGCGGGCAGCCCGCGAAACGCAGGACATGGGCGTCAAGGACAAGAAGAACCTGACGACGCAGAAGAACATCATCCAGCACAGGATCGAGCAGACCCTTCGCGAGATCAGCACCGCCGGCTACCTTCAGTACATGAACGACGAGCCCTTCATAGCAGAGAGGTTCAAGGGGATCATGCCCACAGCCGGCACAAGAAGGACCATCGAGGAGACCACCGGAAAGACCGGATCCTATGTCCTTCTCGCCCTTCCCGCCGACAAGGTGGAGATCACGACCGAGGAAGAAAAACAGGCCGCAACCGCGGCAGAACCCGCTGAGGAGGTCGCCAAGGCGAGCTAAAAAGAGCTTAGCCCCTTAAAACACAACCAAACAGGCACTGCCCCCGCCCGAAACGGCGGGGGCGCCGTTTTTGGGGGACATGACCCGATTCGGTCTTTTGAATCGGGATAGTGTCCCCGATTCAACTTCAGCCTTAAGCCTTCAGCTTTTTTTAACCTGTGGCGTGAAATGAAACGGGGGAGGGGGTATAATAGGGGAGGGAAGGAGAATATTTTAATATCATTATAATAATGAATAAGATACAGCATGTCGTGTGTGGGCTTGACAAATGATATAACATGTGCTATATTATACCCATGATGAAGCTGGCATGGGTCGAAATAATTCGAACAGAAAGAACAAAATGACAAAAGAGACTATTATTGGGGTAAAGCCAACGGTAGATTATGCCGATCGAATCAAGCAATTAAGGCGCGAGCTTGGTTTGACGCAACAAGCCTTAGCTAAGCTCCTTGGAGTATCTTTCGCTACCATCAACAGATGGGAGAACAATCAGACAAAACCGTCCAAGCTTTATTGGGCGCAGCTTCATCAGCTTGAATCCCGAATAGCCGAAGAAGAAGGCTATTATAACGAAAAGACAGAAACTGAAATCTGCCAAACCGATTTCACTGCAGCCCCGGATGTGGTCAAGGTTCTGGCCGAGGGCGAAAGACTATCCTTCGGCCACCTTATGAATCCGACATTTGCAACCGAGGTGTCGAGCATTGATCCGTTGCCACATCAACGCATCGCCGTTTATGATCACCTTCTTCCACAGCCCAAGCTCCGCTTCCTGCTCGCGGATGATGCGGGCGCGGGCAAAACGATTATGTCCGGTCTCTACATAAGAGAAATGCTCTCACGCAGATTACTAAAAAGGATAATGATCGTTACGCCTGCCGGATTGGTAGGGAATTGGCGAAGGGAGCTTCTAACTCTCTTTAACATGCCATTTAAGATTGTCAACGGTCCCGATGCTCGCACTGAGAATCCTTTTCTTGGCGAAGCTGGCAACAGGCTGATCATCAGCATCGATACTTTGGCCAGTAACCGCATGTTCTCAAGATTGCGGGAAGATCGCGTGCTTCCTTATGATCTGGTGATTTTTGATGAAGCGCACAAACTCGCCGTGGATCGCGGCAACGACTTGAGGGTAAGGCCCACCGATCGTTATTGCCTTGCAGAGGCTCTGGCTGGGGCGCCTTTGTCCACAGACAAGTTTGAGCTCAATTGGAGCGCGCATCACCTACTTCTGCTTACAGCAACTCCTCACATGGGAAAGGATTACCCCTATTATGGGTTATGGCGTCTCCTGGAGCCTGAAGTGCTGGCAACTTACGAAGCTTTTAAAGAATATCCCGCCGACCAGCGTCTTGCGCATTTCATCCGCAGAACCAAAGAAGAAATGGTTTATCTAGACGGTAAACCGCTCTATCCTGAACGTAGATCCGACACTTTGGGCTATGACCTCACACAGGGAGAGATCAGCGAGCAGACCCTCTATGACGAGACGACCGAATATCTGCGTCTGGTCTACAATAAAGCCAAAGTGCTCAATCGTGAAGCTGCCCGCCTGGCCATGAGCGTATTTCAAAGGCGCATGGCAAGTTCAACCTATGCCCTTATGCGATCTTTTGAAAGAAGGATAGAGAAACTCGACAATTTGATAGACGAAATAATGAATGGACAAATATCAACCGAGCAACTTCTCTTAATGCAGTCCCGCTTACACGAGGA
>ENA-UPTA01000269-UPTA01000269.1-activated-sludge-metagenome-genome-assembly--contig:-NODE-269-length-60281-cov-9.013466_pt1 | contig 60281 bp, 56 predicted proteins | sample MGYA00238184_ERZ773361 | MGnify/ENA primary metagenome ERZ773361 (study PRJEB29100, sample SAMN05720205) | activated sludge metagenome | isolation source: anaerobic digester from wastewater... | reverse complement strand
TACCTTTGAAAGAACGCAAGCGCCATCCGGGCAGATGAATTGTGCCATCAGGCAGGCAGAGTTTGCACCGCGCACCTTTCCGTGTTAAACTTACCAGTTACGATGATCAAACCTGTCTTGAGCATTTTTTGCCTGATCAACCTTATACTGGCTGGCGCGGCGCCTGTATTCCAGCAGCCTGAGGTGACTTCGCCGTGTCCCGGTGATGTACTGCAAGGGGTTGTTGAGATACAGGGTACCATTTCCGGCGAGGATGTGAAAGAATATGACGTGGCTTTTGCCTATGCTGACGATACCGGTGATGCATGGTTTCTCATCGCCTCAGGTGAGGAGCAGGTTAACAAGGGGATCATCGCAACCTGGGATACAGCAGCCATTGCTGATGGTACTTACCGCTTGCGGGTTCAGGTGTATTACCGTGAAGGTGACCCTGACACTGTAATTATTAATAACTTGCGCATCCGGAATTACTCGCCGGCTGAAACCAGAACTCCAGAACCGACCCTGGAAGAACTGGCAGCTCCTGCATTAACCAGTACACCGGTGCCCGCGATCCAGACGGTTGTTCCTCTGGCAAAGAACCCGATGGAGATAAGCCAGGTGAGGTTTTTGAAAAGCATTCTCACAGGTGCTGGAATAGCCGGGTTGATCCTGCTGCTAGTTGGATTAAGGGCACTTGTGCGCAAAAAACAAAGAGGTGGAAGGTGATGAAAAGTTACTTAATCGCTGGGCTAGGCAACCCTGGACGCGAATACAAGGATACCCGCCATAATATCGGTTTTATGGTAGCAGACAGGCTGGCGGCAGAGCTGGGGATCCGTGTGGGCAGGCTGCAGCAAAAAGCGCTGGTTGGGAATGGGGTCTACCTGGGCAGCAAAGTGATCATCGCCAAGCCGGTGACATATATGAACCTGTCGGGGCAGGCTGTCACCAGCCTGATCCGGTATTACGGAATTGAACAGGAAAACTTCCTGGTGGTACATGACGACCTGGATCTTCCTTTTGGCGTGCTGCGCCTGCGCCCGGGTGGCGGCTCAGCCGGCCAGAAGGGGATGCAGTCTATCATTGAAAAAGCCGGCACCCAGGATTTTGCCAGGCTGCGCTGCGGTATAGGCAGGCCGCCCGGTCAGATGGATGCGGCTGCGTATGTACTCCAGCCTTTCTCAGCTCAGGATCAGGCTGAGCTGCCTGTTGTGCTTGACCAGGCAGTACAGGCTATTATGGCTTTCATTGAATTAGGCATTGATGAAGCCATGAATCAATTTAACGGGCCGACCATCAAGGAGTAACTGGTTTGATCGACCTTATCCGAAATCTGCTTGCATTCAAGCAGTTGATTGCAGATCTGGAAGCTCCCCAGGCACTTCCCGGTCTGGGATTAATGCGTTCTGCGCGGCTGCCGGTCACAGCAGCTCTGGCAGAATGCCTGCATACCCCCATCTTATACATCGTTGGCAGGACAGACCAGGCATTAACGCTGTGGGAGGAGATTGCTTTTTGGCGGCCTGGAGGAGGAAGGTATTACTTTCCTGAGCCCAACCCCCTGTTTTACGAACAGGCATCCTGGGGCAACAATACCCGCAGGGAAAGGCTGCAATCCATCACGGCGCTGGCTGGATACCATATACCCGGGTACCCTGTTCAGGAAACCCCGCCTGTTGTGGTCGCACCGGTGCGGGCGGTCATGTCGCGCACGTTGCCGCGCAGGGATTTCCTGCGCAACAGCCGGACATACCGCCTTGAACAGCAGCACCAGCCTGACACCCTGGCCCGATCCTGGGCTGAAAGCGGGTATGCCACGGTCGATATTGTGGTCGAACCTGGCCAGTTCTCACGCCGGGGAGGTATCCTGGATATCTGGCCACCTCATTTGCCAAACCCGGTGCGCTTCGATTTCTTTGGGGATGAAATTGATACCCTGCGGATGTTCGATCCTGCCACACAGCGCACAATTCGGGCGCTGGAAAGCATCCTTGTTACGCCTGCACGTGAAATCTTACCCGGTTATGTTAAAGAAGATCTCGCCCTTGACCATGAATTGAGTGAATTTGACATTCCCCTGGTACATCCTGCCCAGGCCAGCCTATTGGATTACCTTCCAAAAAACAGCCTGGTGCTGCTGGATGACCTGAATTACCTCGAGACTATCGCAAACGAGATAGAAGAACAATCAGTCCGGTTCCGCCAGGAAAGCATACAGGAGGGGGTGCTGCCTGAGAATTTCCCGGTGCCATACCTGACCTGGTCCGAAATTGTTGACAGCATATCGCGCTTGCGCTCGCTGGAGCTGGGGTATACCACTGCTGTGGAGGAGTCCCTCCTGGGTTCGCTTTTTACACCTGGCGAGCGTTATGCAGGCCACCTTAAAGAACTGGTTGAATCGCTTGATGAATCTTGTACAGAAGGCAACCGGATCACTATCGTTTCCCGCCAGGTAACCCGCTTGAAGGAACTCTGGTTGGAAAGGAACGCAAGGCGGGAAACAGCCTGTTCGCCTGTATTCATTGAGGGAACCCTGACCGAAGGCTGGAACCTCAAGGTTGACGATACCCGCACTGCAAGCCTGTTGACCGATGGCGAGGTATTCGGTTGGGAAAGGCCACGCCCGCGCCAGCGGCCTCGCCCGGCAGCCGATAATCCCGAATCCTCTTACACTGATTTCCGGATTGGGGATTGGGTGGTGCATATTGATTACGGGGTAGGCCGGTTTGGCGGACTTGTGCAGCGCACCCTGGACGGTGTCAGCCGTGAATTACTGATGGTGGAATACGACCGGGGAGACCAGGTTTTTGTCCCGGTTCACCAGGCAGACCGCCTGACCCGGTATGTTGGTGCTGACAATGAAACACCCACACCAACCCGGCTGGGTACCCAGGAATGGCATACTGCACGCCAGCGGGTCAAGGAAGGTGTGCAGGAGGTGGCGCGTGACCTGCTCGAGTTGTATGCCAGCCGGATGGCTGCACAAGGGTATGCCTTCTCCCCGGACACACCCTGGCAGCAGGAACTTGAAGCCAGTTTCCCTTACACAGAAACAGAAGACCAGGCCCATGCCATTAAGGAAGTGAAGAAGGATATGGAATTTGCCCGGCCGATGGACCGGCTGCTGTGCGGGGATGTAGGATATGGGAAGACGGAAGTTGCTCTGCGGGCTGCCTTCAAGGCAGTGATGGACAGCCGCCAGGTGGCGGTCCTTGTCCCGACCACTGTGCTAGCCCAGCAGCATTACGAGACATTCCGCCAACGGCTAGCAGCTTACCCGGTGGAAGTGGAAATGCTTTCACGCTTTAGGAACCCGAAAGAGCAATCGCAGATCCTTAAGAAACTGAATAGCGGCGGTGTGGATATTGTGATCGGTACTCACCGGCTTGTGCAGTCGGATGTGCAGTTCAAAGACCTTGGACTGGTCATCATTGACGAAGAGCAGCGTTTCGGGGTAACCCATAAAGAATACTTGAAGAAGCTGCGAACGGAGGTGGATGTCCTGACGCTGACAGCTACGCCGATTCCTCGTACGCTTTACATGGCACTGACAGGAGTGCGCGACATCTCGACTATAAACACACCCCCTGAAGAACGGCTTCCTATCGTGACCCACATCGGTCCCTACTCCCCGAAGCTTGTACGCCAGGCAATCCTGCGCGAGCTGGAAAGGGGCGGGCAGGTATTTTTTGTGCATAACCGGGTGCAGACGATCGAAGCCATGAAAGTCCACCTGAATAAACTGGTGCCAGAAGCCAGGGTAGGCATTGGGCATGGGCAGATGCACGAACAGGACCTGGCGAAGGTCATGATGCAGTTTACGCATGGCGAGATTGATGTCTTGCTGTGTACTTCCATCATCGAATCCGGGCTGGATATCCCCAATGCTAACACCCTGATCGTGGACCGGGGCGATACCTTCGGCCTGGCACAACTGTACCAGCTGCGCGGCAGGGTAGGGCGCGGTGCGCTGCGGGCGTATGCCTATTTCTTCCGGCACCGCAAAAAAGCACCTACTCCAGAAGGCCAGGAAAGGCTGGAAATTATTGCTGAGAATACCCAGCTTGGGGCAGGGTATTCGATCGCCATGCGCGACCTTGAAATGCGCGGCGCAGGAGAGCTGCTGGGTACCAGGCAGCATGGATATATTGCCAGTGTTGGTTTCCACCTGTACACCCGCATGCTGGCCCAGGCAGTACGCGACCTGCGACGTTTACAAGGGTTAGAAGTTCCGGCGGAAATGCAGCTTGGCGATCAGGAGATGTGGACGCAGGTGAATGTGGATCTGCCGCTTTCAATCGGCATCCCGATAGAATATGTGCCCGACCAGAACCTCAGGCTGCGTTTATACCGCCGCCTGGCAGATATCAAGTCAGAACGTGAGCTGGAAGCGCTTCAAGAAGAATTCCAGGACCGTTTTGGCACCCTTCCTGACCCAGTCAAAGAATTGTTGTACCAGACCAGGGTCAAGCTGCTGGCAGAAGAAAAGGGGCTGGTTTCTGTCCTGCCTGAGGCAGAACAGCTTGTCCTTCGGTACCCGGTCCTGATCAATGCGGAGAGCACCAGCCGGCAGCTTCCTTCAATCGGGCATGGAAGCCGGGTTGGGAAAAACGCCTACTGGCTTTCACTGGTTGAACCGGATGAGAATTGGAAAGAACGCCTTGTAGAGGTCTTAAAATTGATCCCGGCGGAAGACCAGACAATTGGCGTTCAGCGGGAACTGAAAGCTTTCACAACGAAGTGATGCAGGTTACCTTAACAGAAAAATGATAGTTGGAAACCATTATTTCACACGTGGTTATTAATAATTTACCTTCTGAAATAATAGGTCTTATTTTCTATGTTGGGAAGTATTCATCAAAGTCTCCCACTTTTTTCTCTATTTCAACACCAGCTTTGAAAATTACATAACCGCTGAAGTCCATTCCCCCTTTACCATAAAGATGCTTAAACGGTAAATCAGGATACATTGCTGAGAGGGTTTTCGTTACGGGAAGGCAGGGCGACCACACGGTATCAAAGTGAAATGAAATATTATCTGCATCACCGACATAAGTAGAAATCTCTGGATTACAGGCAGTCCCCCAGTTGTCTGATAACCATTGGGCACCACCTTGCCAATAACCGCTTATTGGGCATTCTTCGCTAGGGACACCTCTCTCATAATATACTTCTTATTGGCTTCATCTGCCTTCGCATACTCCTCAGGATAGGGAATAATCTTGTTGAAATCAAAATCTCTTTCTAAGTCTTCAGTGCTTTTCGCGTGGTCGATCAAGGCCTGTCTTTGCTCGAGGGTTCCGCCTACAACCGTGATATTGTTTTCGCATAAGTTTGACATTGTTGCGGTCACCTATATTTTTCCGAAAATTGATCTTTCATTACACAATTAAGAATGAGCATTAATAATAATTGTCAGCAGTCATATATTAAATAGAAAGAACTGACTTTCAGTCAGTAACCTTTGCAATGGAATATCCAAATAATCACACAAATAATCGCAACCTGATTTGCTTCACCCGCTCAGGTCTGATATAAATATAGCACCTTTTTAGAATTCAATTTATTCCTGGTCGGTGCAATTTATACTGAATTGATGAACTTCATTTACAATTGCTGCCTGGGAATAGTTTCCAGTAAAAAAGGTAAGTCCCTTACAGCTTCTGTATAATTGAGAACAGGAAAACCTGATGGAATTTAAATTAAATGCACCCTATCAGCCAACAGGAGACCAACCGGATGCGATTGAGCAGCTTGTTGAGGGAGTGGAAAAGGGCATGCGCCACCAGGTCCTGTTAGGCGCAACCGGGACAGGCAAAACCTTCACCATCGCCAACCTGATCCAGCGGGTCCAGAAGCCCGCCCTGGTAATGGCGCATAACAAGACCCTGGCCGCCCAGCTGTACGCTGAGTTTAAAGAGTTCTTCCCGGAGAATGCGGTTGAATATTTTGTGTCATATTATGACTACTACCAGCCTGAAGCGTATGTTCCGCGCCGTGACCTGTATATAGAAAAAGAAACAGATGTCAATGAAGAGATTGAACGTTTGCGCCTGGCTGCCACAACTGCCTTGATGTCACGCAGGGATGTTATCATTGTCGCTTCGGTTTCGTGTATTTACGGCCTGGGAGATCCAAGTGAATACAACCGGGTGGTAATCGAACTGAAAGTAGGTGAAATCTTCCGCCGCAACGCCCTCATGCGCCAGCTGGTGGAAAGCCAGTACCAGCGCAATGATATGGAATTGAAGCCAGGCGCATTTCGGGTCAGGGGGGATGTGCTTGAGATCGCTCCAGCGTATGAAGACCGCAAGGTTTACAAGGTTTCTTTCTTTGGGGATGAAGTGGAACGCATCATGACCTTCAACCCGGTGACGGGAGAGGTGCTGGAAGAGCCCCGGCAGGTGAACATCTACCCCGCCAAGCATTACATCACCCATGATGAACGCACCCGTAAGGCAATTGAAGATATCGAGAACGAACTGGAAGCACGGATCAAATACTTCAATGAGCGCAACATGCTGCTGGAAGCCCAGCGCATCGAGCAGCGTGCCCGGTTTGACCTCGAAATGCTGCGCGAAGTGGGCTATTGTTCGGGGATTGAAAACTACTCACGCCACTTTGACCAGCGGGAACCGGGTACACCACCCTGGACCCTGGTGGATTACCTGCCCAGCGATTACCTGCTGGTGATCGATGAATCGCACATGACGGTACCACAAATCCGGGGCATGTACAACGGCGACCAGTCGCGCAAGCAAACGCTGGTGGAGTACGGTTTCCGCCTTCCCAGCGCCCTGGATAACCGTCCCCTGACCTTCAGCGAGTTTGAGCAGCACATGGGGCAGACGGTTTACACCTCTGCCACGCCCGGTCCTTATGAGATGGAGAGGGCGGAACAGGTGGTCGAGCAGATCATCCGCCCCACCGGGCTGGTTGACCCCGAAGTTGAGGTGCGTCCCTCAAAGGGGCAGGTGGATAACCTGATCGGGGAGATCAAACAAAGGGTGGAAAAGGGTGAGCGAGTGTTGGTAACCACACTGACCAAGCGCATGGCAGAAGACCTGGCAAACTACCTGCTGGAACTGGGCGTGAAGGTTCAGTACCTGCATTCAGAGGTAGAAACCCTCGAACGGGTGGGAATCCTGAGAGACCTGCGCCTGGGTGTGTTTGATGTGCTTGTAGGCATCAACCTGCTGCGTGAAGGATTGGATCTGCCGGAGGTTTCGCTGGTTGCCATCCTGGATGCGGACAAGGAAGGTTTCCTGCGTTCAGGCACAGCGCTCATCCAGACGATCGGTAGGGCGGCGCGGCATGTGCATGGCAAGGTGTTGATGTACGCTGATAAATACACCGATGCGATGAAACAGGCAATCGATGAGACCAACCGCAGGCGTGCCAAACAGGTGGCTTACAATACCGAGCACGGGATCGAACCGATCAGCATTACAAAACTGGTGTATGACATTACCTCGCGCCTGACCGTCACGCCTTGCCTGGCTGAAGAGAAAGGGGAGTACCGAGCCGGGCGGACTGCAGCCGGCATGAATGTGAAGGAGCTCAAACGAATCATCAGTGAACTGGAGCAGCAAATGAAAGCAGCTGCCCGGGACCTGCAATTTGAGCAGGCAGCGGCATTGCGCGACCAGATCTATGAACTCCGGGCAATCCTGGCGGAAGAATCCGACCTTCCCCCCTGGCAAAAGGCAAAATTACTTGCTGGTGAGCTGTGATCAGCTGTCTGATAAAACCTTAAAACTGGAAAAACATCCACTGGCTGGCTGCCAGTCTGCTTTAACAGCGGTTACATGCGCGCTGCCTGGACCAGTTCGCAATAACCCTACCAGCTTTTCCAGGTCGAGCCGAGAACCTTCCACGCAGACTTCCACTTTATCATCCCAGGTATTGCGCACCCAACCGGTCAACCCCAACTGCATGGCATATTGCAACACAAAATAGCGAAAACCTACCCCCTGAACGCGCCCTTCAATAAGGGCATGCAACTGCAGATGGTCAGGCTGAGGCTGGAGCATACATCTCCTTACTCTTCATCTTCTTCATCAGCACCGTTGTACTCGTCATCCTCCCAGGAAAGGGGTTCATCATCTTCCAAGCGGGCATGTTCGAGGTCGATGACTGTGTCAAGTTCTGCATTCTTAAGGGTTTCAAGGTCAAACATACCTGCCAGTTTAAAATCCTCGGTAAATTCCAGGTTCTCAAGCGCTTCTTCCAGGTATTCGATCTCGTCATCATCATCCAGTTGCTCGAGCAGGCCTTCCAGCTTTTTGCGCACTCCTTCACCGCCAATTTCGGAGAGCGACCAGATGACAGCCCCGCGTACATCCTCGTCCAGCTCATCATAGCTGGCGAGCATTTTAAGCAGGCGTGGACGGGCAGCCTGGATCTCCATCTTGCCGGCAGCGCGGATCGCTTCAAAGCTGAGTTTTGGGTCGGGTGAATTCAGGTTGCCCATAACCTCTTTCTCCCAACGTGAGTCCATTGACCGGCCCATGGCAAACAAGGCGCTGGCAACCCAGCCGGTATCTTTGTGCTGGTAGGCTTTCTCGATCAATGGAACGGTCTCTTCGCGGCTGCAAAATCCGACCGATTCGAGAGCCCTGCGGCGCACCAGGTCGGTATCCTGTCCATTGACAATGTCAAACAATTTATCCTCAACAAGGTGCAGGGTTTCCGGGCTGATCTTGTCCAATTCACCCAGGTAAACATACTGCCCGAGGGATGATACTGCCGCAGCCCGCACAAATTCATCACTGTCCTTTTCAGCCATGCACATGAAAACCCTGGCCCGGCTTTCTTTGGGATTTTCTGCCTGCAGCCTGACAGCAACAGTACGCACCTGCGCTTCCGGGTCTTTCAGTGCCAGCTGGCTAATCTCATCAAATAGAAGTACAGTATCCGACTCGAGCAAGTCTTCCAGGTCTTCCAGCAGGTTAATGCGGCGCTGGGTTTCGATCTTTGTCCAGACAGCACCTAATGCTTCCTGGTCTGCAGGCTGCAGGTCCGAGAACCGGTACAGGTACTGCGGCGGGAAAGGTTGGGCATTATCCAGCAAAGCATCCAGGATTTGCGTAAAAGGAATTTTCGGCCGGGGATTGATCATGGCAACCTCAAGGCATAACGATCGGGTTAATAATATCCTGGGCGGTGATATAGACCATCAGCGCTATCAGGGCTGTAAAACCAATGAAATGCAGCAGATTCTCGTACTTTGGGGGTACCCGTTTTTTGAACAGGATTTCGGGGATCAGAAACAGGATCCGTCCGCCATCCAGAGCAGGGATAGGAAGCAAGTTGGTAATACCCAAGGCTACCGCCAGGACTGCCAGCAAATAAAGTGTGTTCAGCCCTTGTGGTTGGGATGGTGCTTCAGCCTGTTGTTCTTCATCCAGCTCGCGGGTTTGGGAGAAAATGTTGAACATACCGACTGGTCCCACAAACCTTGCCTGCTCAGGGGCGATAGTACCTGCGATCAGCTGGCCGGGCAGGCTGATCAATGTCCTCACCTGCTGATAGGCCATTTCAAATCCGAATGGTACTGCCTGGAGCATGGAGGCTTGCTCTACTGGATTGCCCATACTGATGCCGATGGGGCCTTCATTTTGCGGCCATTCTGTCCGGGGTGTTACTTCTACTGTTACCTTTTCAGATGATCGCTCTACCACAAAGGTGATCTCTTTGCCCAGGTTGCTGTAAACCAGTTTTGAAAGGGTTTCCATGCTCCTGATTGGCTCATCCTCGATACTGATGATTACATCGCCGGGTAAAATACCGGCAGCCTGGGCAGGCGACCCTTCATTGACACCCATGATCTGGACAATTTTTCTTTGTGGAACACCTACCTGGCTGAAAACGATGCTGAAGAGCAGAACTCCGGTCAGGATGTTCATCAACGGACCGCCCAGCAGGACAGACAGGCGGACGCCCGGTTTGGCAGAGCCTAATCCGCCCGGGACATTAGGGTCATTCTCTCCCTTTGGGCGAACGAATCCGCCAAATGGGATGGCATTCAGGGTAAAATCGGTACCCCACAGGCGGAACAGGCGCACGATACGGGGCGGGAACCCGAAGCCGAATTCTTCGACTTCCACCTTGAATAATTTCGAAATAATAAAGTGTCCAAATTCATGGGTGAAGAGCAAGAACCCGAATAGGATGACAAATTCCAGAATCCGTAAAATTACAACTAAAGAATCACTCATGTTTACCTTTACATCTTTAATGCCAGTTGGCTGGCTGCTTTGTTATCGGCGATGGAAACAGTGGCAGGATGCCTGAAAGATTTCCATCGCTTGGTGAAATCTTGCATTTATTGTATTATATCCACAAGCAAAGGGAATTTCGAGGAATTTATACGGTTCTAACAATCCTGGCTGGACCCCCGATGCCCGAAATGAGGATTTCTACCGGCGTGATTACTTCAAGAACCTTTTCTCTCACCATTTCTGCATCTTTCCTGGCACAAATCAGGTGTGCATTGGGTCCGGCATCCAGCGTGTACGCCACCTGCAGACCTTCTGAACGCCAGCCGGGTACTGCCCGCATCAAAGAAATTGAACCGGCTTCCCAGTACTGCAGCGAAGGGGAGGAGGTCATCATGACGGCATGCATCATGTTGCTGTCCAGCTCGATTATCTCCGCCAAGGCTCCAAAATCCTTCCGGCGGATTGCGTCACGGCATGCCTGCAGGCGGCGCGGAGCATCAGCCACCCTGGCTTCCTGGAATGGGGAGGTGGATGCAATGTTGTGCCCCTCACGTGAACCGGTCTTTTTGGGTTGGTTCTGCAGCACCACGATCACATCCGCCAGAGCCCAGTGATCGGGCGCGGCGAAAGAGACCGCATAGGATGTTTCATCGGAAATCCCCGGCAGCCATTCCACAAATCCGGCGGGGATCGAGCGGCAGGCAGAACCGGATCCGCGCCTGGCTAGGCATGAAAGCTCTTTATCGTTAAGGTCCAGGCCTGCTGCACGGGAGGCAGCCAGCGCCAGCACAGCAAACCCGGCCGCAGAGGAGGCAATACCAGTACCGATTGGAAAATTCAGGGTGCTTTCCACCAGGGCATGGGCGTTGACTCCTGCCATTGCCCGCACCAGATCTAGCACTGCAGAAACCCTGGCTAAGGCCAATTCGCCGGTTGGCTCCTGGTTGATGATCAGCCGGTCAGCGGGAAAATCACAATTAAAAGTTACATTGGTGCGGGCTTCGAGCGCAGCCAGGTTGAAAGAGATGGAGCCATTCGCCGGCAGGTTGAGGGTATCATCCCGGTTACCCCAGTACTTGATCAAAGCAATGTTGGGGTGGGCGATTGCGGTTGCAGCAATCATTTTATGAAGTTTATCATGAAGATTACTTTGCAAAAAAAATCAGCGCTTGCTTGTATTGCAAGCGCTGATCTGGATCCTGATATCTTTGCCTTAATGTATGCTTTCTGCAATCTTCAGCAAGGTCTCTTTGTTCATAACCTCACCAGAATCTCCTATCCAGAAATTGACTCCGATCCATAATGAATCAGTGTTCCATACAACACTCCAATCGTTTGCTTCTGCATGCCACTCTGGGGTTGAGGTGGGTTGTCCTTCAACGAATAACCCTGTTGAAAAGATGCCTCTCCAATACCAGCCTTGCCATTGGTTCACGAAGACATCTTCTACTGTTCCTGGAGGGCATTCTGTACATGTTCCAGCCTGAAAATCCTCAATTGGTCCCATTGAGATCCTGAGTGGAGTATCAGTCCTATTTTGGGGTCCATATAATTGATGCACCATTTCATTTACATAAACAACCCTTTGCAATTCAAATCCCTCGGGTAATACAGTTGGGGTCAAAATGTCGAATTTCGCAAAATCTTGGGCTTCCTCTATACTGGTAAGATTTTCTGGATCGACTGGGGCAACCGCATCAATCGGGCGGCTAGGTGTCAGGCTTTCTGCTAGCTTGATCATCTCATCTTTGTTAATCCACTCAATGGGGTAAGGATCTCCCCACTTTTCAAAGACAAACCAGCTGCTACCTTCACGCCAGACCAGGCTTAATTGACCACCTGGTTCCCAAACAGCTTCGGTGGCATCAGGATAGACTACATATGTTCCGGAAGCAATTTCTGCATAGTTGCCATTCACAGAAACCTGGTCAATTGCATCTATGGGCACTTTACTCCATGGATCATCATGAGGAATGTAATCAAAAAGACCTTGACGGAGAATGAGGTACCCACCTCCAGAGACTACTTTGTATTCAGTGATTGCCTCTTTGGTTTCAGGGTTGTAATATACTTTTGAAAACTGCGTTCCCTTGGGATCATAAAGGAATTCCTTCAGATCAAACCCTGCCTGTGATTCAACAGTTTCAATCAAACACCAGTATTCGTCTTTGTAGGATGGATCAGAACAAGACCAATTATCTTCTTTTTCCGGCGTCGGATCAGATTTGACTCCTGCTGTTTCCAGCGGCAAAATATAGGTAGGTTTTGGGGTTTGTGTGGGTGGAACCGGAAATATCATATCTGTAGGTAAAACAAATGATTTTTCCGTTGTAGTGCTAAAAAACCGTATCACTTTTTGGGCAAAAGCCTGACCTTGAGGAGAAGCAAGAAGCAGTATGAACGCTGTAATGGTTATTGCGACAAAAATTAATGCAGTTCGGCGTGAACGTTTCGAGTTAGTACTCCCATGTAGCATATTGCTTCTTGAGTGTTGTCCGTGGTTTTCAAGTTGATTTTTAATTGAAGGCCATAAGTTAACTTTATTGGACGGAAAATTCTCTTCAGCTAGAGATGCCAATATGTTTGACAGATCAGCTATTTTCATGGTTCACTCCCTCATTCTCTCTTTGGTTGCCATTCCAAATGAACCTCAGTTTTTTTCTTGCAGTATGCAGCCACCATTTGACGGTACTGCGGGGGCGATTCAGATCATTCGCCATTTCAGCCTCATTCATTTCAAGGAAATGTCTCTGAATAATTACTTTCCTCTCGTCAGGAGATAAACGCATCAAAGCATTGAAGACTTGATTACGTAGTTCAGCGTCTTCCACGTATTTTTCGGGCAACGGTTTAGCGTCTTTTAGCCAATCAAGCACTGACTCATCATATCCATCAAGCGAAGTATTTCGAGTTTGCTTTTTCGCATATTTTATTGCTTCATTAATTACCGTTCGAATGAACCATGGTTGGAAAGGCAGCTGATCATTAAATTGCCCTATTCGTTCCGCAGCCCGCAAGAATGCATTTTGGGTGATATCCTCTGCGGCATAAGGGTCACCGGTTATGAGAAATGCTGTCTGAACCGCTTTGACCTGGTACTGATTTACCAGGTATTCTAGACCTGAGATATCACCATTTTTTAATAATGCTATTGCTTGAATTTCATTTATCTGCATGGTCCTCCAATGAGTTGCTTTTCTTATAATATCCCGTAGCAAGTAGAAAGGATAGTACATTTTTGAAATTGATTACAAGGGAGGAAGCCAGATTTTTAGATGATTTAATCGGAACAGGTAAAACAGAGGTCGATTAATAAAAGGAGTTAATTCTAGTTGAAGCCAGCTCCAGTGATGATTTGCAGACTAATGAAAATCCGATGCACCCTGTATATTAATTGGTTCACGAGGATCATTGTTGGCGTAAATGAATTGTATAATTCATGTAGGTCGTGGAGTTGTAAAACCTGCTTTCGCTGTACCATGGGGGTGACAGAGGATAGACTTGAAACGTGTAAGATCACTGAGGAACTTGCATCAAGGGTGTAGCTATGGACAGTCTCATCAATTGGCTTCTTGAAGGTGATGCTTCCATCCAGTATATGGTTCATAGGTATCTTCTGAAAACCGCAGATAAACTCCCTGGATTGCAGAACAGGATCATTACTGAGGGTACGGGAAAAGGTTTTTATCCTGCCGGAATCCGGACGGGCATTGGGGAATTCATTACTACCAAAAAAATTTGGACATGCACACATTACACGCTTTTTGACCTGAAAAGCCTTTGTGTGCCCGAGACCGAACCGATTTGCAGGGAGATGGTTGACAGGATGTTTAATGAGTGCCTGGCTGCAGACGGCGGCTTGAACTTGAGCAAATATGAACACCCCAGTGATATTTGCTTAGACGGGATGATCTTGAACTATGCTTCATATTTCTGCATGGATGAGCCGCGCCTTAACAGGCTGGTGGACCATATCCTTTTCGAGCAGAAAACTGACGGTGGATTTTCGTGGGACAGGCAATCGCTAAGCAGCGACCCGCACACCACAATTTGCGTCCTGGAGGGTTTCGGGCAATACTGCCGTTCGGGAGGCTGCAACAGGCTGGAGGACCTGGAAGAAAGCCGGTCCAGGGCTGTTGAATACCTGCATTCGAATGGTTTGTTTATTGATAGTCCTGATAAGAGGTTCAGGAAGGTGTCTTACCCGTACCGCTACCGGTATGATCTCTTAAGGGTGCTGGAATATTTCACCATGAACAATATTCCATATGATCACCGGATGGAACCAGCGGTTGCCTGGCTGCAAGGCAAGCAAAGAACAGACGGCTTTTGGTATCTTGAAAACGAGCACAAAGGGAATGTTCATTTTGTGAAGGAGAAGGTTGGAGAACCAAGCAGGTTCATCACCCTGAAGGCATTGATTATATGTAATCACTTTTGTTCTTAAAACAAGAATAAATCAATGGTCACCGAATGGATCTTGGCTTTTTCTACATAAACATGAAGAAAGGATTTTAATCAATCACAGGTTACGACTGAGCTTTTATCATCATAATTATTCTTCTCAGTGGTATATAATGTAAAAAGATTGGTATTGACTAGTTGTGAGATAATTCAGGAGGAAAAATGGCTTACACATTGACCAGTAAGGTAGGGGAATTACTGAAGGATCCCAATGCGGTAAAAATCCTTGAGAAATATGTTCCCGGCGTAACTAAAAACCCGATGATTGGGCTGGCGAAAACCATGACCTTAAAAACGCTGCTGGGAATGCCCCAGGCCAAGCAATACGGCATTACGGAAGAAATGGTTGTTAAAGTCCTGGGGGAAATTAACGCCAAAAAGTAATTTTTAAGTTCTCACGCAGCTAAACCTCCCGGAGTTCACCATAACTCCGGGATTTTCAGGTTATCTTTAATACCCTTCCCCAGCATGGGGGCAAGCTAAGGTTCTCTATTTTCCCGCCTTTGACCTGGAACAGTCCGGAACCATTCAAGATGTCTGTTGCTTTGCCATCTGGATGGGGAATGGCCAGGGTTACCTGCACCTCTTTTTCATCCGCATTTAGGATAACCAGAACGTATTCTCCATCTGTCTGGCGCAGGAAAGCATACTGCAGGGGTGCAACCAGCACTTGCTGGTAATCACCCAGCCGGAATACCGGATGAGCAGCCCGTAGGTATGCCAGTTTTGCCACCACACCAGGCAGGTCAGGTTGGGGGGATATGCGTTGCAGTTCATTCAGGTTGAGGGAAGGTCGCAGGGCAGCGTCGCTGCCGCCAGTCCGGCGTCCCTGGATTCCCCATTCGCTGCCATAATAAATTGAGGGTATACCCGGCATAGTGAACAGCAGCAGGTAAAGTGGGTATAAATGGGCAGGGTTGGTCAGTTTGCTGGCAACCCGGTCTACATCGTGATTGTCGGCGAAGTTGTAAAGCGGCATACCCCGGTACATCCCTTCTTTCCCAAACTGGCGGTTGAGGGCGTAGGCGGCTTCGAAGTAATTTTTTTCATTCAGGCTGGAATAAAGCGCCTTGTAACACTCATAATTGGTGACCGAGTCAAGCATACCGGGGTTCACCCATTTACGGTAATCCCCGTGGATCACTTCACCCATCAGCCAGAAATCCGGTTTGATCTGCTTGCAGAAATCGTGCAGCGCCTGCAGAAAACCCTGGCTCAGGCAGTCGGCTGCATCCAGGCGTAGCCCATCGATACCGAATTCATTGATCCACATGCGCACTGCTTCAAACAAGTGGCCGCGCACTTCCGGGTTGTCCAGGTTCAGCTTTACCAGGTCATAATACCCTGACCAGGTGTCATAGGTGAAAGGATCGCCCTTTGGGCTGCGGGTATCAAACCGCAACCCGCTGAACCAGCTGCAATAGCGGCTTGCAGACAGGTTTTGTTGCACATCTTTAAAAGCCCAGAAATCCCGCCCGGTGTGGTTAAATACCGCATCCAGGATCAGGCGCATTCCATTCTGGTGAACGGTTTGCGCCAGCTGCTTGAGAGAATCTTGATCCCCCAGGCGGCGGTCAACGGTGTAATAATCTGCTGTGTCATACCCGTGCCGGCTGGCTTCAAACAGCGGTCCCAGGTAAAGAGCATTGACACCCAGGCAGCGCATGTGCGGCAGCCACTCTGTTACTTTTTGCAGGCGGTTAACCGGCGGGCTGAAAAGGTCATTGTAATCAGGCGTTCCGCAAAAACCAAGCGGATAGATATGGTAAAAGAAGGCATCGGCTGCCCAATGATGTTGAGGTGCGGTCATGTTAGCTCCGAGATAATGACTATATGATTATTTATGAAAAGATACCATGCATGAACTGGTGAACGACCTGGTTTACCAGGTTGTCCACTGATGTAATTTCCCCGTTCACCGCCAGCAGGGCATAAGTATTCACCAGCCCGAGGAAAGAGGCTGCATAGGCGATATGGCGGCCTTTCATATTCCCGTGGTCCTGGGCGGCCTTCAGGAAAAGTTCCTGCAGGATTCTCTGCTGTTCCAGGTGGATGAATTTTCCGGCCTGGTAGGGTTCACTATCCAGCGGTGCAACCTGGGTGGTGAGGTAAAACCGGAACAGACTGGGATTCTGTCCGGCAAATTGCAGGCAGTAACTGGCAACAGCCCGCAAGGTATTCGTCACATCGCCAGAATACCTGGCCGCGTCTGCAAGCTTGGCAAGAAAGGGTGTGAACGATTCTTTGAGCAGGATTTCCAGCAGCCCGGATTTGCTTCCGAAATAGTGATACAGGGTGGGTTTGGTGATGCCGGCTGAATCCACGATCTCCTGGATGCCAACGGCTTCATAGCCGCGTTGGGCAAAGAGATCCAAAGAGATTTGGAGGATGGCTGAACGGTTTCCAGACATAACCCATAGTATACCGAACGGTATACTACCTTGTCAAGGGCAAACAGTTAACGCTTGAATTTGGGCTTACCCGTAAGTACAATGAAAAACAAGCCCTGAATAACTGAAGGTAAGCCGGAAAAAAGACAAAAAATGACAGAAAAGTTTGCAATCCAGGAATTTAACTTGCGCTCAGCCTGTGAGCAAGAATACCAGGCGCTGAACCGCATCAGCAATATTTACCAGGCAGAAATTTTACCGGATGATCCGCCTTTTCCCCTTGAGGAAATGGTGCGGTCATCCCAAAGTGTACCTGACTTTGTGGATAATTTTACCTGGGCAGCCTGGGATTCTGCCCTTGCAGAAATAATCGCTACCGGGAATGTGAACATAGCGAAGACTGAAGATAACCAGCATATTGCTGAAATTGGAATTTATGTCCGCCAACCATTCCGGCGGCAGGGGATTGGCACCAGGCTGCTTGAAAAGATTACCCGGGTAGCGAGGGGTGAAAACCGTCGCCTGCTGATTACAGAAGCAATTGGGAACCTTTCGAGCGGAGAATCCTTCCTCTACAAGATCGGTGGGGAGAAGGGTCTGGTGGGTCATCTCAACCAAATGCGACTGGATGATTTGGATCATCACCTGGTCGAAACATGGTTGGAATGGGGACATTTGAATGAAGACAATTTCTTCCTGGGTTTGTGGGAAGGCCTTTATCCTGAAAACCAGATGGATGCGATCCTGGAATTGAGAGAATTAGAAAACCAGGCGCCTGTTGAGAACCTGGATATTGAAGCAACTCACTTGACCCGAGAACAGGTGCGCCAGGTTGAAAACCAGCTGTTTGCACGCGGTTTTCAACGCTGGACATACTACCTGATCGAAAAGTCTACAGGGAAAATGGCCGGTTACACCGAAACTGTCTGGAATCCCAGCCGCCCGCAAATCCTTTACCAGGATATGACCGGTGTGTTCCCCGAGTACCGCAACAAAGGCCTGGGGCGATGGTTGAAAGCAGCTATGATTGATAAAGTTTTGTGTGAACGCCCTGAGGTGAAATTTATCAGGACAGAAAATGCAGACTCAAACGCAGCCATGTTAAAGATCAACCATGAATTGGGTTTCAAACCTTATATCAGCATTCCTATCTGGCAGATCCCGCTGGAAAAAGTGGAGGCATACCTGGCAGAAAGAAAAGTGCTGTATGCGGACTGAAGCAGAAATGATGGACCTGATCCTTACTGTTGCCCGGAAGGACGAAAGGGTCAGGGGTGTCATCCTGAACGGGTCCCGCGCCAATCCGAATGCCAAAAAGGATTCGTTCCAAGACTTTGACATTGTTTACCTGGTAACAGATGTGCAATCCTTCAAACAGGATCCGGGTTGGATCGATATGTTTGGTGAAAGGATGATCCTGCAGCTCCCGGATGACATGCTGGCTCCTGCGCCTGAACCGCATACTGGGTATGCTTACCTGATGCAATTTATGGATGGCAACCGCATCGACCTGACGGTGTACCCGAAAGAAAAATTTGGCGATATCATCCAGGACAGCCTGAGCGTTGTGCTGCTGGATAAGGATGGCGCTATCCACATGCTTGAACCTGCTTCGGAGAAATCCTACCTTCCCAAACCGCCAACCCGGAAAGAATTTGATGACTGCTGCAACGAGTTCTGGTGGGTCTGCCCTTATGCCGCAAAAGGCCTGCGCAGGGGAGAGATCCTGTATGCGAAGTACATGCTCGACCAGGTAATACGGGAAGAGCTGATGAAAATGCTCACCTGGTATATTGGCCTGCAGACGGGGTACGCTGTCAACCCGGGTAAATGCGGCAAGTATTTTGAAAGGTACCTGCCGGCTGACCTGTGGGAGTACCTGCTGCAAACTTACTCAGGGGCAGGTTACGAAGAAAACCGGAAGGCGCTGGAGGCAATGGGGAGGCTGTTCAGGAGGGTTGCGGTTGATGTTGCGGATGGCAGCGCGTTCACTTATCCCAACAGGGAGGATGAGCGTGTAAGCAAATTCATACAGGACATAGAGGATGATAGAAAATCCTGAGTAAAAAAATCCTGGCGCTGCCGCCAGGATTTTTCTCAACTTGTCTCAAGATTCAGTTGCCTAATGGGCACCATTTGGGAACTTTAATTACTTGTTTCCTTTTTGCCCGCTTTCGATCTTTGCCCAGCTGTCGCGCAGCGGCACGGTCAGGTTGAAAACCGGTTTCGCAGGGGTGCTGTCCAGGTCCACCGTGAAGAACCCTTTGCGCTCAAACTGGTAGCGGGTACCTGGCTTTGCTTTCTCCAGCCCGGCCTCAACTTTACAATGCTGCAGAACAGTCAGGGAATCCGGGTTCAGGTAATCCAGGTAGGTCTTGCCTTCCTCCGGTTTGTTGGGGTCCGGTACAGAAAACAGGCGGTCATACATCCTGATTTCGGCATCAATTGCCGAACCAGCTGAAACCCAGTGGATGGTGCCCTGCACCTTGCGCCCGTCGGGAGCGTAGCCGCCGCGGGTTTCAGGGTCATAGGTGCAATGGATCTCTGTCACTTCACCGGTGTGTGGATCCTTGACGTAATCCACACATTTGATAATGTACCCGTAACGCAGGCGGACTTCTTTGCCGGGCGCCAGGCGGAAGTATTTTGGTGGCGGTTCTTCGCGGAAGTCATCCTGGTCGATAAACAGCTCGCGGCTGAATTCCACCGGGCGGGTGCCGGCAGAGGGGTCTTCAGGGTTGTTGACCGCTTCGAGGAATTCGGTCTGCCCTTCGGGGTAATTAGTGATGACAACCTTAACCGGGTTCAGGACGCCCATCACCCGCAAGGCTGTTTTGTTCAGGTCTTCACGGACGAGGAACTCGAGCAAGGCTATATCAATCAAATTTTCGTTCTTGGCAACACCTATCTGGGTGATGAAATTGCGCACTGCCGAAGCGCTGAACCCGCGCCGGCGCATACCGCACAGGGTCGGCATGCGGGGGTCATCCCAGCCGCGCACATAGCCGTGATCGACCAGTTGTTTCAGGAAGCGTTTGCTGAGGATGGTGTAGGTCAGGTTCAGGCGGGCGAACTCAATCTGGCGGGTAGGGAAGATCTCCAGCTCCTTGATGAACCATTCATACAGAGGGCGGTGATCTTCGTAAGCCAGATCGCAGAGCGAATGGGTGATGCCTTCAATGGAATCCGATTGGCCATGGGCGAAATCGTACATGGGATAAATGCACCAGGTGCTGCCGGTGCGGTGGTGGGGCGGGTTGTGGATGATGCGGTACATGACCGGGTCGCGCATGTTGATATTGGGGGAGGCCATGTCGATTTTTGCCCGTAGGACACAGGCGCCCTCGGGAAACTCACCCTTCTTCATGGATTCAAAAAGGGTGAGGTTCTCTTCAACTGAGCGGTTGCGCCAGGGGCTGTCTTTACCGGGTTCGGTCAGGGTACCGCGGTATTCACGGATCTGGTCGGCAGACAGGTCATCCACATAGGCTCTGCCTTTTTTGATCAGCCTGACGGCAAATTCGTACAGCTGCCCAAAGTAATCGGAGGCGTAATACTCGCGGTCATCCCAGTCAAACCCCAGCCAGTGGATATCCTCTTTGATGGCATCCACAAATTCCACATCTTCTTTAACCGGGTTGGTATCGTCAAAGCGCAGGTTGCACTTGCCCCCAAAGGTTTCAGCCATACCAAAGTCAATGGTAAGCGCTTTGGCGTGGCCGATATGCAGGTAGCCGTTGGGTTCAGGGGGAAAGCGGGTATGAACTTCGGTAAACCTGCCGGTGCGCAGGTCTTCTTCTATGGCATCCCGGATAAAATTTCCGGGGGCGCTGGTATCTTCCTGGGACATGAGCGTACCTCCAAGTACTATGGTAAGCACCCTGAAACAAGCGCAGGGTGCTTATCGCAGAGGCTGAGGGCAAAGGATTCGAACCTCTATAGGCAGATCCAGAGTCTGCAGTCCTACCATTGGACGAGCCCCCAGTGATGCAGAGGGTATTTTATCACAAAATTTTCTCTCCAGTCTGTTGGAATGATCATTAATCAATCCGGGATGTATCGATGGAAGAAATTCATAGAATCCCTTTCAAGGGTATTTACCTGGATCGAAAAGCCATTCTTTGACAAGAATATTGCTTTCTAAGCAGGTATGCATATAATATATTCAGATTGATGAATATATCCAATTCTCCCGACACACTGGCTGAAGTTTTCAGCATCCTGGGGCAGCCCGCCCGTCTGCTAATTGTCTTGATCCTGGCGCAGGACAGGGCATGTGTCTGCCATATTGAGGCGGTTACCGGGATCCGGCAGGCAGCCATTTCGCAGCACCTGATTGTGCTGCGAAAAACAGGCCTGGTAGGCACCCAGCGTGAAGGCCGGCATATTTATTACCACCTGGTACAGCCGGGTTGGTATGATGTTATCTGCCAGGCAGCTGAGGTGGGAGGCTTCGACCACGAAAAGATCAAATCCCTCTCAACCAGACCTGCAGCTGGATGTTCCTGCCCCTTATGCCACCCCGAATGGGACGGGAAACTGGCATGTAAAAAGTAGCCGGCCTCATAATTTCAAATCCTGGAGACCTCTATGGAAAAAACTGTGACACGCCGATTATCTTTTCTTGACACCTTCCTGACATTATGGATATTCCTGGCCATGGGGCTGGGGGTCGCGATCGGTTTCCTGATGCCTGCTGCAGTTGAAAAGTTCAATACTGCCTTTTCAGTAGGTACTACCAACATTCCCATCGCCATCGGCCTGATCCTGATGATGTATCCGCCGCTGGCAAAGGTGCATTATGACCAGCTCGGGAAGGTTTTCCGTAATGGAAAAGTGCTGGGTTTGTCCCTGGTGCAGAACTGGGTAATCGGGCCTATCCTGATGTTCCTTCTGGCGATCCTGTTCCTGCGGGATTATCCCCCTTACATGGTCGGGCTGATCATGATCGGTCTGGCACGCTGTATCGCCATGGTAATTGTCTGGAACGACCTGGCCAGGGGGGACACTGAATATGCTGCCGGGCTGGTGGCATTCAATAGCATATTTCAGGTATTGTTTTACAGCGTGTATGCGTACGTCTTTATTACCATATTGCCTACCTGGTTTGGTTTGCAGGGCAGCCGGGTGGAAATCACGATTGGTGAGATTGCTAAAAGTGTATTTATATACCTTGGTATTCCCTTCATTGCCGGCTTCATCACCAACCAGGTGCTCACCCGCCTGAAAGGCAAAGAGTGGTATTACCAAAAATTCATCCCGAAGATCAGCCCGGTTACCTTGATCGCTCTGCTTTTCACAATCATCGTCATGTTCAGCCTGAAAGGCAACCTGATCGTAACTATCCCGATGGATGTGGTGCGAATCGCCATCCCGCTGCTGATCTACTTCGTGGTGATGTTCCTGGTAAGCTTTATGATGGGCAGGGTTGTTGGGGCAGATGCCAAAAAGACAACCACCCTTGCTTTTACAGCAGCATCAAACAACTTTGAGCTGGCTATTGCAGTAGCTGTGGCTGTCTTCGGCATCAATTCCGGCGAGGCATTCACCGTTGTAATCGGCCCGCTGGTGGAAGTGCCGGTGATGATCGGGTTGGTGAATGTTGCATTTTGGCTGCAACGAAAATTGTTTGGCGTAAAGAATAACTGATCGGTCAGATTCAGGATATTTTAAAGATCGCAGGAATTGGAAGAAATATTTAGGACCTATTTACCCGTTACAGTTTCGTATCCTTTTGCCTGCCAGGAAATCATCCCGCCATCCATGCTGGTCACTTGTGTGAACCCTGCCTCAAGCAGGACATCCCTGCCCTGGGCACTGCGGTTTCCACTGCGGCAGACCACCACGACAGGTTGGTCCCGGGGGACTTCGTCTAAACGGGTGCTTAGCTCATCCAGTGTGATCAATGTTGCTCCTGGAATGTGGCCCTGTTCCCATTCATCCAACCGGCGTACATCCAGCATAAAAGCGCCTTTCTGGCGTAACTGGTAGGCTTCTTCGACCGACACAACAGATGGTGGGTTTTTACTGACGGCTTCGGGGGTTTTACTTCCATCCAGGGCGAAAATAGCGCCCATGGCTACCATTACAAGGATAATACCGATGATAAACCAGGGAATGGCATTGGATTTTTTGCGGACTGCGGCGATTTTCTTGTTACCCATTTTGTTCCTTTTCCTACCGGTATGTATCGAACCATATTAAAACATTAAACGTTTTGGATTTCCAGTGCCTGTAAGACACAACCGGCTGTGCTGGTGTACAATCATTCTTAGCCAAAGACGACAGCAAGGGCAGGTTCATAATCGTAGTAAAAAGAGTTTGAGGAGCTATAAATGAGTGCTGCGGATACAGGTTTGCCCAAATTTGCCATCCTGCAGCTTTCAGGATGTGCCGGCTGCGAGGTCTCGCTCCTGAATGCCAGCGAATGGGTTGAGAAATTCCGGCTGGTGTATATGCCGCTGGTGATTTCTACCCACCATGTTCCGCATGAAGTTGAAATGTTGCTGGTGTCGGGTGGTGTAAGGAACAATGAAGATGTGTATAACCTTAAGCAGGCAGTAAAGCATGTCAAGAAGGTTATCGCTGTCGGCACTTGCGCCATTTCCGGCGGGGTCACCAACCTGGGCGACAGGGATGAGGTGCGGGAAGTCTTTCTTTCCCAATCCGGAAGGCTGCACCTGCCGCAGATGCTTTCAAAAACCCATCCCGTGGATTCCTTTGTGGATGTTGACCTGTACTTGCCGGGTTGTCCGCCCACACCGGAGCTTTTCATGGCAGCCCTGCAGCCAGACCAGGGATTCAAAGCATCAGGGATTGTTTGCGGTGAATGCGGCAGGCGTAAATTGACCGACATGCGCCCAAAACACCTGACCGGCTTCCAGTCGGGTAAAGCGCAGCCGGATATCTGCCTGATCAACCAGGGCTACCTGTGTGTGGGGACTTCCACCCGGGGCGGCTGCAGGGCGATCTGCACCCGGGCTGGGCACCCGTGCGTAGGCTGCCGCGGGCCATCCAACTCATTTATTGAGAAGGAATCCTCCGTCTGGCTGGAAAATATCCAACGCGTGTTTGAGCGCATGACCGACATCCCCGCCGGGGAGGTCAATGAAGCTTTGCGGTCTCCCCAGCTTTCGATGTTCCTGTTCCAGTTCTCCGATTATGCAGGGGGGACACACCATCCCCGCAGCAAGGATAAGGTACTCTAATGACCAGACTAACTTTCCCCCTCAGCCGGATCGAAGGGCATGCCCGGGTGGTAATCGAAGTGGATGCCGGGAATGTGCTGGCATCCCAGTTCCAGGCAGTAGAACTGCGCGGGTTCAGGCATTTTGTGCAGGGCACCCCTGCCGAACAAATGCCGGTGATTGTCCCGCGCATCTGCGGTGTGTGTTCCACAGCTCACCATGTTGCCTCTGTTAAAGCCCTGGAGCACCTGTACGGTGTTACCCCGCCGCGGCTGGCCTGTGATATCCGTGAGGTGCTGCTGCTGGGGCAACTGATCCAGAACCAGGCTACATCATTGTTCATCTTCACCATGCCGGACAGGGCAAATGTGGAGAGCGTATTCCACATGGATGAGAGCGAAGCCAGCAAGAAACAGCAGCTCTCGATCGCCCAGCGCGCTTTGAAGGTACGCAAAACGGGCACCGACCTGATCTCGCTGGCGGGAGGGCAGTTTATTCACCCGGTCAAGGCGCATATCGGCGGGGTTAGCGGGGGTATCACCCGCGAAGCTGCCGACCCGATGATAATGGAGCTGGAAGCAATGCTTCCGGTAGCCTGCCAGCTTTTTGATGATTATTGGGCTATGTCAATGGCGATGGTGGAGCGCATCGGCTCCTGGGGTGATGATGAGCCGACTTATTACCTGGCATCCACCCAGGCAAACAAGCCCCGCTTCAACAGCCGCGAACTGCGGGTGATGGGACCTGATGGAGAGGAAAGGGCATCCTTTGCTCCGTCTGAGTTTGATACCTACCTGGAATTCCACGAGACCGAGTATTCATATGCGGGTTCCACAACCTACCAGGGTCAGATTATGCGGGCAAACAGCCTGGCGCGTATCAACCTGACTGAAAACCTGGGTACACCCAGGGCAGATAAGTACCTGAAACGCTTCACCAGCAGTTTCGGCAAGCCGGCACATCCCATCATGTTGTTTGACCTGTGCCGGGGGATCGAGCTGGTGTATGCTATGGAACGCTGCATGGAAATGCTTTCGGAAGACCTCAATTACATGGACCCAAAGGTCGGTTACATCCCCAGGGATGGTATTGGATATGGATTGGTTGAGGCGCCGCGCGGTCCATTAATCCACCGGTATGTGGTGGAAAACGGCCTGATTGCGGATGCACAGTTCATCATCCCGACTGTGCACAACATGCGCGCCATCGAACGGGCGCTAAATGTTGCCGGCAAGCGCTATATCTCGCCAACCGCGATCAACACCGAACTGGAAAATGCGGTTGGCCGGGTGGTAAGGGCGTTTGATCCGTGCATTGCCTGTGCAACCCAGTAGCCGGCCTGGTTTCAATCAGAGTTAAACCGGTAAACCAGCCATCAACAGCCCAAACAGGTATCCTGCCAGGGTGCTGAATACTGCCACAAGACCAACATAAATGGCAGTTTTTTTCCTACCCATAACTCCATTTAATACGAGGATGGATTGCAGGGACAATTCCGGGTCTGCAAGAAGGTATGCCAGCAGGGGACCGCGCGCCATGCCCAGGTCGAGGAACATCTTCGCGACAGGCACTTCCACCAGGGTGGGGAAGTACATAAAAATGCCAAACAGCACGCCAACCAGGTTAGCCCCAATGGTATTGCTGCCAGCTACGGTGCGTAGCCAGCTTTCCGGGATGACCTCTTTAACCACCCCGGCGGCAAAAACCCCCACGATCAACAGGGGGAAAATCTGCTTGACGAATTTCCAGGTTTCCCAGATCCATTCGCCTAACTCGTCCCTGGAGAAATTACGGCTGGCGACAAGAGCTATGGCTGCCAGCAGGGTGATCTCACCAACCAGGCGGCCGTTGATGCCGATCACGAAAGAACCTGCCTCTTCATAAGGGGCAGCAACCAGGATAGTTAAACCGATCAGCAGGATGGCAGCATACGTCCAGCGGTTGAAGCCGTCAAAGATTTTTTCAAACCCTTTCCAGGCTGTGACCCCGATGATTACCAGCATGATGATGAGCAGTGCCCCCTGAAAGGTCAGGTTTATGGAGGTCAGAAAACTGCTAAATTCTCCTGCTGGGTTGAAAGGCAGGGTGATGCTGGTAAAAACCCCGGTCAGCAGGTCAACTTGCAGGGTTCCGACGATTAATACTGCAAGCAACAAGATGAAGAGCTTCCAAACCGCAGGTTTTACGGTTGCGGTTTGATCGAATACGCCGTCAGCTTCCATTCCAGCCGTGCGTTCCCTTTCTTCCTTGCGGAAGATCCAGGCCATAATTAACCCTATCACAATACCGAACAGGATCGATAGGAACAGCCTGGAGATTGCGATGTCAAAACCGATAGCGGCACTGGTGTAGGTTAGCGCCAGGATGTTAATTGCTGGCCCGACAAACAGGAAGGTAATAGCTGGCCCAAGCCCGGCGCCGCGCTTCCAGATACCTGCAAACAGGGGCAGGATGGTGCAGGAACATACCGCCAGGATGAAGCCCCCAAAGGCAGAAGCCGGGTAGCTGATCCATTTGGAAGCTTTTGGTCCCAGGTAGCGGGTAATGGCTTCTTTGGGCACCATGCTGCTCATAAAACCGGCGATGATAAAGGCAGGGACCAGACATAGCAACACATGGGCAGCCAGGTAATCAAGCAAGCCAGTCAATCCAGAAATGACCAAACCAGCAAGGAAATTTAGAATTGCGTCCATAAACATCCAGTAGTAGTTTTATTCATATTCATAAAAGCGAATATTATTGATATAAAATAACAGGCAGCATGAAAATGCTGCCTGTATTCATTCAGGCTTGCTGCAGCCAGGCGGCGATTTCTTCTTCGGAAGGGATCCTGCCGGAACAGACCACCTTCTCATTGACCACCAGGCCGGGGGTGGACAGGATAGGGTATTTCATGATCTCGCCCATTTCGGTCACTTTTTCAAACACTGCTTCGATCTGCAGGTCATCCACAACTTTATGTGCTAAGGCATCCAGCCTGCGGCAGTTTGTTCAACCTCTTCCAAGAACTTTGATGTAGATCATGAAATTCCTCCATTTGTGTGTATTGTAGTTGGGTGCCTGTTTTCGGCAGCATCCGCTGATTGTGAATTACATTTCGGACAGGGACAGCCGGAGGTGTTGTTGTGTCCATGAGAACCTGGTTTTTCTCCACCCTCGGCAGAATACATCGCATCCAGCACCTGGTAGATCTCCGGTTTCATTACCCGGTAGAATATATTCCAGCCTTCCCTGCGGTCCTGGATGATGCCTGCCTCGCGCAACACTGCCAGCTGCTGTGAGAGGTATGCCTGGCGGTATCCCAGGGTGGCTTCCATGTGGCAAACACATTCTTCACCATTGCGCAGGGTTTCCAGTATTGCCAGGCGGGCGGGATGTGCCAGCAGCTTAAAGAAGCTGGCTGGCTCTTCGTATGGGTGTCTTTGTGCTTTTATGGCGGCCATAATATTCAAAATACCGAATATGATTTTACTTCATCCCCATCATGTGTCAAGGTTATCCTGGCTGTGTCATATACCATTTCTATACCAGCAGAATGTCTCCTGAAGTTAAACTCCGGTACAGGTCATGGATATGTCCATGAGCGCGAGACAGGTTAATTACTGGTAAGGAGAAAAACATGAATAAAAAACAAAAACATTACTGGATTTTGGATGCAACCTTGGGGGTGGGATTTATGTTAGCCTTCCTGCTGGACACAACCGGCCTTGCCTTGCATCAGTGGCTGGGGATCCTGGTTGGGGCGGGTGCTCTGGCTCACTTGCTGCTGCATTTTAAATGGCTGCAGGTAACAGCCAGAAATTTCGCCTCCATAGCAACCAGCCGTTCGCGCTGGTATTTGATCCTGGATGGATTTTTGGGTTTGGGTTTTTTGGGCATCATCATCACAGGATTGGTTATCTCAACCTGGACCAACCTGCCGTTGAACAACTACCAGGCCTGGCTGGCCGTACATATCACGGTCTCAATAGAAGTGCTGGTTATGCTGGCGGTAAAACTGGTGCTTCACCGGCAGTGGATTGTAACAACCGCACGCAGGATGTTTTCTCCTGCCCGAAAACCGGAATTCCAAGCCCTACCTGTTTCTAATTCACAAAAAGCGATTCCCCGGCGCGATTTCTTGAAGATGGCTGGAATTCTCGGGGCGGCTGGTGCAGTTGCCCTGACCAGGGCTGTTGATGGGTTGAGCCGGATTGGCGGGGAGAATGATACTGCCTTGAACTCAGATGTGCTGGCTGAAGAAGTCCCAGAGCCGGAAAATGAACTGGCCGATTCAAACGCAAAGGTGGAAGAGACGATCGAAGTCACCCAGGAGACGCAAGCTGCAACCACACAGCAAACCGTGGCGGTTTCAACCTCAACCCCTGTGCCAACTGCCGCTCAGGTGGTGCAGGAGCAGGCGAGTTGCGTGGTGCGTTGCCCGCGTGGCTGTTCATTCCCGGGGCGCTGCCATAAGTACACTGACAGCAATAACAATCAAAAATGCGACCTGGGCGAATGCCTGTGATCCATTTTTCGGTTGAGCAAAAAGAGGCTGTACCAAAAGTAAGGGGCAGCCTCTTTTCTATACTTGTTGAAAGTAACCCTTCGTCCAATGGCTTTTTCAGGGAGCATGCCAGGAGGCCTGGTGAAACTATCACGGTTAATCGAGTTACCCAGTAATTAGAAAAATCACCAACGAAACCTGGTTTTTTCTCCGAACCAGCACACGGGGTTCCTACTGGTTGTTCAATGTCTGGATGAAATCCTGGGAGAAGCGTTCGCCATCAGCGCTGACAGCCACCTTGATAAGCGGGGCTCCGGGGAATACAATAGTTGCACCGAGTTCTTTACCAGGCTCTTCCACTACGTAAATTGGCTGCTGTTCGAAATTTGCCAGGCTTTCATCCAGCATGATGGCAGCTGCCATCGGATCCCAGAAGTACCATCGGCCGCTTTCAATAAATGACTGCATTTGTCCCAGGACATCGCGCACAAACCTGACTTCCGGTGTTCCTGCGTTGGATTTGATCCGGTTGTAAAAATCCATCGTCAGCGGACACTGGTTGGTGGCATCGAGACCGACCATCACTATGGGGATCCCCGAAGAAAAAGCCAGGTTGGCGGCATACGGGTCAATGAAAATATTCCACTCAGCTTTGGCATTGCCCTCGATCCAGGTGGCAACATTACCTCCAACATTGACTGCGCCGCCCATAAGATAAATCTTGCCGATCCTGGTTTTCAGCTCTGGATACTTGGTGACGAATTCCGCAAGGTTAGTCTGTGGGCCAAGAACCAGGATATCCACAGGCTGCGAATTGCTTTGAAGTATCTCAGCTATCAGGGTAACCGCCTCTAGTGTTGATGAAGGATTAATCCCATTGGGCAGCTGCAAACCCAGCATGCTGTCTACCGAATCACGGAAGGAGTCTGGAAAGACATTGGCTCCACTGAGGGGAACTTCTAACCCGCAGGCTGTTGGGATGGGGGCGTGATCTGCCAGTTTCACCAGACCGAGCGCATTTTTCACACCGGGATCACAGTGAGCTTCCCCTGTTCCGGTGACGGTGATAGCCAGCACATCAACATCGGGTTTTTGCAACAGGTACAGGATGGCGAACCAATCATCAACTGCCATATCCGTATCGATGATGACCCGCCTTTTTGGAGGATTGGGGTTGGAATCCGGGGTGCTTTGTGTTGTGATTTCTGCTGTCATGGCTGGTTCAAATTCTTGGGATGTTGCTTCTGCGGTCACAAGCGGTTCTTTGTCTTGGGATGTTGCTGCTTGCGGTTTTGGCGGTATACAGGCTGTCAGGGCAAGCAAAAGCAGCATGCAAAAAGCATTGTTTTTGCTCATTAGTTTTTTCCCTCTTTAATTCAAACTCCATCTGCATCATTTATTCCAGGTTATCTCTCACCAGTGAGATTAAACCATTTTCGATATGCAATTGCACCCCATCTGGAATTTCTTCTATCGGGATTGAATCAACGCAGGGGATTTCGGAAATAATACAGCCGACGGCGGTGATGGTTTCACACTGGGCGTTGATGATTGCACTGGGCGCTTTTCCATTCTTTTTCAACCGGTAGAGAGTGTATGAACCAACGGTCGACCCCTTGCCGGTCGGAAAAACCAGCACCATGCCTGCAATGCATTTACCCTCCAGGGGATGGCCTTTCTCAACCACAATACCGCTATCCGGATCCACACCGCCAAAAAATGACATCAACTGGCTGGAAACGAGGGCTTTGCCCGAGACAATTCCCTCAAAGATAACCCGTCCGTGCCAGCTCACCTCAGTGCCTCCTGGATGACATCATCGAATGGAAGGAAAACTGTTTCCATCTGGTTTTTGCTGGAAGCATAATAGCAGGCTTTGGCTGAATCGGTGGCCATGCGGTTGAACCAGCCTTTAATGGGCGCCACCACGCAGCAGGTATCCGTTGCGAAGCGAGCGCCGCTTTCTTCGATAATCCTGGTGTACCCCATCTGGTCTGCCATCTGCTTTATCGGGCGGGAAGTGGTGATCCAGAATTCTTTCTTCACCTTTTTGCCTGACAGCATCTCGGCAATCCGGGCAATTTCAGGCAAGTTAAGGTGCGGGCAACCCAGGCTGACAAAATCAACCGGGGTGTCCTGGATAGGATTCAGTTCCCGGTATGCCTCTTCCAGTTCTTCCCTGCTGACCGAAACACATGCCTCTGGTCTCAAATACCGGCTGCTTTCAGGTGTGATCCCTGAAATATGGAACATAGCAGCACCGGTGTAGGTGGCCAGGCTGGCACAGAATGATTTCAGTTCTTCCAGGCTGGCTGACAGGATGCCTTCTATCCAAACCACCGGTTTATTTGCCAGGTGGGCAACCTTACGACTGATGCTTACCCCCAGCGCGCCGAACGACTGCGTGCCGTGGATACCTGTTTCAACCATCACGGTCAGTGCAGGTCTACGGTTCTCTTCCAGGTGCATCCCGTATGCCGGCGTGAACCCGGTCAAGGCTGATGCGAGGGCGCTGGGTCCGCCTTCACGGTTGGTGCGGGCGCCAAGCACTGCATTGGCATAACAGACTGCACTGCTTTCGGACCAGGCGATGTGTTCACCAAAAACCGGCAGGTTACCCACCAGGTAAGGGGTACAGGTGCAGGTGGTAACGACTCCCATACGGGCGAAGGCATCCAGGACGCGGATTTGCTGGCGGGCAAAATCCGGGGGGATATCCAGCGCCTGCCAGTTTTCGCGGTCCATGCCGGCGGGGTTCAAGGTGGTGAAGACTTTTACTCGTCCGCCGCTGTCTGCCATTTCAGTCAGGTATTCCAGCCCGGCTTCCCCCAGGTTGTCATAACTGACCCCGGCGATCTGCACCGATGAAACCGGCAGAAGTTCTTCTGCCTGGTAAATCTTTGCCAGGGCAATTAATATCTGCATCGCTTTTTGCGCTGCTTTTCCTTTCGCGCCGTCCAGCATTGCCTGCTGTTGCGAGGTAAGTGAAATCATATTTAGGACTGCCTGCCTTTTTGCAATCCAGGGAATTTGTGCAGGTCAACTGCAGGGAACTCTGCCCGCCCAAACGACTTGCCGGCAGGGTTCAGGGGTTGGGTCAAATTAAAACCCACCTTGCTGGTCAGGTGTGTGCCGGGATCAGCACTCGGGTCCAGGCTGGAGCCGGTTTGACGCGGCAGAAGCACCAGGTCTTTATCAGCCTGGAAGCGGGTAGCCATAGCCCACTCAACCTGGGCAGGGTTATAGATATCAATATCTTTGTCTACAATGGCGACATGCTTGAGGGAGGAATGCCCGGCAAAGGCAGCCTGGATCGCTTTTTTTCCATCCTCTTCGGATTGTTTATCGATCTTGACGACTGCATGCAGCCAGGAACAACCACCAGGGGTGATGTTTACATCCAGGCAGCGGGTGACCTCGTTCACTTTCTGGTAAATGGTTGGCTCACGCGGCGTGCCCATCAGCATCTTATGCTCCAGCCCGCCGGGTAAAAGCGCCTGCCAGATAGCATCTTTGCGGCGGGTGATGGTTTTTACCACGAAAATGGGTTCATCCCGAACCACATCGTAGGTCTCTGTCAGGTCTACGAAAGGTCCTTCGCTGTGCCGGCGGTCGTAATAGACCGTGCCCTCGAGCACGAATTCGCATTCCGCTGGAACCAGCAGATCAACACTGTGCGCTCGCACCAGGGGAACTTCTTCGAGGGCGGAGGCGATCTCAAGTTCGTTCTGCCCAAGCCCGATCGATATCCCGGCTGCGAGCATCAGGTTGGGCGGGTTGCCAATGCAAACCGCCGCATCCAGGCTGCCGCATTCACGCAAATAAGTATCAAAGTGGCGGTTCTTAACCACCCTAACAGCCATTTCGGTGGAAGATATTTGCATCATGCGGTGATAATCGAGGTTTTGCCCGTAAACCGGATGCTTTGCAATCATCAACCCGGATGATATGTAATTGCCACCATCCCTCTCGCAATGGAACAGGATAGGTAAATCATCAAGGTTTGGATCAGTGTCAATTACTTCCTGGCAGGGAGCATCACTGGTGATGGGGCAGGGCACTGGATTTTGCATGGCTTGAAGCAGCCGCGGGATCAGGCTAGCAGCTTCCAAGTTAAAGTAACTGGCAACTGCCGCTTTCGTGCAGCACAGGTTGCCTACCACCGGGTAAGCGTTGCCTGAGATTGATTCCAACAGCACAGGATGCGGCTCTGCTGCTTTCAAGATACCTGCCGCTTCAAACCTGCGCTTAACCGGTTCAGCTGCATGCAGTAATAGATTGTTTCGTTCCAAAATTTGTAAAAAACGCCTCATTGACATATCTGCACCTATTGAGTAATTGTAGCATAGCCGACTTTAATTACTGACATTATGCAGTGGAAAAGTGGCGGGCTTCGTGCTACAATTTCCCTATGTTCAAAAACTTCCTCTCCAAAAAACCTGTTAAGCTTGAAGTTGGGATGCCGGCACCTGAATTCGAACTGAAGGATGCAAATGGCAGCCTGGTGCGTTTAAGCAGCTTCAGGGGTAAGAATGTGGTGATCGCGTTCTTCCCGCTGGCCTGGACACCGATATGAACGGGTCAGATCCCGGCGTATGAGGCTGACAAAGCTAAATTCGCGGGATTGAATACCCAGGTCTTGGGTATCAGTGTTGACTCGGAACCGTGTTTGAATGCTTGGGCAGAAAGCCTGGGCGGAATCACCTACCCGCTGTTGAGTGACTTCTGGCCACACGGTGAAATTGCCAAACGGTATGGTGTGCTGCGCGGGGAAGGGTATTCTGAACGGGCAATCTTCATCCTGGATAAGAAGGGTATTATCCGATACATCGATATCCATGATATCGACAAGCAACCCGAAAACGGGGTCCTGTTCGATTTCATTGGACGGATGGATCCGGATGTGGCTGGCAGATACGCTGCCATGCAGGTACAGTCGCAAGAACCGGTTGAGCTGCCACATGGGGGTGTGGTGATGTACTGCACGTCATGGTGTCCTGGCTGCCGCAAAGCCAGGTATTTCTTCAATGAACACAACATTCCTTACCGGGAAGTGGACATCACCACTGTTCCAGCCGCAGCGGAGCAGGTAAAAAAATGGGCTGGCGGCAACCGCACAACCCCGACTTTTGACATCGATGGCACAATCATTGTGGATTGGGACGAATCGAAACTGAGAGAAGTGCTGAAAGACCAGTTGTAACATACACCAGAAAAAATTCTGCCCGGTGACCAATCCAGGCAGATTTTTTTAATTTCATAACTTCCTTCTATGACCTTTTCTGCCGGATCTGTTCAGACCGGTTTTTCAGGTCTTGCCGGATTTCCTTTTTCAGGGAAGCCAGGTAGTCTTTGACTGGTTTTGCGGCTGGTTCTTCTAGCGGGAAAGTAAACCGGTAGCGCCAGGCTGGGCGGTTGCCCATAACCCGGTACACCTGCTGCAGCCGGGCCGGTGCAGACCCCGGGAAGCTTGTGGATGGAAGCCTGACCGTAAGGATGGCTACCGTTTTCAATTCAAGGGGGAGCCTTTCCTGGCTGGAGAGATGGATTGTGCAGGAATGCTTGCCTGGTAGTGTAAAATCCAGTACCTGTGCATTGAACCGTTTTTCTGCCAACCCAACATCGCAAAGAACAACCTCTTCAGGCATCAGGCAGGGTGTGGTCCATTTTTCCATCTTCTCTACCATGGGAATTGGATTGGAAAAGACCGCATTACAATATTTTTGGTCCAGGTTAACCAGCTGGGCTTTCAGCGGGAATTTCAAGTGTTTCCCGGTGATAACCGTGGCCTTTTGCTTTTGCAGGCAGACGCATTGTTCAGGATGGATGTCCAGGGCGAGGTAGTCCTGGTTGACCATGCGGATCACCCCGCGATGGTGAACAGGGATTCCCCGGTAAGTGTTGTTCAGGGTTACCGGTTTCTCATCCAGCATCTGGCTTCGCAATTCAAAGATCACGGGTCAGTCCGATCAGCAGAGGTGATCACTTGTGCTCCCTGCCTTTAAGGATTATAGCACCCTAAAGTTTATAGGGTATAATCACGCCTGATACAGCAGGAATTCAACCTGATGACCCAAACGAGCGGAAAGATCAATACAGCTGCAGCTAAAACCGGTGAAGAAGGCCGGCAAATGAGCATCTGGGAGCATGTAAATGAGCTGCGCAAGCGTTTGTTCCGGGCTGTGATTGGCCTGGTTCTGACCACCACCATCAGCTTCAGTATCGCCTCAAAGCTACTCGAGATGCTGGCAGTGCCAATTGGAGGCCTGGGCAAACTGCAATCGATCGAAATCACTGAGAATATGGGTGTCTATATGAAGGTGTCATTGCTCAGTGGTTTTATCTTTGCCCTGCCATATATCCTTTACCAGCTGCTGGCGTTTATTATGCCCGGGCTCAAACCTGGTGAAAAACGCTGGGTCATCATGGCAATCCCCCTGGCAACCCTGCTGTTTGTGATTGGGGTAGCATTTTCCTATTTTGTTATGCTGCCGGCTGCAATCCCTTTCCTGACCAATTTCCTGAGCATACCAACCACACCGCGCCTGTCCAATTACTTTAACTTCATTACCAACCTGATGTTCTGGATCGGTATAGCTTTTGAAGCACCCCTGGTTGTTTTTGTTCTGGCAAAACTCCGGATGGTTTCTGCCAAGGCATTGCTCAAGCAATGGAGGATTGCCATCGTGGTTATCGCTGCCATTGCGGCTTTGATCACCCCAACCGTAGATCCGGTCAATATGGGTCTGTTAATGCTGCCCCTCTTTCTCATTTACCTGCTGAGTGCAATTTTTGCCTGGCTGGCAAGGCGCAATGAGGAAAATGGGATATAATTTAATAAGCCTTTAACTTCAAAAGGAGTAAAAAAAATGCCATTTCGACTTGGAACAACTGAGTTAATCATCATTCTGGTGATCATTATCCTTCTGTTTGGTGTTGGCAGGATCTCGAAAATCGCCGGAGAGCTGGGCGGGGGCATTAAAGCATTCCGGAAATCAGTGAAAGAGGACGATAAACCTAACGAAGAAGTTTCCAGCGAAGACGGAAATAAAAGCGAGTAGAACCTCTTTTTCCGGCGCTGGGAGCTGAGAACCGGTACCACGAATGAAATTCCTCAACATTGGGCCGCTAGAACTAATAGCGATTCTGGTGCTTGCCTTGATTATCATGGGTCCTAAAGATATGGTCAAGGCAGGGTCAGATATCGGCCGCTTCATTCGCAAGGTGGTCAAGTCACCAATATGGCGGACCATCGTGACATCTTCACGGGAAATCAAAGAGCTTCCCTCCAAGATTGTGAACGAAGCAGGAATAGACGAAGAAATAAAAGAGTTTAAGAAGGTTTCCAGTGAAATCCAGAGAGAAACCAGGGTGGAAGCCGACATCCCGGTCATCGATCCGGTGTCTGTGCCGCTCAGCGGAAATGAAGGAAAAGAGGTCAAAGAGACCCGCTTCTAAAGAACATGCGATACATAAAAGTTCCGGAATGAAAATATTTCGCATTCCGGAACTTGTTAGTTAAACTGCAGGTGTTATGGGTTTCCCAGGATATAGCAGGGGGTAACCGCTCCAGGAGGGTTGAGCTTGCCCCATGAGTACATCATCGCCTCAAAGGTCAGATCAGTGCGCATGTGCAGCGGGATGATGCTACCCCAATCAGGGGTTGTACCGGCGGCATCTTCGGCATTGCCAAGTGTGGAGCAAATATTCCTGAAAACGCTGGTTTCTTCATCCTCAATGATGCGATACCCTTCAGGGCTGTCTGCCGGCTGTGCTTGCAGTTGCACCTGGTTGTTATTGATCCATCCGCTCACGGCAGTGATCGCCTGCGAATCCACTAGCAGATAACCATCCCAGTTGAATTTATAGGCAGCAAGTTCCTGCCAGAATCCCTGCACCGGTAGCTTATCTTCGCCCAGGCTGAAAGCATCTGCAAGCGATTGGACCTGATCAGGTGCATCCGGGTTGGGATACAACATCATTACCGTCAGGCCGGGATAATCAGTTGGACCAAGAAAGGCAATCCAGATGGAAACCAGCTGCGGCTGGCTGGAACTCAGGTCATCCACCCGCAACAGCACCAGGTTGGTCTGCCCGTCACCTGGCATACCGGCAGTTCGGGTGGGATACACCACCGGTTCGGGGGTCTTCTGGTCGTCCGAATCGACAAATTGATTGGCTAAGAGAATGCCAATCACACCGCAGGCAACAAAGAGGACGATCAGGATGAATCCCTGTGCTTTTTTCATGATTAGCGAATGCCCTTCAACCTGTGAAAGGCTGCATTAATGCTATACACACCGCCAAATATTTATTTCCCTATTGTAGCGGAATGTGATTGTTGAAGCAACTAAATTACAGCAGCAAATGCTTTTTAACCCAACCCAGCAGCCTGGTCAGGACTGCTGAGTAAGGTGAGGTGAAACTGTTTCAGAAGGTAGAGAAGGAGGCGATACCCGCCTATTTATCCTGAGAATAAATCGCTGGTTAAAAGATCATTGCGAAAATCAATGTGAAACCAAAACCGCTTAGAAAGCCTGCCAGGGAAACTCCTGCAGCCACCTTCAGAAATGCCTTTTTGTCGAAGTTATCAACCATACTGTAGCCAAGGCGGAGCAGTTTGCGGACAAGAGTGAACCTTGATAGGCGGTAGATAATTACATCCCAAAATGCCAGTTCAAGTTTTTGTGTGAGGTTCATTTGCATTGAAGTGCTCCTTACTTAGATGAAGACATTTTCTGGATCTTGCCTTCGGCGGATGCAACCACGCGGACAGTACGGTCTATCTTTTTCCCGCCTGGAAGGCTGGCAGTAGCGTGGAAAACGAGGAGGTACTGGTTATTGCCGTACTCCTGGGGGCGCGGACGCTTGCCGCTGACCTCAGGGTACCGGGAGTAAACCTGCCGGTAAATAGAATCTAAACTGACCTTATCCATTGCTGCCTCAATTCTGGCGCAACCGGCGGCGCATGAATGCAGGGATCTCAAGGTTTGATTGTGCGCCGACCAGTTCATTTTCCTGCATGAGCGCGGTATTATCGTAATCAAGGCCATTTTCATGGGCTGTAATGGCTTCTGCGATGGTAACGCATGGCCTGGCCGGTTCAGCTGCCCTGGGTACCCGTACCCTGGTCATCGGGTCAAAGGCGGTGGCTCCGAGGCCGGTAATGATCAGGATTATCTCGGTGCGGTCTTCCATATTGTCATCCTGGATGATGCCGGGGATAATTTCCGCCTGGTTGTTGGTCTTTTCATGCAGGTAATTCAGGGCGTCAGATACTTCCATGAAGGTGAGGTACTTGCCGCCGCGGATGTTGACGATGATGCCGGTAGCGCTTTCGATCGGGATGGTGTCCAGCAGGGGATGGTGCAGGGCTTGTTCAACTGCCTGGAGGGCTTTGTTGGGACCTTTACCATTTCCGATAGCCATCAATGACCCGCCACCTTTTTTCATCAGGTTGCGGACATGAGAAAAATCAACATTGATCAAACCGGGCTGGGTAACGATCTCTGATATCCCCTGGATACCCTGGCGTAAAATGTCATCTGCCAGTCTGAATGCCAGCTCAAGCGGCAGGTCGCGCGGGGCAATCTGCAGCAGGCGGTCATTTGGAATGGAAATAAGGGTGTCGGTATTCTGCTGCAAACGGGTCAGGCCGTTGCGGGCGTTTTGCTGGCGCAGACCTGCTTCAAAGGAGAAGGGCATGTTGACCACAGCAATAGAAACCACATTCATGCCTTTGGCAATCCTGGCAGCCACGGGGATAGCCCCGGTGCCAGTCCCGCCGCCCATACCTGCGGTCAGGAATACCATATCTGCTCCGGCAAGGGCGTCGGTAATCTCAAACAGGCTTTCTTCAGCTGCTGCTTCACCAATTTTTGGGTCTCCTCCCGCCCCTTGACCATGGGTGGTATTAGGCCCCAAAAGGATCCTGCGGGGTGCCAGGCAGTTGCGCAGCACCTGGGCATCTGTGTTTGCACCGATAAACTCGACCCCGTCAATTCCAAGCTCGATCATGCGGTTAACGGCATTACAGCCGCCTCCACCCAGCCCAAGGACTTTGAGACTTGTTTTGGGTAACGGTAAGGGCAGTTCGGGTAGGGATGAATGTATCTGGTTTTCGTAAGTCATGGTTTCACCTCTGTTCAAGTACAGATGCAATACTCGTGCCATCTCCGTTGATCCGCTCTACAACTGCACCATTAAAACGTAGTGTGTCCAGGTCTTCGTCTGTAAAAAGGTCTTCGCCGCCGATGACGGTCACAAATGCTGCATGGGCTGCCTCCTGCAGGGAAAAGCCCATGGTGGCCTGGTACTTCTTCAAGAAAGGTCGGATGGCATCTAAGTACAGGTCTGGGATTCCCCAGTCATACGCTGGAAGCAGGACATAATGCTGGATGATAAACTGCCCTGGTTCTTCTTCTGGCGGGATGGATTTGGCAGCCAGTTTATCTTCTTCAATCGATTCAGGCACTGCGGTTTTCAACTCGTCAAAATCCATCGCCGGATCGAAATAGAAATCTCCCTGCCCGGGGCGGCTGTCCTTTGCACCAGGTTCAGCCAGGAATTCAGGGATGGACTTAATCCAGGTAGACTGCCACTCCACGATGGCTTTGACGGTGGGAGATGGGCTCTGATCCATGCCGTACCATGCGAAAGGTTCCTCCTCCAGGCTTCGAGCTGCCAGCGACCAGAAGGCGCAAGCCAGGATGTTGGCTGGAATGGAATCCAGGGTTGTTTTCGGATCCCTGGGATTTTCAACCAAGTCACTCTCCAGGAGCCGGATAATCGCCAGGTTTGTGGCTGCCTGAGTTTCCGGAGTTGGGATCTCATCTTGTCCAGCATGACCAGAAATTCTACCTGCCTCAAGCAGGATGATAGGGCAGGTGGCGCCGGTTACAGAACTTACAATTGCGTTGTACCAGTCAAATATCCTGAATCCCCTCTCGTCCGGGGATTTGTCAAAAGCGCTATACGGGCGGGCTTCGGGCCAGCGGTCTGGACCGCCTGCTCCCCAGTTCAGGTCTTTTGCATAGGTGTAGCCGTACGCAGCCAGCACAAGGTTATCGAGGATGTCATCCTGGCGGCGGGTTTGCAAGCCTTCCAGGCAGGATTTTAAGAATGCAACATCCCAATAATCTCCACCTGGTTCAAGGGGAGGGAAAACGGGTACCAGTCCATGCTGCAAAGCCAGTCCGGCGACCGGGATGAACCTGTCGAGAAACCTGTCGATCAGGTCCTGCCTGGCCCAGCCAGCTGCCGGCCAAGATTTGCGGACATTTGGACGGTCAAATGGAATGATATATTTCACACCCCAGTGGGCGTAAGCTTCAAATAGCAGGTTAATTTCGACGATTTTGGGCGGGGTCTCCAGGGCATAATTCATCTGCAGGACAGGCTGGATGGATTCCTTGATCAAACCCGAAAGAAAATATTCCGGTACAGCCTGTTCCTGGGAAGCATTCAGTACGATCCAGCCAATATCCAGTGATTTCAGCTTTGGAAGCCAGGTTTCCAGGTCCTTTTTCCGGTAATGCAATGAATCGGGGAAATAATGGATACCGATGCGGGTATGGTTGGGTGTAATTTCTAATTTTTGCGTCATGGACATCCCTCGGGTTCACCTTAACTTTTGCCAAGTATACCCAGTTAGTTACAAGATATATGCCAACCAGCAGGTGCTTTGCTCTGCTATAATCTGATGCATGATCCTGGTTACTGGCGGCACTGGTTTTGTGGGGAGAAACCTTGTCCAGCATTTGTTAAAGCAGAAAAAAAAAGTCCGCATCCTGGTGCGGCCTGCAAAAAAGACCCCAAACCTGCCGAAGGATACAGCCATTGAAGTGGTTGTCTGCAGCCTTCAGGATGAGCGGGGGTTGCGGGCGGCTATGAAGGGCGTCCAGCAGGTTGTTCATCTCGCCAGTGCGGAAAGAGCCGGCTCAAGGGTAGATATTGAAGAAGTGGATATACAGGGCACCAGGCGGGTAGCTGCTGCGGCAGTGCAAGCCGGTGTGAGAAGGCTTTTTTACTTGAGCCATGTCGGAGCTGATCGGGGATCGGCATATTCGATTCTGAAGGTGAAAGGGATCGCAGAAGGCCTGATCCAGCAGTCCGGTATTCCCCATGCTGTCATCCGGTCCACCGCGATTTTTGGTGAAGGCGACCATTTCACAACTTCTTTCAGCCGTTTGCTGAAAACAGCACCTGGTATTGTCCTGCTCCCTGGTGATGGCGGGAGTATGCTTCAGCCGATCTGGATCGAGGATGTGGTTACCTGCATCCTGTCCGCCATGGATACACCGGAAGATGAATACCGTATTTACACAGTCGGCGGACCCGAATACCTCTCCTTCCGCAAGGTGCTGGATATCCTGTCTGAAAAACTGGGGATCACCCGTAGGTACATCTCCATCCATCCCTCTGTTTTACGTTCCCTCTGGCTGATCTTTGAGCAGGGCAACCCGCGATTCCCTGTCTCCAGCCACTGGCTGGATCTCCTGGCAGCTGACCGTACCTGCCCGGTTGATTCTATTGCCAGGGAGTTTGGCTTGCTTCCATCCCGGTTTACCCAGCATCTTGATTACCTCCATCCCACCCAGAAACGAAGAAAAAACCTATGATTGAAAAAGCATTCAGCGTGCACGGCCACTTTTACCAACCACCGAGGGAAGATCCCATCAGCGGTGAAATTCCGCTGGAACCAGGTGCCAGCCCATACCGCAACTGGAATGAGCGTATTCACTCCCAGTGTTACAAGCCAAACGCTGAGCTGGGCAACTTTGAGCATATCAGCTTTGACCTGGGTCCCACTTTAGTGGAATGGATGCGGGAGTATGACAGGGAGACCCTGGCCAGCATTATCGAGCAGGATCAGCGTAACTTCCAGCATTTTGGTGTAGGGAATGCCATGGCGCAATCCTATTCCCACACGATCTTACCCCTATCTACCCGCGAGGAAAAGATAACCCAGATCCGCTGGGGAATTGTTGATTTTGAGGATACCTTCTCCCATAAGCCGGCAGGGATCTGGCTGCCGGAAACAGCAGTAGACCTGGAGACCCTGGAAATCGCCGTTGATAACGGGATCGAGTTCACTATCCTGGCGCCCTGGCAGGCTGACACAACTGCCCTTGATCACTCAAAACCATATAAGGTGAACCTGGGCAACAATAAATATATTACCGTATTCTTTTACGACAGGCCATTATCCGATGATGTCAGTTTCCATCCGGATGCCACAGCCAATGCAGACGTTTTTACCCAGACCAGGCTCGCACCGCGTTTCCGGCAGGGGAAGAAACAGGGGAGCAGCCCAGAGATTTACGTGATCGCTTCTGATGGGGAAGCTTACGGTCATCACCAGGCTTTCCGGGATAAATTCTTAAGCCGCCTGGTAAATGGCGCCATTGAAAAACAGCCGTTCATCGCCACTTTCCCGGGTATCTGGATTAAAGAATACCCGGCTGCCAGCGAGATCCGCATCCGTGAGAATACCTCCTGGAGCTGCCACCACGGGGTCAAGCGCTGGAAAGAACAATGTGATTGCACACCGCATGCTGAATGGAAAGCCCCGTTAAGAAAAGCATTGACCAAACTTGCCCAGGCTGTCGATGAGCAGTATCTACTGGCAACAGGCAAATACCTTTCGGACCCGTGGGAATTGAGGCATGACTACATTCATGTGATTTGCGGGCATATCACTGCTGAGGAATATATCTTGGAGAAAATATCCAAACCGCTGACCCCTGAACTACAGCGCCAGATTGCATTGCTGCTGCGCGCCCAGCTTGAAAGGCAGCGCATGTTTACTTCGTGCGGCTGGTTTTTTGATGATTTTGACCGGATTGAACCGCGCAACAATGTGGCTTACGCTGCACAGGCTGCCTGGTTGACTTACCTTGCCAGCGGGATTGACCTTTCTGGTAAGGTAAAAGCCGATTTACGCAAGGTAAAAAGCTGGCGCTCAGGCTTAAGCGCAGATGTGGTTTTTCAGCATAACCTTGAGCGTGCCAGGTCAGCTCAGGGTTGATCCACTCCAGGCTCGTTAAGTAACTCGACCAGTTTTGCCAGCCTGAATTCTGACTTGCGCATCGCAACCAGCATCTGACCTGTTACTTCTTCCACTGCCAGCAGTTGCTCGACCTTTTGCGTGCGGCTGGTTGCTGCATCCGGATTTACCTGCAGCCAGGCGGTGACCTTCATCCACCAGACCAGTTCTTCAAATGATTCCTGGTTGAACCACAGGATGTCATTATGGCGGTTCACCTGGATGAAGCGTTGGACCTGTTCATCCTCCAGCCAATCCTGCAGCAGGTTTCCTGCAGTTTTGCCAGCAATACCCATGTGCCAGGACTGTTGCGAAACGAGGATACGAAGCAAACAGAGTTTACGCTGGCTGCTACCTGTATCCAAACCCAGCTGGTGATGAAGTTCATCCAGCACCCGTGTCAGGCGCCATTCATCCAGCCAGCTGCGCGTCCTTTCCTCCCAACCTTCGCTCCCAAACGTTTTTCCCAGCTGGTGCAGGAAAGTGATGCTCCACAAGGTAATGAAAGGCTGGGGATAGCGGTTCAGACTGGTTAAGGTCAGCTCAATAGATTTTTTCAAGGTTGCGCTGCCGGTAGCCAATTTCTTAAGGGCGGCAAGGTCAGGGTCGAGCAGTGATTCCAGCTCAGCTAATGTGCTGCTGATAATCTTCTCCCTGTTTTCAGCCTGCCCGGTAACTGTTTGGATACCATCCAAAAGGGCAGCGACCTTCTCCTGCGCTTCAGGCAAAAGGTGCTCTGGCAGGCTTGTGCCGACCGGCCGGATGTGGATAGAGTCGAGATACAAGAAATACCCGGGATTAAGGATCTGTTTAACCGCCATTGAAACTGGCTGCATAACCAGTTCCTGCATGGCTTCCTGCAGGCTGGGAATGCCGCTGCCTTGCAGCCATTCATACAACTGGCGGTAGGTATGGGAGTTGTCATCCTCGACGACCTGGAAGCCCATAAAGACCAGGGTCTTGTAAGCATCGAGTGCCAGGAATAATCCATTTTCTATCACTTCATTCACTGGGCGGATAAATTGCAGCCCGCTGTTATGTTCCCTGAAGAGCAGATACCTATTCTCCCCTGGCGACAGCCGCAACCCTTCCGCCAGGGTCTTCTGCATTAAACCGGCAGCCGGGTTGGCTTTATCTACAAAGGCAGCTGATTGCCTGATCCAGCCGCGGGTTGAAGAGAACCGGTTGTTATACACCACCAGGCCATGTTCATTGCCGTTACTGTTGCTATAAGCAAAGACATTTTCATCCACCCAGCCATCGGTGGTGAAAAAGTCATACAGCAAGAAGTTATCGACTCCCGCAAAGATATCCCTGCGGTGCAGCAGCGGGAAAACCTCGCGCCTGTGGCGCTCGACCAGGTCCTGGTCGGGGTATTCCTCGTAATATGCGCGGCGGTATTCCATGCCGTATTTTTCCGTGAAACCCTGGACCTGCCCGTGCCCGAACATGGGCAGCCCGGGCATGGTTGCCATCAGAGTACAGATGCCGAAGTATTTATCGCCTTTACCAAACTGGTCCACAGCAGTGCGCTCGTCGGGATTGTTCATGAAATTAACATAACGTTTGAGGATCTCGGGGTCAAATTCTAGCGTATTCTTCATCAGAGAGCGGTATTTGGCATTATCCTCGTTGCGCAGCAGGTTCATGAAGGCGCTATTGTAGACGCGGTGCATGCCCAGGGTGCGCACAAAATAGCCTTCCATCAGCCAGAAAGCCTCTGCCAGCAAGAGGGTATCGGGCACCTCTGCTGCCACCCGGTCCACTACCTCGCGCCAGAACTCGACCGGGAAAGCCCGGTCAAAATCTGTTTTGGTCATGCCATGCTCTGCCCGGGTGGGAATATCGCCCCCGCTGCCTGGTTCTGGGAACCATAACCGCTGGTAATGGCGTTTGGCAAGCGTCATGGCGGCATCAAAGCGAATAACCGGGAATCGCCTGGCGACCTGCAGAATGGTTTGGATAACCTGTTCACGCACCTGGGGATTGAGGTAATTCAACTGGGCAGTATCGTTCCACGGCATGCTGGTGCCATCGTTCCCATGGTAGATATAGCGCACATTCCCGTTCTGGTGGTCGACCCGTTTGAAGACAACGGATGCATCACTGCGGCTGAAATAGTGGTCTTCGATATAAATGCCGGCCCGTCCATCCTGTGACAGGTTGGGACCGTTGAAAGAATATGCCGGGAAAGGCGGGTAGTCCAGGCTTATAAACCATTCGGGATGTTCAACCACCCAAGGCGAATCGATACCCATGTGGTTGGGCACCATATCACTTGCCAGGCGGATGCCGCGCTGCCAGGCGCGTTGGCGCAGGTTCTGGTAGGCTTCTTCCCCGCCAAGGTCATCGGCGATGCGGTAATCAAAGAGCGAATAGGCTGATGCAACCGCTTCGGGGTTGCCGCACATTTGCTTGATAACTGCTGAAGCCCGGCTGCGCTCCCAAAGGCCGATCAGCCATAGACCTGTCATGCCCCAGGCTGCCATTTCATCCAATTCGCTGTCAGGGATCTGATCCAGCCTTGTGATGTTGTACTGGTATTTCTTACTTAGCTGGTCAAGCCAGACATAGGAGTTTTTGGCGATCAACACCAGGCGCGGCATCCATTCCCGGTCGGGGCTGAACCTTTCGCCTTCCAATTCCGTCAGGCTGCGGTCATAAACCGGAATAGAAACCGGGCCAGGGCCGAACCCGGCTGCCATGAAATCGATCTTTTCTTCTTCTTTGATCAGATCCAGGGAGGAAAGCAGGCGGTAGAGGTATTTTCCGAGCAGGGCAGACCAGCGGGAGCGGATGTATTCCAGTTGGCCGGTGATAGAATATGGGACGGCAATGGCAGGAGCCCGCAGCATCTCGATCAGGGATTTGTTCTCCGGCCCGAAAGGTGGGCGTTCTGCGAAGAATTGCTGCAAGGCAGATATAGCTTTGGCATACAAACGCTGAGGCTGGATATCCTGGTCGCTGAATAACTCCTCGTAAGGTGACAGGGCGGGATTCTTATTGGTCACCCACAGGATGACCAGCTCTTCAATAATGGCAAAGCGGTTCGGCACCCCATTCTCAGTGCCATCAAGGTACTCTCTGGCGGTTTGCAGTCCCTGGTAGACAGGCATGGGTGGGAAAAGGGTGGCAAAATCAACCAGTAGCCTCTCCAGGTCATCAGCGCCAAGGGTTTCAGCCAGCCAGGAATGGGCAGATTCGAGCATGTTTGGGTCGTGTTGCCTGCGGTACAACATAAATACCAGGTGGAAAATCTCATCCATTAGTCCCATGGCATTGATCTGGCCGGCTTTTACTGACTGTTCGGGGAAGGCTGCCAGGTCGCGCTTCTGGTTCATTTTCTGGGCAAACAACCGGGCAGCGTGGAAATCTGCCAGGATGGCATTGCCGTTAAATGAAAAGATCGACTGATCGAACTGGTAGCGATCCCTTGCCTGGCGTGAAATGTGGAATTCCATGGAACGCTCCTGGAAAAATGGGGTTGGATTAATTATAACCCCCCATGTGTCCTGGCATATTTCAGTATGTGAGCAGTTTTTTTACTATCCAAACCGGGTCGCGGTCAAATTCAGGATTACTAAACTGGCTGAGGTCACCTGAAATGGTAAGCGCTTCCAGGGTCTCCGATGCAATTTCCGGCAGCCAGCCGAACAAACGCTGGACATCGCGGATTGAGGCAGAGCCAACCGATTCGAAATACTTTAGCAGGATCATCCTGCGGGCCTCTTTTTCGCTGAGTGGGCGGCTTTTTTCCTGCAGGTCGGGGTAGAAACGGGGGGTGATATCGTACACATGGCAGTAATGCCAGGCGCCGGCATCGCTGACAGCAACCGGCAGGATCTTAAACTCCACCATCAGGTCATCCAATGCCCGGGCAAATAAACCGGCTGCCGCTTCACCTGTCAGCCGGCTGGCTTTGCGCAGCATGATGGTGTTGAGCGGACCTTCCCGTAATAATGCCTCGTAAATTGACCTGGCAGGAGCTGTCATGCTGCCTTGCTGGTATTGCTCCAGGTAATCTGTTACCCAATCGCCATAATTAGGGGTAAGGCAATAGAAGTACGGCAGCATTTCGAGGGAGATAAAGGTATTTTTCCGCCGCAGGATGCGGGCGTAATACACCTTCTTTTTGCCCAGCAGGCTGTCCTTCCAGTTCCAGGTGATGTGCCCTGGATCGTCATGTTCATCCGCTACCGGGCGGTCACCGGCTGCTGCAACCCACAGGCTGGGCAGGGTGATTCCTTTGATCGGCCAGAAGTAAATGAAACCCCTTATGTTAATGAAGGAAACAGCCTTATTTATCGAGCTGATCCGGAGTGACGGAGAAGTGCAGAAGGTTTCTGCACGGTGCTGCCTGACAATTTCTGCAAGCGGGTAGGTGTTGTTCAATTATCGCGGACCAGGATATGGGTGATGATGTTTGAACCGCTGCCGCCGATGTTCTGAGCCATGCCTGCAAACGCATCCGGGACCTGTGTTTCACCTGCCTCATGCCGCAGCTGCTGCACCACTTCCACGATCTGGTACATCCCAGTCGCCCCGACCGGGTGTCCGCGGGCTTTCAGCCCGCCGCGGGTTGAAATAGGTATCCTGCCTGCAGGAATGATCTGGTTTTCCATTGCCAGGCGTGGACCTTGCCCGGGTTCGGCAAATCCGCAGGCTTCTAGCGATAGGGTTGCCATGATCGTAAAAGCATCATGGGCTTCGAACAGGTCGATGTTATCAGGGGATAACCCAGCCTGGCTGTAAGCCTGCTTTGAGGAGAGTTCAGCTGCTTTTAGCCAGAGCGGGTTAGAACGGTTGTGGATGGCAATCGTGTCTGTTGCTGCGCCGGAACCGGCTACCCGGATGCAGGTATGGTCCAAAGAACGGGCTTCCTCGAGCGGTACAATCACTGCCGCTGCAGCGCCGTCTCCAACCGGAGATGCGTCCAGGATGTTGATGGGGTCTGCCACCACATGCGCTTTTTCAAAGGCATCCAGGGTAATGTGACTGTTGAAACGGGCGAACGGATTGTGGACACCATTGGCATGGGCGTTTATCGAAAAGTTGGCAAAATCGGCGTGTTTCCAGCCGTATTGGTACATATAGCGCTGCATTACCAGCGCATTAAGCGCCACGAATGAGGTGCCCATATCGGATTCATAATCCGCATCGGCTGCAGTAGCCAGCTCGGTAGTGATCTCGGCGATGGGTGAATCGGTCATCTTTTCCACCCCGACAGCCAGGGCGGAATCCAGTTGTCCCGAGGCAACGGCCATCACTGCTGAGCGGAAAGCAGCCGCACCGGAACTGCAGGCTGCCTCGATCCGGATGGCTTCGTGCATGCGCAAGCCGACCCAGTCGGCGATGTAGCTGCCAAGGTGCTGCTGACGGTTGGCAGAACCAGACATCATGTTGCCGACAAACAATGAATCAACATGCGCCCTTCCGGCATCCTGCATGGCTGCGAAAACCGCATTGCCGGCAAGTTCCTTCAGCGAAAGGTCCCAGTGTTCATCAATTTTTACTTGCCCGATTCCAATTACTGCTACAGGTCTCATTCAAGTGCCTCTCAGCCCGCTGGCTTCTCTTCCTTCCTGCCATTATAGATGGGTACCCTCTCATTAACTATCAGGTTAAGAAAATCGGCACCCGGATGGGTAAAGTATAATACAGCCAGGGCAGGCATTCGAAGAGAGAGCCGCTGGCGGCAATGACCTTGCTGGTGTTCAATACCTGCTTTTCATATAAACCTCTTATGTTCATCCGTTATGCTTGTGCCTGGAGGTACCATGCGAGAGATATTTGATGCAACACTCACCATCAGCCCGGGGCTGCCAACCTGGCCTGGCGATCCAAAGGTTGTGCTGGAACGCTTCTCACGAATTGAGGATGGGGCTGATGCCAATATATCGCGTATGGCCATCGGGGTGCATACCGGCACACATGTGGATGCCCCGTATCATTTTGCGCATGGGGCAAAAACGGTTGAACATCTTGACCTGAACCTGCTGACTGGACATGCGCAGGTTGTATTTGTGGATGTAAAAGGTGAAAATATTGAAGTCAGTGACCTCCAGCAGGCTGGAATTTCCAGGGGAACCGACCGGCTGCTGCTGAAAACCCGGAATTCGGGTTATTGGGACCGCTTCGAAGACGGTTTTCAACGGGATTTTGCCGCCCTCTCTCCGGAAGCTGCGCAATACCTGGTGGACTTGGGTATTCAGCTGGTGGGGATCGATTACCTTTCAATTGCGCCATTCAAAGAGGGAAAACTTACCCACCAGGTTCTGCTCAGTGCAGGCATGGTTGTGATCGAAGGGCTGGATTTACGAGCTGTCCAGCCAGGGAGGTACGAGCTTTACTGCCTGCCTTTAAAACTGGCTGAGACAGATGGCGCGCCAGCCAGGGTCATCCTTATCAGAGAATAAGCGGGAAAGGCTATAATTCAAATTATGACCTGCCCTGGAGGGAAACATTATGTACAATTTGCCGGATGAGGAAATACTCCCGCTTTCCTTGAAACACAATTTCTGGACCTGGGCTGCCCAATCCAAAGTTGACCCCATACCCCTGAAGAGAGCCGAAGGGGTGTACTTTTGGGATGTGACCGGGAAGCGTTATCTTGACTTTAATTCCATGGTCATGAACGTGAACATTGGGCATGGTGATAAGCGGGTGGAAGAAGCCATTATTGAACAGGTGCGTGAATTACCCGCTGCTGGTCCGCACCTTACCAGCCGGCCGAGGGCATACCTGGGAAAATTGCTGGCTGATATCACCCATGAGCAATTCAACCATTTCCTTTATACACTGGGAGGCGGGGATGCCAATGAGAATGCTGTCAAACTTGCCCGCCAGTTCACCGGCAAACACAAGATCCTTACACGTTACCGCTCCTACCATGGTGCAACCCTTGGCGCAGCTGCACTCACCGGCGATCCACGCCGGGTTGCCTGGGAACCGAATGTTATGCCGGGTGTGGTGCACTTCCTGGATCCATACGGGTACCGTTCCACTTTCCATCGTAATATGGCGGATGTAGATGAAGACAAACTCAGCCGGGATTACCTGAACCACCTGGAAGAAATTATTTTATATGAAGGACCGCAGTCAATTGCAGCAGTCTTGCTCGAGACAGTGACTGGCACCAATGGGATTATCATTCCACCCAGGGGTTACCTGCAGGGTGTGCGGGAGTTGTGTACCAAATACAACATCCTGATGGTTATGGATGAGGTGATGAGCGGTTTCGGGCGCACCGGGAAATGGTTTGCGGTTGAACATTGGGATGTAGTTCCAGACATGATGACCATGGCAAAGGGATTGACCTCAGGGTATGCTCCTCTTGGTGCGGTTGCTATGCGCGAGGAAATGTACCAGTATTGGGGTGACCGGGTTTTCCAGGGGGGGCTGACCTATAACGGCCATCCCATCTCGCTAGCAGCAGCCATCGCGGTCATCCAGGTGATGCAGCAGGATAAACTGGTGGAAAGGTCAGCCGAAACTGGGAAAGTTTTGGCACAGCTCCTTGCTGACCTGAAAGACAGGCATCCTTCGGTTGGAGAGGTCCGTTCGATCGGCTTGTTCGGGGCGATTGAACTGGTGAAGAACCGCCGGACGCGCGAACCGATGGCGCCGTTTGGCAGCAGTAGCCCTGAAATGAATGCATTGAAGAAGTACCTGTTGGAACACGGCTTGTTCCTGTACACCCACTGGAACATTGTTTTAATAATCCCGCCGCTGATCATCACGCCTGAGCAGCTGGCTGAAGGGTTCAGCATTATCGATAAAGGGCTGGAGATAACGGACGCAGCGGTTAACGAATAAATTGATTTGGAGAGATCATGGAATTTAGTTTATCTGGTTTTGGAAGCAAGAAACGTGAAGCAGTTGAGAAAGAAGTAAAGATGCTTATCCTGGGGGCTGGCCCGGCTGGAATGGCTGCCGCATTGTATGCAGCCCGGGCGGAGTTGGAACCGGTGGTTTTGACCGGGATGCAGCTTGGAGGGCAGGCCGCTTTAACGCACACGATAGAAAACTACCCGGGCTTCCCGGAAGGGGTAGGCGGCACCCAGCTGGGAGAGTTGTTCCAACAGCAGGCCGAACACTTTGGGGCCAGGGTGGAATTTGGCTCTGCGACCTCGGTGGACCTTTCCAGCCGGCTGTTTAAAGTCGCCACGGACAGCGGGACGAATTACAAGGCCTGGTCACTGATCATTGCCACAGGCGCCCAGTCCAATCCATTAAATGTTCCGGGAGAGAAAGATTTAACCGGTAAAGGTGTGTCTTATTGCGGCACCTGTGATGGCTGGTTCTTCAAGAACAAGGATATCCTGGTGGTTGGGGGAGGCGACAGCGCAGTCGAAGAAGCAATTTTCCTGACCCGGTTTGCGAACTCGGTGACGATTGTGCACCGCAGGGATGAGCTTCGGGCAGGAGCCATCCTGCAAAAACGGGCAAAGGAAAACCCGAAAATCAAGTTTTTCTGGAATACTGTGGTAACAGAAATCATTGGTGACGATGCGGTTAAGTCGGTCATCTTGAAGGATATTGTCAGCGGTGAGACCCGGCAGCATGACACCGATGGGGTTTTCGTCTTTGTCGGGCATACCCCAAACTCCAGCATGTTCAATGGACAGCTGGAGATTGATGCCAAAGGGTGCATTGTGGTTGATTCCCAGATGCAGACCAATGTTCCAGGTGTGTTTGCCGCTGGAGAAGTGGCTGACCCGCACTTCCGCCAGGTGGTCACTTCAGCAGGTATGGGGGCAGCTGCAGCCATCCAGGCAACCAGATTTCTGGAAGCAGAAGAGTAAGCAAAGCTTATTTAGCGGTTACTATTTGCTTTTGGCGGGCTTTACGGGAGAGGGACTTTTCGACAAACAGTCTTTCTCCCGTAAATGGATTCTTTTCGGTGTAATACATCACGCTTGCATAGGTCGAAGGGAGGGGGGTAAATACCTGCACCTGCTCTGGGTGGATGTGGAGCTTTTGGCTGGTGAAATTGCGCAGCGCATGCATTTCACGGTCTGAGCAGCCCGGGTAAGCTGCAATGAAGTAATATGTCAGGAACTGTTTCTTGCCCGCCTGAGCGCTGGCGGTGTCAAACCTGCGTTTGAATTCGAGCAGGCTGGCATTGCCGGGTTTTCCCATCAGGTCCAGCACCTTTGGATCGGTATGCTCAGGGGCAACTTTCAACTGCCCGGAAACATGGTGATGGGCGATCTCTTCCAGGTATTCCTGGCCTGATTTTTTGTCGTGCAGCACCATGTCATAACGGATGCCGGATGCCACAAACACCTTCTTGATGCCTTTTATCTTTCGGATCTCCCGTAAGAGATTGACTTGAGGAGTGTGGTCAACTTTCATTACATGGCAGATATCCGGGTGCAGGCAACGTTTATCATCACAGCAGCCCTTCAGCAGTTTCTTGCTGCATTCAAATCCGTACATGTTCGCCGTCGGTCCGCCCACATCCTGGATGTACCCTTTGAATTCCGGATGCAGGGTGAGTTGTTTAATCTCCCGCAGTATCGATTCCTGGCTGCGCCAACGGACCGTGCGTCCTTCATGAACCGCAATGGAACAGAAATTACACTCGCCGTAGCAGCCCCTATGGGTTGAAACAGCAAAGCGGATGGTTTCCAATGCTTTCACCTCACCTCTGGCAGCATAATATGGATGCTGGTCGCGGGTGTATTCCAACTTGTGAAATCTATCCATCGCTGTTGTATCCGGGTACGGAGCAGGCGGATTAAGTACCAGGTACCGGTCGCCTTTCTGCTGCACCAGACCCCTGGCAGTGATGGGATCATTGTTTACATAGAAGGTGTGAAACATGCGCGTAAAGGTTTCAGGATCATTTACACATTCTTCAAATGACGGCAGGGTAAGGTAGCCTTCCGGTATGGTTTTCGCCAGGCAGCACAAGCCGCGCATATCCAGTACGTCCAGTCCATCACGCAGCCGGTTGGCAAATTCCAGGATGCTTTGTTCCGCCATGCCGTATAGCAGGTAATCTGCCTTGGAATCAAACAGGATGGGCGCACGCAGGCGGTCGCTCCAGTAATCGTAATGGGTAACGCGGCGCAGGCTGGCTTCGATCCCTCCCAGTACGATTGGGCGGGTGGCTTTAAAAAAGCGCCGGATGAGGTTGGTGTACACAATCACAGCCCGGTCAGGCCGGCGGTCATTCACTCCGCCAGGGGTGTAGTCATCGTTTCGCCGTTTCTTCAGGGTGGCGGTGTAATTTGCTACCATCGAGTCGATGCAGCCCCCTGTAACCCCCCAGAACAGGAGCGGTTCACCCAGGCGGGTGATGTCATCCGCGGAATGGACATCCGGCTGGGCGATGATTCCAACCCGGTACCCGGCATTCTGCAAGACCTTCCCGATCACAGCTGCGCCGATGAAAGGGCTGTCGATGTAGGAATCCCCGCTGACCAGGATGACATCGCAGGCATCCCAGCCTAGCTGGTCCATTTCAGGACGGGTGGTGGGCAGGAACATAATATGACAATAATACTCCCCTTTCAGCCGTTCTGGAAGGGGAGTACTGGTCAGGATAAAGTAGTTTCTATGGTTGTGGTGTGGATGCCCCGGCGGTCCACCAGCTGAACACCCTGGCATTACTGACTGCTCCAGCCGATACCCAGATGGCTTCACCAGATTTGTCCGTACCGGTTTGGCGTACTGGCTGCACTGTCCAGCGGAACACATGCGGAACAGTATCTGACGGCCTGAGGCTGGTTGGTACTATGAAGCTGGTATCCGTCTCATATTGCACCAGCCTGACACCTGTGCCGGCAGTGACATCTTCAATGGTAACCTGGTAGGCTTCGTTGTCACGCAGGGTGCCAACTGCTGCCCATTGCAGCGTGATGGTGTCGCTAGCGCTTGTGAACGAGGTGCCGTCAGCAGGCAGGAGCAGGTTGGGAGCCAGGTAAGGCGGTGGCGGGGTGGCGGTTGGGGTAGGGCCGGGGGTTGGGTTGCGTTCGCATAACGGGATGATCAACGGACGGCCGGAAAATACTGTATCACCGGTGAGCCCGTTATATTCTTTGATCACCTCGGCGCTGACATTGTAGGTTGCCGCAATCCCGCTCAGGGTGTCATTTTCGGTAACCATGTATTCCACCTTCTGGCAGGCAGCATCGGTTGCTTCTGCACCGCTCAGGGTGCTGGTGGGCTGGGGTGACGCGGTGGGAGTGGGCTGCGGGATAAGAAGTTTCTGCCCAACAGACAGGACTCCGCAATCCGGAGGCAGGTTGTTTAGCAGCACAATACTTTGCAGGGAGACGTTGAAGAAAGCGGCAATGGTGCTGCAGTAGTCATTGGCTTTGATGGTGTATTCAATCGGCGGTAGGGGAGTGAAAGTAGGCAGCGGGGATGCTGTCATGGTTGGCTGCGCAGTCTGCGTTTGGGTTGGCGTGGTGGTGATGGTGGGTGTAACGGTTGGTTCTACCACCCGGCCGCTGCTGCGCAGGATGCCGAAAACTACCGCGGCGCCGATGCCGACCAGCAGGACCACCAGCCCGATGGCAATGGGCAGGTTAAGGGTGATCTCTGGCAGGCGCGGACCCTGGATGGACTTGTTTTCTTTTCCGGTTGACGAAGCTTTGGCGAAGGTATGCCCGCAGACCTGGCAGCGTGAAGCGCTTTCACTCACTTTAGAGCCGCAAGTTGGGCAGGTTTTCGTGGAAGGTTTATTGGGATCTAGTGTCATAATGTTTTTTCGGGTAAATACACCCGGCTGGTCAAAAATTATACCATAGCAGGTATCCTAATCCTGTCAAGGTTGGTTCCGCCGCATCGGTTCAGATGAGTATAATCAACCTGTGTTCAGCATGTACATCCATTTCCCATTTTGCCAAAAGCGCTGCGGCTATTGCGACTTTTTCACCCGTGCCGACATGCAATCCGCTATACCAGCTTATGTGGACAGCCTGGTGAAGGAAATAGAGCAGGTAGGTACCTCAGCAGAAGAGAAGCTGCCGGTTCAAACCGTTTTCTTTGGCGGCGGGACCCCATCGCTGCTCAGCCCTGCACAGGCAAGCAATATCCTGGTTTCGGTAGGCAAGTACTTCACCCTCCTTCCGGGGGCAGAGATCAGCCTGGAGGCTAATCCAGGAACAGTCAATTTGGAAAAGCTGCAGGGATACCAGGCAGCGGGTATCAACCGCATCAGTTTCGGGGTGCAATCCTTTAAGGATGATGAACTGCAATTCCTGGAAAGGATCCACTCCAGCCGGGAAGCAGTAGATGCATTCGAAATGGCCAGGGCAGCGGGATTTACGAACATCAATCTCGACCTGATTTTTGGCTTACCGGGGCAGACGGTTGCCAGTTGGGCAGACAGCCTGGAACAAGCAGTAAAGCTGGATCCCGAACACCTGTCGCTGTATGCCCTTACCATCGAAGAAGGCACCCCATTGCACAGACAGGTAGAGGCAGGCAAGGTCATCCCTCTTGATGATGATATTTCTGCAGATATGTACCAGCTGGCAGAAGAGATGCTGACCTCAGGCGGGTATAACCATTATGAGTTGTCCAATTGGGCAGCTAAAAGGGATGGAAAAGTCCAGTCTTGCATCCACAACCTGCAGTACTGGCTGAACCTGCCTTATCTGGGCATCGGTGCTGGGGCGCATGGCTGCGCGGCAGGGTACAGGTATTCGAATGCTGCTGATATTGGAGGCTACATCCAGGCTATGACACGTAAGCCTGGAATGCAGTTTCCTTTCAGTAATGCAATAGACAGCATGCAGGCAATCGACAAGCGCACTGAGATGAACGAGACCATGATGCTTGGTTTGCGCCTGCTGGAGCAGGGCGTACGTGATTTGGAGTTTGCAGAGCGGTTCGGTGCTGGAATCGGTGTTGTGTACCCAAAACAGGTTAACCTTCTGATCCAGCAGGGTTTGCTTGAGTGGAAAGACGGCAGCCTGCGGCTTACCCGGCGCGGACACCTGTTGGGGAACCGGGTATTCCGGGAGTTTGTGTAAAGCAGGGGCTAAGTGACGATTACGGTTGTACCCAGACCTTTGTGGTCCCAGTCAATTTCTTCATGGATGGGGCGCACCCAGCGGAACAGCCATTTGGCTTCATCGGGTTTCATGTTCACACAGCCGTGGCTCATCGGGATGCCATAGTTATTATGCCAGTAGGTGCCGTGGAAAGCCACGCCATTCTCAGCGAAGAAAGAACTCCAGGGTACACCAGGTAATTCATAAGCATTCAGGTCTGAAGTTAATTGACCGTCGCCCATGTGCTTGGACGGCATTTTCACGCTGATATTAAACTCCCCGGTGGGTGTCTTCCAGGAAGGCTTATCAGGATCGGGCTTGTAGTTAAGCCCGGATGAGATCTTTGTCTCGAGTACAGGAACATCATACTCGTAGGCAACCAGGGTCTGCTGGGCAAGCGATACCTCGATCCGTTTTTGATGATGCGGGATTTCAGGGGAGATGGGAGTCAATTCATCTTCCGAAAGGATGCGCAGGTGGGCGGCTGGGACATGGTAATCCATCGAATCGGCATCCAGCAGTTCATCTTTGATGCGGTACCAGGGGGCGCCGTCAGGTCCTTCTTCAACCGCTACCACCCAGTGAATCGATTCGTAATACAGGCGGTAGACCGGCTGCCAGCCCTGCCCGTTAATGCGGCGCATGGACTGGGTGAAGGGGACTGTGACCTCTGCCAGCTGTTTATCGCCAACGATAGCAGATGCCACCGGGTTCAGCCTGTGCTGCACGATCTGGATTTGGGCGCTGTGAATGTAGCCGCGCCAAACCCGGTACCACAGCGGGTTCCAGACTGGACCTTTGTCAGAGATCACCTCATCATATATGTTAATGAGCTCATCGCGGTAGCGGGTATAGAGGATGCTGCTTTTATCATCCGGCTGGCTGTAAACGCTGATGCTTTCCCTCGCGATGCGCCCAAGGGTCACATTGTCCAAATCCTGCCCAATGGATTCGCCGGCCCCGAAGAAGGGGCGGAATGCAATGGTGCCCAGACCCAGGGCAGCCAGTTTGAGGAAGTCGCGCCGAGAATACACTTTCATGGAAATGATTATACCAAAAATAAATTGGAGTAAAAGAGTGGGAATTAGTTACAGGAAAGAAACTGGTCTGGTAAAAATTTTCTTGATTTGATGCAAGGATGCAAAAGAGATAAAATACAACTATGGATACCCAGAAAAAAATCTCAAAAAATCTAAATTGCACAGAAGAAACGGAAAACCACAGTATCAAAGAACCCGAAATTCAGTTGAGTATCTTATCTACTCATCCAACTTCTATAGTTCCTGAATTTAAGGTAAATTATGACAATCAAATTATTTGTGGTGATTGCGAGGATGTGTTAAGGCAGCTTCCGGATAATTGTGTAGATTTAATAGTTACATCTCCACCTTATGCTGACCAGAGGAAGAATACTTACGGCGGAATTTCCGCGGACCACTATGTAAAATGGTTTTTACCAAAATCTGAACAATTCTTAAGAGTATTAAAACCTTCCGGTTCCTTCATATTAAACATCAAGGAGAGAGTTGTAGATGGAGAAAGGCATACTTACGTTCTAGAATTGATTCTTAATATGCGGCATCAAGGCTGGGTTTGGACAGAAGAATATATTTGGCACAAAAAGAATAGTCATCCGGGAAAATGGCCTAACCGGTTTCGAGATAATTGGGAAAGATTATTACATTTTACAAAATCAAAAAAGTTTAAAATGTTCCAGGATACCGTTATGGTGCCAATTGGAGATTGGGCACAGGATAGGCTTAAGAATTTGAGCGAGACTGATAAGAGAAGAGATAACTCCAAAGTTGGCTCTGGTTTTGGTAAGAACATTTCCAATTGGGTGGGTAGAGATAAAGTCTATCCTTCAAATGTATTATATATGGCCACCGAATGTTATAACCGTCAACATTCTGCAACTTTTCCAGTTGCATTGCCAGAGTGGTTTATCAACCTTTTAACAGAAGAAAATGACCTTGTTTTGGATCCATTTAACGGTTCTGGCACAACTTGTGTTGCAGCTAAGCAATTAAACCGAAGATATCTTGGGATTGACACCAATCAAGAGTATTGTGATCTAGCATGCCAAAGATTAGAAAATGGTGCTGGTAAGAATAAATAATGGAAAAGGGATAGTAAATGAACATTATAAGAATGTCTGAGGTGGCAGAGTATGTAAATCTGCATATAAATGTGTTTCATCAAAGCAGGTTAAACATCCTCAACAAACTCACATTGAAACAATTGATTACGAAGAATCCATATCTATTCCGTGCTAAAAATATTTCTATAGCCAGTGAATTAATATGCAGTACTTTAGATGCATTTTTATCTTCATCGGAAGAAAAGCTATTTGGTGATTTTTTAGAGGACTTAGCTGTCTTTATTGCCAGTAAGACAACTGGAGGATATAAATCAAGTGCACCTGGATTAGATTTGGAATTTGAAAATAATAATGCTCACTATTTAGTTTCAATAAAGTCTGGACCTAATTGGGGGAACTCATCGCAACATAAAAAATTAGTGTAGGATCTGAATGAAGCAGAACGACGTCTAAAACAATCCCAACATGTAAAAAATGTTTATAAGGTTCTCGGAATTTGTTATGGAAAGACTCCAACAATAATTACACCAAAAGGATATTACAAAATAGTTGGACAGAATTTTTGGGCATTAATTTCGAATAACGAAAATTTGTACACAGAGATAATTGAACCCGTGGGCTTCAGAGCAAAAGAACATAATGACCAATTCTATGAAAAGAAAGGAAACATAATCAACTGCTTAACAGTTCAATTCATCCAGGAATTCTGCGACAGTAGTGGAGTTATAAATTGGCAAAAGCTAGTTAGATATGTTTCAGGAAATTATGACTTAAATCATACAATTTATTCGTGATTTCCAATTTTAGATTTTGTTCTTCCCGCCGCTGAAATACGTAATCCCGACCGCGATCAGGGAGATGCCCAGCGGCAGGATGACCAGCAGCAAAGAACCGCTTGCCAGGTCAAAAACCGCATTAGCTGGGAAGGCGTGGATGATAGCGATGATGGAACGCACGATCAGAACGACACCCGTTGCAGCCATCACCAGTCCACTGGCGACATTAGCCCACTTTTTGTTCAGGTAAATGCCTGTACCTGCAATGATTGCCAGCAACCCTGCAGCTGCCAGCAGGAGGAATCTCATTTCAATCAGGTTGAAGTTCTCAGCGATAAAGAAGAATAAAACTCCCAGCGAAACCAGCAGGAACGATGCCGCCAGGAAGGCTTTCCAGAAAGATCTTTCTTTTGTTTCTTCCATTTTTACCTCGCACTATAACATTACCAGTTTTCAGTCCATTTTTCAATGTTGATGTTTACGTAACTGAGTATCTGGTCCGCAAGGCGCCAGTTAAAGGCGCCAGTTATGTCTATTGTGTTACCTGGAACATTTTGATATTATTTGTGTACTTAATTCGTCAAATGTTCTTGGTTTACATCCTGATGAAATCAAAGGAATGTAACGTCCTTAATTTGTTAAAGATATGAAAACCTGCCCGGATTGTTCCAGTGAAAACCCTGACATTGCAAGCATTTGCATGCACTGCGGTGCTACGCTGGATACCGAAATCCAGGTATGTCCGGTTTGCCACACCAGGAATCCCCTGAATGCGGAGCAGTGCGTTTATTGCGGGCACAGGTTTCTGCAACCGGAGAATCCCACCGACCGGACCTTCAGCCAGTGGCGATTTATCAAGAAGGTCGGCAGGTATATTTATGTTGAGTGTGACAACTGCCACAAGGGGTTCAAGGTCAACCAGGTGCGCTGTATCGAACATGACAACGGATACAGGGTGACACCCCCAGAAGAATGCCCGTACTGCAATACCGTATCCAACGTGATTTATTATGCCGGGGTGGAGCCGATTCTTCAAAATTCGATCCGGAAAGAAAAGAGAGAAAAACGGCTCAGGTTGTTCTTCAAGGTGCGCAGGATATTGCTGGTGATCAATATCCTGCTGCTGATCGGGTTGATCGCTCTGGGGGTGAGGGGATGGATGCGGGGCGATTACGGCCCATACCATACCCCGATGCCCACTCCAACCCGCACACCGCGCCCGAAGAAACCGGTGATATCCGCCATGCCTGTGCTGGATGGAACTTCCAGGCAGCAATTTGCTGAAAGGCTGCAAAAAGGAGATGGATCGCCTGTTGCAGTTGTGATGGGGGAGGTTCTGGATTTTACCGCGGCGGCAAAGGTCTTGCTCTAGGTTCACCCCAAGCGTAATATTAATACAATCCCTCATTGAGGGATTATGAAATCCCTGCACAGGTAATCCTGCAGGGATTTGGTTTTTCAGATGGATACAGTAGGGCCGGGAAAACTACTTTTTCAGGGTGGCTTTGGTAAAGCGGAAAAAGACTCCCAGCGCAAGGAGAACAGCGCCGATCAGGATTCCGGCGATCTGTGATGAATGCATACCAGGGTAAGAGCCAATCCCGATCAGGTC
>ENA-UPTA01000265-UPTA01000265.1-activated-sludge-metagenome-genome-assembly--contig:-NODE-265-length-60877-cov-163.846832_pt1 | contig 60877 bp, 60 predicted proteins | sample MGYA00238184_ERZ773361 | MGnify/ENA primary metagenome ERZ773361 (study PRJEB29100, sample SAMN05720205) | activated sludge metagenome | isolation source: anaerobic digester from wastewater... | reverse complement strand
AAGGAGGGAATTTGATTGGAATCAGAAACTATGATTGCAATAGTTAAGGAAAGACCCGCGCCGGGATTGACTCTAAAAAGAGTTCCTGTTCCAAGGAAGCTCGGTCCTCATGATGTACTGGTGAAAGTGAAGAGAGCGTCGATATGTGGCACAGATGTTCACATCTATAACTGGGATGCGTGGTCACAGGAGAGGATTCGTCCCCCTCAGATTGATGGCCACGAATTCACTGGAGAGGTTGTAAGCATCGGTGGAGATGTTTCCACCGTTAAAGTGGGAGATTCAGTTGTATCCGAAACACATATACCGTGCCAGAAGTGTCTTCAGTGTAGAACCGGTAAGATGCACATTTGTAAGAATATGCAAATTCTCGGAGTTCACAGAGACGGAGTGTTTGCAGAGTATGTGAGAGTTCCCGAAGTTGTCTTGTGGAAGGTTGACCCTTCTATACCTCTGGAATATGCTTCGATTATGGAGCCTTTTGGAAATGCAATTCATACGGCACTTGTAACTGATCTTACAGGAAAGAATGTGTTGATCACCGGTGCTGGGCCGATTGGTGCGATGGCAGTTGCGGTAGCAAAGGTATCTGGCGCCGCTCAGGTGATTGTGTCTGAGATAAAGGAATTCAGAAAGGAACTCGCAAGGAAGATGGGCGCCGATGTAATAATCGATCCAACTAAAGAAGATCTAACAAAGAAGGTCAAGGCAATGACAGAAGATAATGGGGCCGATGTTCTGCTGGAAATGTCGGGAAACACTACTGCCTTTAAGCAAGGTTTGGATAGTCTCACCAATGGAGCTGTCGTCTCTCTTCTAGGGGTCTTTCCCGGTGAACTTTCGTTCGACATAAACGATCTGTTTACCTTCAAGGGACTGACAATGTACGGGATTACAGGAAGAAAGATGTTTGAGACCTGGCAAGTGGCCACTCAGCTTCTAAAGAACAAGAGGATTGATCTTTCTCCAGTTGTTACGCACATCCTTCCTGCGGAGAAATTCGAAGAGGGATTTGATGTCATGATTAGAGGAATTTCCGGAAAAGTCATTCTCGAATTTTGATCTGACATTTCGGAGGTGTTTTGATGTTTGATTTTGATGTTCTTAAGAAGGAAATGGAGGAACTTGAAGAAAAGGGTTTGCTCGTAAAAATAAGAACGCTTGAATCGGCTCAGGGGGCATGGTTGAACATTGAAGGCAAGAAGGTGCTAAACATGTGCTCTAATAACTATCTAGGTCTTTGCTTTGATGAAGAGCTTAAAGAAGCTGCTATAGACGGAATAAGAAAGTGGGGAGTTGGACCGGGTGCAGTTAGGTCTATTGCCGGGACACTTGAATTACACAATGAGCTTGAGACTGAACTTGCCAGATTCAAAAAAGTTGAATCAACTCTAGTCGTTCAGTCGGGCTTCAATGCAAACCAGTCCGTCATTCCTCCGATCGTTTCTGAAGAGGATGCGATTCTCTCCGATGAACTCAACCATGCAAGCATTATTGACGGAGTCAGGCTGACAAAAGCGATGAGATATGTCTGGAAGCACAAGGATGTGGATGATCTTGAGGCTCAGCTTCAGAAGGCTGAAACCGATGGAGCAAGGAGAAAACTGGTGATAACCGATGGTGTTTTCTCTATGGACGGTGATCTTGCGCCGCTTCCACAGATTGTTGAAAAGACTAACAAGTACGGAGCAATTCTAATGGTTGACGATGCCCACGGCGAAGGAGTTCTTGGAAGTCATGGAAGAGGAATTGTCGATCATTATGGTTTGCACGGAAGTGTAGACATTGAAGTTGGAACACTTTCCAAAGCCTTCGGAATAGTTGGAGGATTTGTCGCTGGGAAGAGAGTTCTCATTGACTATCTCAAGCAAAAGGCCCGTCCATTTCTCTTCAGTTCATCACTTTCACCGGCCGAAACGGCAGCGGCGATAGCCGCGGTAAGGAAGCTCTCCTCTTCCGATGAACTGGTTAAGACCCTCTGGAGCAACTCCGATTACTTTAAAGAGCAACTGAAGGCACTTGGCTTTGATACTGGCCACTCGGAGACCCCGATTACTCCTGTGATGCTCTATGATGCAAAGCTTTCTGCGGCTTTTTCAAAGAGACTCTTTGAAGAGGGGATTTTCGCAAGCTCAATTGGATTTCCGACCGTTCCCAAGGGAAAGGCCAGAATAAGAGTTATGATAAGCGCTTCTCACTCGAGGAAGGATCTGGACTTTGCGGTCTCCAAGTTCGAACTGATCGGTAAGGAACTTGGCGTTATAAAGTAAAAACACGGCTTTAACTTCAATTGAATATAATCTTGTTGTTGCAGCGGCAATGGCCGCTGCTTTTTGTGGAGGTGAAGCGCTTGTTAGTTTCGTTGCTGATGCTGGCCGCTGGATTTGCTTTGCTAATAAAGGGTGCCGATTATTTGATTGAGGGTTCCGTCGCTATAGCTAAAAACCTGGGAATCTCGGAATTGCTCATAGGACTTACGATAGTAGCTATTGGGACTTCGGCGCCTGAGCTCGCAGTGAGTGTGCAAGCAGCTTTCAAAGGTTCTGACATTGCTCTGGGAAACGTGTTGGGATCAAATATCGCGAACATTGGTCTTATCCTGGGAATTACAGCCATTCTAACGCCCCTGGGAGTGAACAAAACTACTATGAGTTATGAAATCCCCTTCGTCATAATAATCACTATCGCCAGCAGCGCTTTGATTCTAGGAAACAATGGGCTTCATCGAAGCGATGGCATTGTGTTGATTACTTTCTTCTTGATATACATGATGTATGTTTTTACCATGGCGAAGAGAGACAGGAGCATTACAGACATTGTGGAGGTGGAGGGAAAGAGAGATGTCGAGATTCTCGAAAAGAGTCCTGTGCTTGCCTGGGTAGCCACAATCGGAGGGACCGCAGCCGTCATTCTCGGAGGAAATTTCGTGGTCGACGGAGGTTCTTCGATTGCACAGATATTCGGCGTGAGCGACATGCTTATAGGGACAACTATTGTCGCGATCGGAACTTCTCTTCCGGAGTTAGTGACCACAATTTCGGCAGGAAGAAAAAATCGCAGCGATCTTGCCATAGGCAACGTGGTAGGGTCGAACATCTTCAATCTACTCCTGGTTCTAGGGATTTCGGCCACCATCTCGCCTATCACGGCACAGAGATCGCTTGCCGCGGAAATAATCTTTGCATCGCTTCTCGCGATAGTTCTGCCCTTACTTCTCCTTAGAAAGAAGAAGTTGGATAGGCCAAGGGGGGCTCTACTTCTGATAATCTACGCCTCCTTCTTAGTTTCAAGCATATTTAGAGGTTAAAAATTCTGGCTCAATAGAATCAAAGCAATTTTCTGTTTGTGAACTGATCTAAAGATGTCTTTTTGCAGACTGGCGGATGTTGAGAACAGAGACTTTCTGAATGCCTGCGTTCAACCTAGAGAAGATAGTGAAACTCGAGACGGACCTTGTGTCTTTCGATAACTGTGTTCGAATAACAGGCCGTATCGAGTCAAGCTAGTTAAAATCCGTAATTAAGGGACAAAGAGATTGCGGGATAGTTGGAGCTCTGTGTTTCAACAACGAGACGTCTCACTATAGCATTAGTTGTATAATTTCTTGCTGTACCCATTAGCTTACTTCCTAATCCCCTTCTTTGGTACTTCTCCCAGACTAGAATATCCCAAACCCGAAAAGAGTCATTCCATTCCCTTTCAGCAAGGACCAGACCCATTTTATTCTCGAATGCTCCCCATGCTACAGGTTTCTGCTCGACCGGTTCTAACAAGATATATTCTGTATCTTTACTTAACTGAACAGGAGATTCTTTTAGAGGTACTTCGATGTATAGCAATCATCTTTCCGTATCATTCTAAGATCGCAGAATTTATCGCATGTATAGGAGTATCTGACTTTTCTGTCCAAAAGCGATTCTTTACTGAGCTCGATTATTTCCATCTTCTTCACCATGCGCAACACCGGGTGTTCTCACTGAAATAGCAGAACTTGAAGCTCAGGTTTAATGGATCTATCATCAAGAAGTTTACTGATCAGTAAGGGAAGACCTTGCGCCCGTCTTTGGGCAAAGGCGGATCACTCATCGTGACGCCAGCAATCTTCGCGAAGTTCATTATTAGTTTCCAGCCAGGAGGGTTGCTCAGAAATCGCCCCTGTGTTTCCGGGTGAAACTGAACCCCATAAATTGGTTTGTCTTTATGCTTCATCATTTGTAACGGGGTAACATTTCCTTTTGCAAGGATTTCGAATTCCTCTGGTAAAGACGCCACCGCATAGGAATGGTTCTCCCAAACAAGAAGTCCATCCTCGAATCCGTCAAATATCTCGTCCTGTTTTACAAAGGTTATTTCATGCCAACGTCGCTCCTCACTGTAATACAAAACGGAACCAAATACTCTCGAAATTATCTGATGTCCAAGACATATTCCCAGAATGGGGACTTCTCCTCTAAGGATTATCTCTCCACCCTGGTAAATTCTGTTGTTCCAGTCTATGTAGTTTCGCATCGAATCGCCGCCTGCAATTATTACTGCGGAGTACAGATTTTCATCTTGCGGGAGTTCATCATTGAAAATATTGTAAATCCTGTATTCTATGCCCTGTTCAGCCAGTGAACGTTCAATGGGTGAGAGCTTTGTTTCGTACGCCGGGTCATTCAGGAAGAGAGCAACAGGTCCACAGTTTTCAGAAGCAGAAACAAAACTTGCCGGGAAGCAAATTGCTAGTAGAAACATGATTGCCGCGCCAACCTTCTGAATTACCGTTTTTTCTTTCATTGACTCTTGACACCTCATACAGCGAATGATAAACTACTATTTGTGCGATGCCGGGGTGGTGAAATTGGCAGACACGCATGATTCAGGTTCATGTGGGCATACCGCCTGTGCGGGTTCAAGTCCCGCCCCCGGCACCATATTTTCTCAGAGAGGATGCAATATTTCCTCTTTTTCATTCTTATATTGAACTCAAACTTTTTGCCTTCTGTATTTCTTAAAGTCTGTGACTACTCTTCTATCTTATTTTAGTTTTTTTGGATTCTCACAATCCTGCTCTCCTGAAGAGAAGCTTTCGAACTTCCATAAACTCGTTCCCAAAATACCTGTCATTTATGTGATCGGGAACGATTCTTCTGATATCTTCAAACAGCTCCTCAACAGCAATACTTGATTTTTTTGGATGCCTGAACGACAGCGCTCTAAAAGCAAGAAGTGCCTCAATAGAAATCATTGTCGCGAGATTGTCAACTATCATCCAGAGCTTGCGTGCTCCCCATGCACCCATACTTACATGATCTTCCTGAAAACCAGAAGTCGGAATAGAGTCGGCGGAAGCGGGATGTGCAAGTGTCTTGTTTTCCGAGGCAAGTGCCGCTGCGGTATACTGCCACAGCATGTAACCGGAATTCAGTCCCTCGTCACCATTTGTCAGGAAGGCGGGCAGATCGTTAAGCTTTGGATTTACAAGTCTGTCTACTCGTCTCTCTATCATGTTACCCATATCGGTGAGTGCAATCGACAGAAAGTCCATTGCAAGAGCTATTGGCTCACCATGGAAGTTACCTCCGGATATAACATCGCCATTCTCAAAGATGAGCGGATTATCAGTCGCTGAATTGATCTCTATTTCCAGGACCGATTTGACATAGTCTAACGTATCCTTGACCGCGCCGTAGACCTGCGGAATGGTTCTGAGCGTGTAAGCGTCTTGAACACGGTCGCAGTCCAAATGGGAGGTTCTAATCTCGCTTCCTTCTAGCAAACTTTTCATTCTTCCGGCGACGTAGCCCTGCCCTCTATGTGGTCGAGCACTATGAACCCTTTCGTCGAAGGGAGACGTACTGCCCATAAGGGCATCAACCGACATTGCCGAAACGAGAATTGCCTGTTCAAAAAGCCTTGAAGCAATATATGTTGAGCAGCCGCCTATTCCTGCCATAAAAGCGGTGCCGTTAAGGAGACTTAGCCCCTCTTTAGATTTCAAAATAATAGGTTCAAGATTTCTACTCTTAAGAGCTTGAAGAGAAGGAACAACACTTCCTTCGAGAGTACAATATCCTTCTCCAATAAGTGACATGGCAACATGTGCCAATGGTGCAAGATCTCCGCTGGCTCCGACCGATCCTTTTGAAGGTACGACAGGAACAATGTCTTCATTGAGAAGGTCGAGAATTCTTTGTACCAAGCATTTTCTAACTCCTGAAAAGCCTTTCAAAAGAGAATTTGCTCTAACCAACATTATTGCTCTTACTAGTTCTTGACGAAGGGGTTCTCCCACACCGGCCGCATGAGAAAGAACGATATTCTTCTGGAGAGCATCTAGATCTTTAGAAGAAATTCGGTGATCTGCAAGAACCCCGAATCCCGTATTAACCCCATAGATCGTTTTTTCCTTGCTGATGAGCTCTAGGGATCTTCGTCTTTCGTCTAGAAGCCGCGCAGCGCTTTCTTCAATACTGCAGAATTCCTTCTTGAAGGCCACTTCAAAGATATCCGACAGTGTAAGATGTTGTCCGTCAATCAGCACTGACCCACCTCCAGAATCGTTTGATTGTTTTCAAACAGATTTCAGTCATTATCAGCATTTCTTAATTATCTTACCCATTCTAGTCCGGGTATCTCAACCTTCTTTTCGAGTATGCTGAATATTTTAGTGAAGAAGAGAACCACAACTAGATAGATCACAGCAACGACGAGATACACTTCGAAAAACTGAAAGTTTCGTGAGGCAATAAACTTTGCCTGAGCCATTAGTTCCGGTGCGCCAACAATATAAGCAAGAGAAGTATACTTCAAGAGGTATATGAACTCATTTGTCCATGCTGGAATTACTCTTCTGAACGCCTGGGGCATAATGATCTGCAGAATCGCCTGCCATTTTGTCATTCCGAGAGATCTGGCCGCCTTCATCTGGTTACCTGAAATGGACTGAATAGATCCTCTCAAATACTCCGCCTGATAACAACCGCTGTTGATGGCAAAACCAATGATTGCGGCCGCGAACGGGGAGAGATTCATTCCGAGAGGTGGAAGCCCATAATACAGAATGAACAACTGTACGAGAAGTGGTGTACCTCTTATTATTTCAATAATTGCGGTCGCAACACCATGGAAGAGTTTGTTTCCATAAACTCTTGCTATTGCGAGGATGACTCCAATAATAAATCCGATTACCACTGCAATCAAAGTCATTTCGAGAGTAACCCCAAGGCCTTCCAGAAATTTGGGCCAGTAGTTAACGACAATTTTCCAGATCCTATCCACTTCATTCACTCCCGTAAAGCTCACTGAGCTTGAAGAGGAATTCCTTCGTTCGAGGATTCTTTGGATTCTTGAACATTTCTTCAGGGGAACTCTGTTCAACAATATGACCGTGTTCCATAAAGATGATCTCATCAGATACAGTTCTTGCAAACCCCATTTCATGAGTCACAACAAGCATTGTCATGCCACTTTCAGCCAGGTTCTTCATCACTGACAGTACTTCTCCAATCAGTTCTGGATCTAAAGCCGATGTGGGTTCATCAAAAAGAATGATTTTTGGGCTCATTGCTAACGCACGAGCGATTCCGACCCTTTGCTTCTGACCACCTGATAGCTGAGCGGGATACATATTCGCTTCTCTCTCCAGCCCAACTCTTGTAAGCTCTTTCATTGCAATCTCTTTTGCGAAATCCTTCTCGATTTTCTTCACCTTGGTGAGGCCTACCATGACGTTTTTTAGAGCCGTAAGATGGTTGAAAAGCCCGAAATCCTGGAAGACAAAGCCTATCTCCTGACGAATCTTGTTTATATTTTTAGCAGATGTAACCTCTTCCTCTTCGAGCCAGATCTGGCCACTGTCGGGAGTAACAAGCATATTTATACAGGAAAGAAGCGTACTCTTGCCGGTTCCACTAGGACCGATAATTACTTTAGTCTCTCCCTCCTTCATGTCAAAGGATACGCCTTTCAAGACTTCTTTGTCACCGAAGGCCTTCTTGAGATTCTCGACTCTTAGTACGACTCTTTCCTTACTCATCTTACCGTCTCCTTTACATCGAATCCAGGAATTGCAAGTCGTTTTTCAACGCTTCCCAGAGTCTTGTTGATAGCGATTGTTACTATGAAATACATTACTGCAACCGTGAGGTAGATCAGCATAGGTTCATATTTAGTGGCGATTATGTATCCTCCCTGGCGGAGAAGCTCAGTTACTCCAAGTGCGTATGCAAGTGAAGAATCCTTCAGTACGATAGTGAATTCGTTTGTCCATGGTGGAAGGGCTATTCTTATTGCTTGAGGAAGAACAATATTGATGAAGCCTCTTAGATTAGTCATTCCCAGAGATCTTGCAGCTCTCATTTGAGCCGAACTGACCGAGTTTATTGCTCCCCTGAAAATCTGAGACTGATATGCCGAGGATCTGAAACCTAACCCAATTATCACCGCAGCGAAGGGGGAGAATCTTATTCCGATCTTTGGAAATCCATAGAATATTAGAAAAAGAATTACCAGTTCCGGAATACTTCTGAGGATTTTTTCATAGACTGCAATTAGGGCCTTGATCCACTTGTTTCCGTAGACCTGGCCAAAAGAAATGGGGAGGGCCAGAACCAGGCCCAACCCCAGAGTCAAAAAAGTGATTTGAAGTGTTACCCACATTCCTTTCAGAAGAGCGGGCAAAGAATCAACAATTAATCCGAGTTTATCTATGACTTCCTCCGCCCTTCAATCAGAAGTGCTTGAGGTTCAGTTCATTAAGCTTTCCGGACTCTTCAAGTCTCGAAATGCCTTCGTTTATGAGATTTAGCAGATCCTTATTTGCCTTGTTTACTGCAATACCATAGTCTTCGTAAGTCTTGATTACTCCAACGATCTTTACCGGTCTGACCTTTGCAAAACTCTCTGCTACTGGCGCGTCGAGAACAATGGCATCGATGTTCTTGTTTACAAGATCTGTCATGGCAAGAACATAAGTGTCGTATCTCTTAAAATCACCGGTAAGAATCTTGGTTTTGACTAGATTGTCTTCAACCCAGAGATCACCGGTCGTGCCCGTCTGGACACCGATGTTATGTTTCCCAAACAGAACTGTCACAGTCAATTCGCTGTCATCCCTTACAACAACACTCTGATCAGCTGTCCAGTATGGTTTCGAGAATGACACTACTTCTTCTCTTTCTGGTGTAATCGTCATTCCTGAAATAACTATGTCGATATTTCCGGAAGCTAGAGCAGCGATTAGCGAATCAAAACTCATATCTCTGATTTCAATTTCGAAATCCATTTCTTCAGCGATAGCTTTGATCAGATCGATGTCGAATCCCACAAATTCACCATTCTCTACGTACTCAAATGGTGGAAAGTCAGCGCTTGTTCCAACCACGTACTTTGCTCCAAATCCGAACCCAGTCGAAACCAGTAGAGCTAGTAACACTAGTAAAGCCTTTTTCATGATACCCCTCCTTATGCTCAAAGATGAAGTGATTGTATATCAACATGCTTTCATTAGAACGAACTGTGCGTGCAGCTTTCGAAAAGAATCAAGAAAGGTTTGGCAACAATGAGTTACAGTGTAGCCATGACCTCTCTTCTTTGATTCGAAAAATGAAATGAAAAAGCTGTCCAAGTTGCCAGTCCGGTGTTCAAGATATACACCTTCTTGAGTTATGACTACTCATAGACATTATACCCTTTAGAAACACTTGAGCCAAAAACAACTGTTAACATGGTGATGGTGATGGAGATGAAAATCGGTATTGCATTGAGTGGCGGTGTCGACAGTGCCGTAGCGGCCGCTCGATTGATTAGACAGGGAAACGACGTAATTGGTTATCACATGATAGTTCTTGAGGGCAACCCGCTAGCAAATGCGGCTGCCGATGATGCAAAAGCCGTTGCCGACCATCTCGGTATAGAGCTGAAGATTGTAGATTTGCGCGAGGAGTTTAGAAGGATACTCAATTACTTCACCACTTCTTACATGAGTGGGGAGACGCCAAATCCTTGCGTCGTATGCAACGATTCGATAAAATTCGGATTGCTACTCGAGCGTATGTTCTCTTTCGGAGAGGAGAAGATAGCCACAGGCCATTACGCAAGACTTGTCTCCCTGGATGAAAATGTTTTTTTGGCAAGAGCACTTGACAGAGCGAAGGATCAGTCGTATTTCCTTTCGAGAATCGGGAAGCACAAATTGCACGACATTCTCTTTCCTCTGGGTGAAATGACGAAGGAAGAAGTCAGGCAAGAGGCTTCGGGGATTGATCTTCCCGTCCACTCGAAGAAAGACTCTCAGGAGATCTGTTTCATTCCCGACGGAGACTACAGAAGCTTTCTGAAGTCGCGGGGGATAGAGGGTAATCCGGGACCTATAACGGATGAAAGCGGAATTCTATTGGGAAGACATACCGGACTTTCGGGATACACCATCGGGCAACGTAAGGGAATAGGTTTTTCTGGGAGAGATCGCTACTATGTAAAGAGGCTTGATTTGAAGAACAACAAACTCATTCTCGCCCAAAGGCAGAGTTTAATGTCAGAAGCCTTGGTTGCTAAAGATCCTAACTGGTATATAGACCCTGGAGAAGAATTCGATTGCCTCTGCAAAATAAGGAGCTCCATGAAACCTGTTTCTGCCAAAGTGACCATCGTAAGTGGTGAGAAAATTAGAGTAGATTTTCAAGAGAAAGTGTGGGCGGTTACTCCTGGACAACTTGCCGTCTTCTATATCGACGATCTGGTAGTAGGAAGCGCGTTCATTGAGGAAAACTGTATTCTTGAAAGTGAAGGGAACACGTGATAGAATTTTGCAGACAGGAAGTAGTTCAGTTGGAAGAACGCTGGTTTCGGGAACCAGAGGTCCGGGGTTCGAGTCCCCGCTTCCTGACCAGAGCAGGCCCATCAGGGTCTGTTTCTTTTTTTTTTGGGACCTAGGGAAATTACTTGACTCTCCAGATGATCGTTTGTTTGAGTTGATCTGCTAAAATTTGCTCACAGAGTTTTGTTCTCTTTGTCTTCTCCTCTGATCGATCGATCTGGAGGTGGATCTTATGAAAAGGATAGGCTTCCTATTTTTATTATTCTCACTTTTTCTGATCACAACTGTTTATTCGAAAACGCTTGAACTGAAAAGCTGGCAAATATGGGATTTCAGCTACAACGGCATTCATGGGGTTTGCTGCGCCGTCAGCGTCAAGGACGGAGAGATCCCCGTCACGGGACTCTCATTTGAAGACTTCACCATAACCGAGACTCTCGTGGACGGGTACGGGGAGGTTTTGTCAAAGGCCAAAATTGCTCCGGAGCAGAGAGAAGACCAGTTTGATGGCATTGGATTCTGGGAAAGGTCTGTATCTTCCTCAAAAATCGATCTGGTCTTTCTCATAGATAAGACTGGCTCAATGGCGGATCAAATCGAGTCGGTTAAGTCAGAACTGAAGAAATTTGTGAATCGACTCGAAGCTGATGGATGTGACTTCAGGGTGGCGGTTCTGCTATTTGAAGCAGCGTTACTGGAAGAGCCCGGAAGAAAATCACCCGATTATCCGTTTTATGGAGCTATGGAAATGGACGAACTTCTCCTCGCTATCGAGGAAATCGAAACGGCAGGCGAATGGCATATAAACACCTGGAGTTATGATGCAATCCTCTTCAGCAGTCAGCTTGAATTCCGTGAAGACTCCAGAGCAGTTTTAGTAGTCATTACAGACACTCTTCCGGAGACCGTTCACGGACCATTCTGGTACTTTTCCGGAGGCAGTGTTGCAACGAAAAGAGCCGTGGAAATCGCGCTGGAAGAAAGGGGCATTGAGCTGGAATACTTCCAGCCCGAGGAGTCTGAACTGGCGCACATGGAGAATTATAACAGGCTCATAAACCCCGCATTGAGCGAGTCGAATTTTGACCATCTGGTAGGAGCCGTTTCTCTCGGCTGGCCATTCAAACAGGATCTCATCAAAGTCGATGCGCTGCCCGTTTCTGAATCGATTTATTACCTCTCCTGGAATTCTGGTCTTGATGAGATTACAGATTACTATCGGAAAGAAGGTTTCAAAGTTGAAGTGGACGTAAAATGTGGTGATGAGCATGTCTCTTTATCGTATTCGCCATTTTTCGATGAAGAAGGCTATCTTCAGAGTTCAGAGGACTACCACCTTCCCGTTCTCGATGAAGAGGGTAATCAGTTGCCCGACAAAGCCGTAGAAATGGGTTTGCTGAGAGAGTTGGGTGACCTGAAAGCATTCAGCGGGAACTATGCTACGAAAGATGGAGTTCTGCAGTTGCGGTCGGTTGATCCGGGGGATTACCTATACAGACTCTATGCATATGGAAGAAGTTCTTACAGCTATTCCACACTTCGGCTAAAAGGTACAGGGAAAATTTCATTCGTTCAGGGAGAAGTGATACCGGATTTTGTTGTTGCCCGTACGGGCGATGCATTTCTCGAGTCGGTTAAGATCAGAGGCCTCATGGATGAATTTGTAAGCAACAAGATCGCCGTGAATGAATCTAAAGAGTTTGCAGAAAAGTCGTTGAAATGGATAGATGCGGTCGCTTCTGACGGACTGAACCTAAGGGAAATGGAAGCCCTTAAGAGAGTTTACGTTTCAGTTGGGGCGTTTTTAAATGGAATGGCTTACGCAGCAATAGAATCCGAACGGGTAGAGAGTGATCTGCTGCAGATGGTGCGTGATACGAGGAGCATGACGCGAAAGGCAGGGTATCGATTACAGGGTATGGGGTCTCGTGAAGAGAACCGGCAATCAATTCAGGTTTCAATGCAACTGAGGAAGTTATCCCGACATGACTTTTTGCAAGTCCCTCTCATTGTCATCCCGAACTTGTTTCGGGATCCGGGTTTGATCCTCTCTGAGGACGGTGGACCGCTGACGGACAACGTAGCCTTCAGCAGCGATCAGCGGGTCTTCGTTCTTAAGCGTGCAGCTGCTCTTAGAAGGGGATGCTGAAACAAGTTCAGATGCAGAGGAAGTGGCCGCAATGATATCTTCTGCAAAGAACATAATACTCTCCACCGCTTCGATTATCGCCGACATTATCTCGGGTAACTGGAGCGGCGTGGCACAGCAGATATCAATCGAAGCACTGCTGGATGAGTTCGTAGATTATGTGAAAAACGACCTGCTCGACGATGTGCTTGAGGCCGTGAAAGATAAGCTCAGGGCATACCTTTCCGATCCTTCAAAGGCCGAGGAGCTTCTGAGTCTAGTAAAGGGTGACATGCTCGGATGGGTAAAAGACGGCGAAGACTCGGATGAAGGAAGCGTCAGGGATGAAATCCGGCAGGTAGTCTATACCGACCTCACTTACCGCAATTTCACAAAACCGGTAATAAGAGAGCTTGAGGAGTCTCTGTCGGGGGCGGCTCGCCTGGCTTCGCTGTCAATTTCAGATCTCGATCTCTACGCTGCGAGCTGGAGTATGAACAGGGATTTCGCAAGCATGAGAAGTGAAGTGATGGGGCCTCTGCAAGACTGGTCGTTCGAGGTTCTCGGAGAGCATGAGAGAATCGACAACTGGGAAACGATCCTCGAGATCTTCGAAGAGACGGTTCCTCTGATTGTGGAGCTTCTGAGGCTCATGGAGTACAAAAACCCCGTTCTAGGCGATATTGCAGAGGAGCTGTCGAAGCTCTCTTATGTGCTGGATGCCGTAGGTCTCCTTACTCTGGCATATGAAGTGTCATTGAAAGCCGATCAGCTCACAACGATGGCAGGAAAGCTTGATAGAGTCAACGACTATCTCTTTCTCGAGGCCGGTTACTAGAGGTCTCTCATCAGTATCTTTTCATCATCGTCCCACTCCCCAGTATCGACGAAGCCCAGCTTCAGGTAGAAGTGGAGCGGGGAAGGATCATTGACTATGCAAGAGGTGAAGAGCTTCTCGTAACCCTGGGCCTTGAGATACTCAATCAACAAGAGGATAGCGTCTCTTCCATATCCCATCTTCTGATACTTGCCGCCGATCATGAAGCGCCACATGGAGGCGTGCTTAACATCTTTCATTCTCGGATCGGGTGTGAAGTCCAGCATAATGAAGCCCACCATGTCATCTCCTGCATAGATTGCACGGAACCAGGCATTCTTTGCAAAGTGGGCTTGAGCGATCGAAACTGCATTTGAGGCCACGGCTCTTTCCTGTCCTTTGAGTAAGGTACCACTCAAACGGATAGCGTCGAGTACCGTCTCCTCTGTTATCTCTTCGAATCTAACTATATGTTCCATGACTCCTCCTGATTTCTAGCGATATATTTCGCTCTAGTCGAAACAAAGACCAAATATTGGAGCCGCGCCGAAAACATTCTTGGCAGGTTGGCCTTTCCGAAAACACTCTTCCTTGCTGCATTATATCATTGAGCTGCAATCAAGCCACATCATGCCCCTGCACAAATTGTTTTCTCTCAGCAGCTGCTTTTGGGTTCCACTTCTTGTATCCCTGAACATTTAGAAGGAACATCCGGCCACATTCACAGAGCGCTTCGTAACTGGGTTAGCGCTGCAGACATCCTCCAGTGGTTTATGCAGGCTTCCGGTCTTTCTAATCGTTTCATCCTCACATGAAAAGTATTTAGTCGGCTCAATAATCCTGGCAGATCTCGATCCGTTTTTCATTGCTTCGAACCGGGGTGATTCAGATCTCTGCGGGTAACGGTTCGCTTATAGTAGAATTATCGGATGGTATACTTCTTATTATCGGATTGAGCGGGAAGTTGCTAACCAAATGCTGAGGTGAGAGTTGGAGAGCGATAGAGGACATTATTTTGGGTTTATCTGGCACGCTTCGTTTCTTGCACTGACAATGGCCTTTGTTGAAGTGAATACGGTCCTTCCGTCGATGATCTTAGCGGCAGGAGGAGGTAGTTTCGCAATCGGTCTTGTTACAGCAATTTCGACGGGGATTCCTCTTCTGGCTCAATTAATATTCGCTGGATACCTTATGTCGAAACGAATGAAGAAACCGTATTTGCTTCTAGGCATTTATTTGAGAGTAGGCGCCCTCTTCTCCATTGGCTTTCTCTTGCTTTCGCCTATCGGGGGCATCGCGCTCCTTGTGCTCCTTTTTTCCGTAATCTCAATCTTTTCCTTTGGAGGCGTTTTCGCGGGAATCAGTTACACTCATCTGCTTGGTCAGTCAATATTGAAGCAGGATAGACGCGGGTTCATGGCATACAGACAGATTGCCGGGAGCGCATTGTCGCTTCTTGGGGGCCTTATTGCGAAGTACATAGTTGGAAACGTGAGTTATCCGGTCAACTACTCGCTGATGTTCTTCATCGGAGGAAGTTCGCTGTTCGTTGCTTCGCTTGGATTCACGAAAGTACGTGAAAGAGAGGATCACGGAACTGAAATTCCGGGATTCTGGAAGATCATGAAGAGCATCCCGAAAACACTGAAGGAGGATGCTAATTTGCTTAACTACATTGTCTTTAACAATCTTACAGGTTTCGGATTGGTCCTGATCCCGTTCTATGTTCTCTTGGCGAAGGACAGTTTCGGGTTGAGTGGAAGCGACGTTGGTAGTTTTCTACTGTTACAGATGATAGGTATGCTGGGAGCCGGTGTTCTGTGGAATCGTTTTCTTAAAAGAAGAGGTTTGAAAAGACTGCTAATCACCTGTGCAATGATTGGCAGCTCGATTCCACTAATTGCATTTCTTCTATCTACCTCCTCGCCAGATGTTTATCTTATAGTTTTTTTGCTTTCAGGGATCACCCTAAGCGCACGAAGGATCGGATTTGAGTGGCTTCTTATAGAAATCTCCAACAATACGAACAGGGCTTTGTATACAGGTGTATCGGGCGCGCTCAGTCTGGTGACCGCTCTCCTCCCTCTGATCTTGGGTAGTGTGTTGCGGCTCTTGGGCTTTCCGGTCGTTTTGGTTGTCTCCAGCATCGCGATCATCTCGGGAGTGTATTTCGTAAGGAAGATCCATATCACTGATGATCGTGGATGAGCGAAGCGTGCTTTGCAGAGGCCCAATGCTCGTTTAAGCACTTCTAGTGACCGGTCAGATAACTTAGTAGAACTGCAGTTTACTTGCAGAGTGTGCGGACTGCCAGAGCTTATAGATTATGAAAGGATAGAACTGGAAGAAGGGTTAACGCGACAATTTTGTTTTGGCTGCTCTTTTTTTTCCGCCAGGGGAGCCAGATTCACTCATTTTAAAGAACTCTTCCTTGCTGCCCCTGTTTGGGTCAATGATAGAATTGTGAATGAGATACAATTAAATGTTAGTCTGAGGCTGGTTCTGCTTTGTCTTAGCGAAGGTAATAAGGGTCGGAGCCAGGAGAATTATTTGATATCGTTTGAGAATGGTTCCAATCTCGGGTGGCGGATTAAGAGAGCAAGGAGTTGAGCGAAATGATTAAAGAAGTCGAGTTCGATAATCTTCCCGGAAGGTTCAGAGAGATTTTTTCTGGTTGTCTGGGAAGGCCGGAGCAGTCCGACGAAGTGTTGAAGATGTATCAGGCTCCGGAGAGAAGACTCTTTGTGATGAGACAGGGAGGAAGCATAGTTGTTGTAGCCGGTTTGAAGCTCCATGAGCTTGAAGAGCCTGAGCTTCTCCATCTTGCCGTAAGGAAAGACAAGCGAAGGAGCGGCTTCGGCAGTGCACTAGTTGAGACAATGATAAACTTTTTCATGGTAGATACTCTTGCAGTGTGGACAGACGAAGATGCCGTCGGTTTTTATGAGAAGATAGGGTTCGATATTGTGAATGAAATTCAGACTCAGAATGGACTGGTTCGCTACAAACTCCGATTTTCTCGTGCTAAATCCCGCGGGAGGTTAGAAACGTGAAGATCTTATTCCTCAATAGACTTGACAGATACTGGGAAGGAAAGATTGAAGAGCTTGCAAGAGCATTTCCCGAACATTCTTTCATCTCTTACTCCAGCAGCAGTGATCCGAAAGGCCATATTTCCGATGCCGAGGTGATAGTCAAAGGAAATCTGTCACAAGCCGACCTTGATAAGGCCAGAAATCTCAGAATGGTTGTCGTTCCCTGGACTGGCGTTGATGGTCTGCCTCTTGAACGGCTAAGAGAACGAGGTATCATCGTTTCAAACACCCATGAGAATGCCAAGGTTGTTGCAGAAAGGGCCGTAGCTCTGGCCTTAGCTGTTACGGGAAGAGTGGTCGAACTTCATAATGATCTTGCGCAGGGGGTATGGTTGGGTCGGCCGTCCAATAAGGAGTCGACATGGTACTCAATTATCGGGAAGCAGTGCTCTATTCTCGGCCTCGGCAACATTGGGCAGGCGATAGCAAAACTGATAAGTGGCTTTGAATGTGAAATAACCGGATTCAAGAGAACGCCCGACAGCGGGCTCCCTTACGTGAAGAGAATAACAGACGATATTCACGATGCCGTTCAAGCCGGTGATCTTGTCTTCGTTGCTCTTCCGCTGACGAAAAAGACAGCTGGGATAATAGGTTCCGGTCTGCTAAGTCAGATGAAAGGCAAGTACCTGGTCAATGTGAGTAGGGGAAGAGTAATCGAGGAGGAGGCACTTTACGATGCTCTGAAAAGCGGGACTCTCGCCGGCGCGGCAATAGATGTCTGGTACGATTATCCCTCGAATGATCGGCCCGCAACACTTCCATCGAGATTTCCAATTCACAGGTTTTCCAATGTGGTTATGTCACCGCACGTCGGAAGCTGGTCGGTAGAAAGTATGCAGTCAATGGTAGATGGTACCATAAAGAACATAGAAGGCTTTCTTCGCAATGGGAGACCTGAAGAGTATGTAGATCTTAATGAAATGTATTAGAATCCGACTCAGAGATTCCAGAAAATGTTTGCTGCAGAGGTTCTAGCGGTCCGTTGTGCTAGAATCAGTTGAGAGAGTTTTCAGGAGAGGTGCTGTAATGCCGCTTATCAAAGGACGAAGACGTTTTTTCCCCAGCAGATTATCAGGCTTTACAAGAAGCCTCTCTGCGCGCTCTCTTATTCTGCTTTCTATAGTTATTGTTTTAGCACTAGGGATTTCTCTTTCTCTTGCCGAAATAAATCGCGGAAGAAAAGAGTTTTCCAGAAAACTTCTTAGACAGGCAAGATTCCTCGAGAACGGGCTTGACATGAAGGAACTTTCTAAACTGGACGGTAATGCCGATGATATGAGCAAACCCGAGTACTCAAGGCTTAAGCAGCAATTAATTAATATCAGTGAAATCTTTCCTGATTTTCAGTATGTTTATCTAATGAGCATTAATAGTGATGGAAACATGGTTTTTCTGGTTGATTCTGCCATTGCAGGTTCGGAAGATGAGTCGCTACCCGGAGAGCTCTGCGAAGATAAAGATCTTCTCACGGTTTTCGAAACAGGTCGGGGTGCCGTAATGCCCTTAATGCCTGACAAATTGGGAACGATGATTACTGTAGCTGTCCCAGTAGTTGATCCTGATTCTGATGCAGTGTTTGCGGTTTTAGGCATCGATATCGATTCAGAAGACTGGGGCGGCCTTAATCTGTCCTATGCATTATTACCGATAATATTTTCACTTACTTTAGTTTTAATAGCTTTCATTTATTACTTCTTGGTTAGGTGGAGAGAACGACTTCCGTCCGAAAAATTGGAGAAAAGGTTTGTAAGGTATTTAGACAGTCTGATATTTCTTGTAGTTGGAGTAACAGTGACTTTGTTTTCCACTTTTATTGTACATGAACAGCAAAAGGAGCTGAGAAACAGTGCTTTCATTACCCTGGCTGAAGGTCGGGCTCATTATGTGATCGAGAAGATAGCTAATCTGAGGGACTATGAACTTGAGGGACTTTCGCGTTTTTTCGAATCAAGCTGTGTGGTTGAAAAAGACGAGTTTCGGAACTACACGCAGTCTCTGACTTCAAATGGGCTTATGAATACTTGGTTCTGGGTAGAGAGAGTTAAGGTTTCCGAATCCCCTTCGTCCGAGTCAAGATCTGGACAAAGTGATTTTGAGCAGTTCTCCATTTGGAACTTTGAATTTGAAGATGAAAACGTTGATACCTTTAATAGTTCTGAAGAGTTTCGGTACCCCATAAAGTATGTTGAGCCATTTGAAGAGTATGGTACTCTTGCAGGATTGGATTTGGGCTCCAATCTGCTAATTAGAGCTACAATAGACAAAGCCATCTCTTGTGGACTCATTACGGCTACTGACCCCTTTGTTATTCCTAATCACGATGACTCGGGACCACATTTCTTAGTCTTCAAGCCGGTTTTGGGAAACTCTAAGGATTTTATCGGGCTTGTTGGCGCTCTCGTTCACCCAGAATCTTTTGTGAAAACATTACCCGTGCTTGATAGCGAAGGGGATCCAAAGGTTATTCTTGGACTGTATCAGATACTGGAAGACGGGTCACCCTACTTACTCTTTTCTTTGGGTCATGATTATGCATTCTCAGTCAACCCTTCCGCACATTCTTCCCTTTGGCACTACGATGTCGGCGAACTCAATCTAGTAATTCCTTTCTTTGTATTTGGTAGAGTCTTTGCTGTTGTGGCGCACCCTGGACCCGACTTCAGTGCCGTTTATCCTTTGGACAACTGGATCTTGGTTCTTGCTTTTGGATTTACTTTGACGTTTTCACTCTCTCTCTTAGTAGGTTATCTAACGAACAGAAGATTTCATCTTGAAAGAGAAGTCAGGGAAAGGACCGAAGAGCTGAGAGAAAGCCTTGGTATTCTCTCTCAGACAATGGAAGCATCGATAAACGTTCTCGCTTCTGCCGTAGATCTCAGAGATCCTTATACAGCGGGTCATCAGAGAAGGGTTGCGGAGTTGTCCGTCGCCATTGGAAAGAAACTTGGACTTGAAGAGGATAGAATAAGGGGACTTCGGCTTTCTGCGATGATTCACGATGTGGGGAAGATTCAAGTGCCCGCGGAGATTCTGAGTACACCAAGAAGGCTCACGGATTTGGAGTTCGATCTAATAAAACTTCATCCCGCAGCGGGTCGTGAGCTTTTCAAAGATATCGAATTTCCTTGGCCTGTTGCAGATGCGATTTACCAGCATCATGAGCGACTCGATGGCAGCGGATACCCTGAAGGCATCACGGGAGAAAAAATCATTTTGGAAGCGAGAATAATTGCCGTGGCCGATGTTGTAGAAGCAATTTCATCGCACAGACCTTACAGGCCTTCGTTAGGTATCGATGCGGCCTTAGACGAGATCAGAAAGGGCAAAGGCAGGCTCTTCGATCCAGAAGTAGTAGATGCCTGCCTTGAATTGTTCGATGAAGGATTTTCCTTTTCAGACTGATTTACTGCTTCCGGTCAGATTATTTGAATACTATGTATTCTAGTGAGAACTGCTACACTGTGAGAAAAGATGAATATAACGCGAATGGTGAAGTCTTGTCGCCGTAGGAGTTGAAAATGATGGCCTTTTCGATATTTCTAAGGTTAATAAGGGTGAAACAGTGGCTCAAGAATCTCTTTGTGTTCGCTCCCTTGATTTTCTCTTCAAGCCTTACCGACACGGTATCGGTTTTAAGAGCCATACTGATCTTCTTTGCTTTTTGTCTTGCTTCTAGCGGCGTTTATATTTTGAATGACATAAGAGATCGAGAGAGTGACAGTCATCACTCAAGGAAAAAAGAACGACCAATAGCCTCTGGTCAAGTCAGGGTTTCAAGCGCTGTGATTGTTTCTTTATTGCTTTTTGGATCAGCGGCAGTGATTAGTTCTTTACTCCCTTTTTTGTCATCGCTCTTCTTGCTGCTATATATCGTTGTGAATCTTTTCTATACCTTGAAGGGTAAAGAGCTGGTACTGATAGACGCCTTTTGTATTTCTGCCGGTTTTGTGATAAGAGTAATGGCTGGTGCATACGCTATTGAAACGACTCCAACCGGATGGATTGTGGTGACCACATTCTTCCTCTCACTTTTCCTTGGGTTCGGCAAAAGAAGGAACGAACTGCTTTCTCTGAAAGAAGGTAGCAATGATCATCGAAAGGTGCTTAGCCTTTATAATGACAGATATCTTGATTATTTGATGATTGCAACGGCATCTATAACGATAATCGCATATACGCTTTACTGCTTGGACCCATCGACAATTCTGAAGTTCAACACGGATAAATTTGTATACACCGTTCCATTTGTGACATACGGGGTTTTTAGATATCTGCTTCTCCTTTTCAGAAACGGCGAAGGAGATCCAACGGAGGTTGTGACAAGAGATACTGGGATCGTGCTTACCGTTCTGTTTTGGATAGTATCTGTTATGCTGGTAATCTATTTACCAAGTTTTCTGTGAAGGGGGATGTTGAATGAATCTGACTGAAGCCTTGATTCTTGTCATAGCAATAGTCTTTAATGCAGTAGCAAACATCTTGCTGAAACATGGGATGCAGAACGCGCCTGATATAGGAAGCGTTGGACTTAAAGGGATGCTGATAAACTCTGTTACTAACATCAGCGTATGGCTTGGACTGATCTCATTTGGTGTTGCATTTATCTTCTATAGTGTGGTTCTGACAAAGATGCGTTTGGGAGTTGCATACCCGATAATGACAAGTGCAGGATTTGCGATCGTTACCGTTGCAGCAGTTTTCCTGTTCGATGAAAGACTCAGTGCAATGAAAATTGTCGGAATCGCTGTTATTGCTTTAGGAATCTGGCTTGTTTCAGTTGCAAAATGATGGAGGTATTTCGATGAAAAAGACGAGAGTAGCTATAATTAAGACCAAACCTGAAACCGTATTAGATGATTACAGAAGACTGGCCAAGCTAGCTGGAATGGGTGAAGCGTTAGATAAGACCGCAACTACAATCTTGAAGGACAACATATCCTGGCATCTTCCTATGCCTGGTGCCAACAGTACACCATGGCAGCTAGAAGGAGTCGTACTGGCATTAAAGGATGAGGGAATGAACGACATCGTATCGGTTGAGAATAAAACCGTCGTTACGAGACCGAAGTATGGAGAGAAACAGAACAAGTATGACGTCGTGTACGATAAGTTCGATATCCCTGTTCTGTACAACTTCGAATCGAAAGATATGACCTGGATTGAGTACACACCGAAAAGCAAACTGATGGTACTTCCAAAGATCTTTCCAGAGGGAATAAAACTGCCAGACTACTTTTTCGGGAAAAATATAATCCAGCTCCCAACGATGAAGTGCCACATATATACGACAACTACTGGTGCGATGAAAAATGCGTTTGGTGGCCTGCTCAACGTTAAGAGGCATTACACCCACTCATGGATACACGAGACACTGGTTGACTTGCTGAAGATACAGAAGGAGATACACACGGGTCTGTTCGCTTTCATGGACGGCACGACCGCAGGGAATGGGCCGGGACCGCGGACAGTGATTCCCGTGAAGGCAGACTACATACTTGCCAGCGAAGATCAGGTCGCAATAGATGCCGTCGCAGCGAAAATGATGGGTTTCAACCCGATGGACCTGAAATACATTAGGCTGGCCGATGAAGAGGAACTCGGAAATGGAAGACCAGAGAACATAGAACTTGTCGGAGACGACATTTCCGGTGTCAACTTTAAATTCCATGTTGGAGACAACTTTGCGAGCAGAGTCGGAGATCTGCTTTGGTTCAGTCCGTTGAAGGTCTTTCAGAAACTCTTCTTCCACACACCGCTTGTGAAAATCTTTGTTGCCGCTTCGGACACTTATCATGACAAGTACTGGTGGAAGAAGCACGGTGTCAAGATATTCGAAGAGTGGAAGAAAGAGAGTCCCTGGGGCCGTTTATGGGAGAGCTATTGATAGACAATTCATTGTGCGAATGAAAGCTTGGGTGGGGAAATCATGGCCGATCATCACTTGAAATTTGCCCTGAGTGCGAAAGCGAGAAGCACCGCAGTTGTCTTTTTGTTTGTCTTTGTTCTGTCATACGTCTTCACCTCTGTCAGTGTCTGGACGACAGACAGCAGATTTCTGACGGTGTCGAGATTTATTAGAGTATATGGGCACGAGAACTTAATCAGAGGCACGGGGTATGCTCCGGAGCAATATCGTTTCGGTGGATTCTACCTTGTTGAGAACTTCTTCAAGTACATCCCTTTAAAATGGTATGACGTATATAACAGCAACCTTTCCGGTTTGCTTACTAGTGAGGAAGCCTGGACAGACGAGATGCAGAAAAACGTCGACAAGTTCTTCCCCCAGGACGACAGGGAAGAGATGATTGGCGAAGTTCAGAGGGTAATTGATGAGACTTTAGAATCATTCTTCCCGGGCAACGCTCTGGTTCAAAATCTTCTGCGGGGCATGATAGACGGTCTGCAATGGCAGAGCTATTTGACGAATATCGAAGAGACCCTGCTCACTCTTGGAGAGATGATACCGGAAAATATCAGGAATCATCTGCTAGAGGACAGCGAAGAGACAAGACTCGTGAACGGATATTTCACATCGAGATTCTTCCTCTTCATGATTCTTCTGACGATAATCTACTTTCTGTGCAGAGAGTTCCTGAACCCTGTACAGTCGCTGTTTGGAGTGGTTCTCTTCGCCGCTTTGGTTCCAATCGCCCTTCAAGATTTCTTGCAGGCCGAGACAGTCCTTTCATTGCTGCTGTTTTCCTCAATGCTCTTGCTAACAAAGAGGGACGGAAGTAGGCTAATTTTATTTCTCGTAACGATTCTCTGTTGCACGGCAAGAACGGATCATGCGCTGTTTGGCGCGTTGATTTATGGTCTGATACACGGAACTGAGTCTCTTAGAAGAAGACAATGGTCAAGAGCGCTATTCTCTGCGCTGCTTCTGATAATACCTGTGGTTGCGACGGCTCTTATCAGCGGTTTTCTCTTTTCTGAAGCCGAGTACTATGTCGATCTAATTCAGTTTGAGTTCAACATTACTCATATATGGAGCTGGATCTTCCCTTCGATTCTTCTTCTGTTACCGATTGTCTTTTTCTCACAAATCAAGCATTTCGAATTCTACAGAAAGACATGGACGTGGATTCCTCTGTTCGTAGGGACAAATTTCGTCCTTGGAAAGACCGCCGAAGTCAGGTTGTTCCTTCCTCTAGTTATTTATTCCATTCCTCTTGTCATAGGAGGTGTAATCAGGTCTCTCGAAGGAGAGAAGAATTTGGCGAACAGCCGGGAGGCGTGAGCGATAAGTCTGCTTTCGATCCAATATGTTGCACAAGCTTTGCAGCAGGCATCGCACATGAAAGATCAGAATTTCATGATTTGAAAAATGCAATGGTATTATCTCTACGTTCAAGCGCGAACTGCAGTAATCCGCAGAAATCTGGAGGTGAACCGTGGATAAAAAATTTAGCATGGGACGGGGGGTTCTTCTCCTTATCATTTTTGTCTTGCTTTCCTACATATTTACATCGATGACTGTGTGGACTACGGATGGAAAGTATCTCTTTGTATCAAGATACCTGAGAATAAATCAGCATAAAAGAGTACTTTCCGGAGAGAATTTCGCGCCTGATCAGTACAGATTTGGAAGTTACTACCTTGTGGAAAACCTCTTCAAATTCATTCCCATCGAGTGGCTCGATGAAAACAGTGAAGAGCTTTCAATGATGTTATTATCAGGAGACTACTGGACAGAAGAGAAAAAGGGTATGATAGACTCCTACTTTCCGCTGGTCGAAAGAGAGAAACTCGTCTCGGATTTAGAGAAGGTCATCGAAGAGCTTGTCGATTCTGTAACCGGCAAGAATCTTCTTTTCAACAATGCACTCAAGGCATTTGCAAGCAGTCTTAACTGGCAGGTCTACTTGACGGACCCTGCAACGACCGCTCTCCTTATTGGTGAAAGGTTGCCCGAGGACATCAAAAGAGCCGTGGATCTATCGAGTTATGAGAACCGGATTCTGAACGGCCATATCACGGCAAGATTCTTCTTCAACGTTTTGACCCTCCTACTCCTGTACAACTTCTGCAGACTCTTCTCTTCGCCTTCCGAATCATTGCTGTCGACCGTGGTCTTTCAGGCCATAATGCCCCTTACGACCATGTATTTCGGCTGGGAGACTTTTCATGCTGCAGCTCTTTTCATCGGTGGGCTGCTGTTGATAGCCAAAGGGGGCAGATTCTATCTTCTTTGCCTGTTGATGGTACTGGGATCGCTTTTCAGGCCGGATCATATGATATTTCTCTCCCTCATCTATCTCCTCTTCAATTTCAATAAAGGCCTATCCTGGTCGAAAAGAGCGTTAATTCTGTCCAAGAGTTTAATTGCCGGCGTGATTCCAGCTGCTCTAACTTTTGTCGTCAGTCGTTTTTTATATCCGAATGCGGAGTACTCTGTGGACTTAATTCAGTTGAGATACAATATCACCTATATTTGGTCATGGATCTACCCGCTGATCTTTGCGTCGATTCCACTGCTGTTTCTTAGAGAAGTGAAGCGCTACAGCTTTTTCAGGAAGACATGGTTCTGGATTCTTCCGTTCATTGTTATGAATTTTCTTGTAGCAAAAACCGCTGAAGTTAGATTGTTCACTCCAGTCATCGTTTTTTTCGCGCCGCTCATAGGGATAGGGCTGCAAAGGTTTTTCCCCGGCAGATCCATGGAGAACACGGCGATTGAATAATCCAGAGGCTCTCTGTCGAGCCCGATTGGTGCATCGTATTCTATACAACTCATTTTGGGCTGAACTGCAAGTTTTTTTCGATTGCCTTTTGAAAGAAGAATTCTAGCCAACTTATGGGATAATCTCGTATAATCAAAAGAGGAGGCTGCTTTATATGAAACGATTTCTACTGCCGTTCCTGATCGTTATTTCCGTTGTTTTGAGCGCAAAGACGGGGCTTTTTTTGAGCGTTTATCCTGTTCTCTCCCTGAACAACTACACAGTACACGATAGAGGGTACCAGCCTGACTTCGATGACCTGCGCAGTTACTTCTCTTATCCGGCATTTGCGACGGCCGGCGTGGAGTTGTCGGGAAGCAATTATCGGGCATTGTTCAGGCTCGACTTCAGGCAGGACATTACCTCTTTTCTTCGAGGAAGAAGCTGGTCGAACTTCCCGATCAGGCACAACGCTTATACTCTCTATATGGATACAGATCTTCCCAGGGTCGGCTTTGCTGAGTTTGAAAATGACTTCTTGAGAATTTCTGCCGGTAAGCGAAAACTTCACTTTGGTCCCGCGACTTACAATTTTGTGCTGTCGGAGACAGTGCCCTATTTCGAACATCTCTGGCTCGATCTTGGCGAGGAGGTTTTATCCGGTAAGTACTTCTACAGCTTCTTCGTCATATCTTCCGACCGTTCAATTTTTGATAGCCCTAGAACGCTCATCGGCCACAGCATCGGTTTTGAGGGCAGTTTAGCAAGAATCGGTATCGTCGAGACGAATCTCATCAGCAATACGTTTCCCGACCTGAAAGACATGAGCCCCTTCATGGTCTTTCACAACAACTACGCAAAGAACTCCAACGTTAACGCGGGCTTGTTCGTCGAATCCAAGATAGGAAGTCTGGATTTATACGGCATGCTCTATGCCGATGATATATTGATCCCCGGAGATAGAACGGAAAACCCCACTTCGTTAGGATGGTATCTTGGAGGGGAAGCCGCTTTAATTGATGGAGAGAGTTACGTGGGACCCGTGTTGTGGGACGGGCAGTTCGGTCTCAGGGAGAAGACTCTCTTTAGAGAATCAGGAGGGTTGAAACTGAAGTATGAGCACTACCATAGTACCCCGTATCTCTATAATAGAGGGTTTGAGGAAGGAAAATACATAAACCCGATCCGCTTCAACGCAGATGACATCGAGGGGGGTGCCTACCTCGTAATAAACGGCTTCTACGGGTTTCCGTACGGTCCCGATATCTCGCTTGACCTTCTCGGTCTTTCTTATGAAACATGTAAGATTTTCACGGAGTTGCGTATTGAATACATAAGGCAGGGTTCATATGGGATCGAAGATTTTTACGGCGAACCGTTTGAATTTGACTGGTACAAACTTGCAGAACCGATCACCAGAAAAGCGAGGCTTTCTCTTGACTTCCATTACAGCCCTGATGAGAAGCAGGAGTTCACCCTCTCTGCTTCCATGGCACTGAGCGGAAAGCCAGAATTGTCTCTAAAAGTGGGTTACGGGAAACTCTTCACCTTCCTGAAGTTCTGAGCCACTAGCCGTTAGAGTCTATTTCTCGAAAGAAGCCACCGAATATCTTTCGTTGCCTTTGTTCAACCAGTGCGCTTCAAATATCTTCAGATCTTCTTCCAGGGACAACCTGAAACTCTCTTCGCAGGATCCGAAGAAGTCGATAGGACTCACAGAAATGAACCCTCTATCTATACTCACATAGTCAAGATCTTCCTCGTGAGAATCGTAGAGGATTTCCTTCTTCATCCAGAATTCTTCTTCGCCCCATTCATTGACTTTCTTCTCAAACCAGCGCCTCTTAAGCAAACCGCCGGGTCTTGTACAGTTTATGCCTTTAATCCTGTTTTGAGGAACTGCCGGAACGTTAACATTTAGAACTGTATGCTTTGGAAGCTTGTTCCAGTCGTACTCCCTCACAAAGTTTTCCGAAAAATCAACCGCTGCGAGAAAATCTGGATTCTCTTCACTGGCAATCGATACCGCCATCGCTGGAATCCCATGAATTCTTGCTTCAAGCGCCGCCGAGAGAGTACCCGAGTACCTAATATCCACTCCCAGATTCTGACCGCAATTTATCCCACTCACTACCAGGTCGAAATTCCCTAGGCCCTTGATTACCGAAGCTGCCACTACACAGTCAGCAGGAGTCCCACTTGTGCAGAAGGAGGAAACATTTTCCACGGTGCTTCTTTCCCTTATTTTTACCGGAGTTAACCAAGTTATTGAATGACTTACCCCGCTTCGGTTACTTTCTGGAGCGATTATTGTGACCTCATGAGCTGCTGAAAGCCTTTTTGCAAGCGATCTTATTCCTGTTGATTCTATTCCATCATCATTAGTCAATAGTATTCTCAAAAGAATTCACCACCACTGATATTTTATCGTAAATTTCGAATTCTTTCTAAGCCTAATTATGGCAAGTGTTCAGTCATACTCTATTCCTTGATCACGGAGATTCGAACTGTAGATTAGCCTGAGAGAACTTCTAAAGAAAATCAGCAGAGGTACTACCCCAATTACCGATGCAGCACCAAAGAGATTCCACGAAGTGTAGTAGCTTCTCACTTCTCCCACATAGCTAAATATTCTAAGAGAGAAAGGCATCAGCTCCTGGCTGTTAAGAAGAATCAGGGGCGTGCTGAATGAACTGAACGACGAAACCATTACGTACACCAGAAGACCTCCGATTACAGGCAATGAAAGCGGGATTAAAATTCTCACCAGGTAGCCAGTTCCAGATAATCCTTCCAACAGGGACACTTCTCGGAGCTCTCTCGGAACCGAGGAAAAGAATTCAGCAAGAAGGATTATCGTAAGGGGAAGGGACTGAATGCAAACAACTATCCCAATCCCAAAGAGACTGTCAGTTAGACGGAGCTTATCGAATACGAAATACATCGGAAGCAGAGTATGCATTCCAGTGTAGAGACTGCCAAAAAGAATTATTGAAGCCAAACCTTTCACAAGCATCGACTTTCTCTGTGAGAAAAGGTATGAGAAGGGTATACCTGCCATTAGCAGGATTAAGGAGGCCCAGAAGGCGATAATAATTGTATTAAGAATATTCGACATAAGTCCGTCGGAAATGACTCTGCCAAAATTTGCTAGAGTCAATTCACTAAGTGAAGGCATTATGTCTGAGTCAGCGGCAAAAGAAAGCACAAGAATATAAATAACTACCAAGACCGTCGGTATTAGGCACAATACCATCAGTGTTCTCTTCAGCCAGCCCGGGATAGTGAAATCGATAATCGGGAACCTGTATCTTAGTGAGAACAAAATTAGCGGTACGCTTAATAGGGTAGCCGGAACTATTCCACTTACTCCCCTCTGTACTACTCCCAATACGGTTATTAAAGCTTCATATATCAAAAGTGCCCCTACGAGGAGTCTGAAAGTCTTCCTGAATCGTGGGATAATTAGGGGAAGAATTGAGTATCCTAAAATGACGGGGAGCAGAAGCAAATTCAAGCCTGTGAAAAGCCCAAGAAATACATGGGCTGCACTACTCAGAAATAGTACATGCCTGTGCCTTTTCGGAACATCCCCTCTTGAAAAGAGGGCACCCAGTATCCAGATTAGCGAAAAACCCCCAACAAACACCGCGTAGGCCGAAAGAAGCCCATAATCTTTAACAGAGCTAAACTTCCTGAACAAAGCAACACCAAGAAAAGTTGTCGAGCCGGTTAAGGTATTTGGAGTGAACCCCTCCGGCAAAAGAGGACCGTTACCAGTCATAAGAAAGACAGATGTGAATTCCTTCATTGATCTCGCAAGCTGAAAAAAGAAATAAGGAATAAGCAGAAATCGTATCTCTCCGAAAAGAATACTAGAGGTATAAATATCGCCTGTTCCGTCGATCTTCATTACGTCATCAAGTTCTTTAGAGACTCTTCCCAACATTCCGAGAATTATCATTGTAGACAGAGGTAATGAAAGCCAAATGCTTACGAAAAGAGAGGATGTAAATGCTTGAAAGGCGTTGAGAGTTATGTCGATTTCCGTTCCAAGGACAATGTTAAATAACGAATACCCTCCATATCCTTGGACAAGAGCCCTCCAACCCGAGACTGTAATGAATGAAGGTATGAACCAGCCGACTCCAAGAAGAATAAGACTGGCCTTACTTAACTTAGTTGCCTTTCTAAGTCTCAATGCAATTAAGAATGACAGCAAGATCTCAATCGATGTCTTGAGAGTAGACCACAATGCGGTAAGTCTAAGAGAGAGCTTGAAACCAGAGTCTCCAAGTACCTCTTCGAAGTTCTTCAGACCAGAAAAAACAGGGGCCTGTTGAAAGACCCCGTATTCTGTGAAAGAAATGTAAATTGCCCAGAGTATAGGCACAATGGTAGCTACTCCCAGTATTAAAGTCACTGGCAAAACCATGGACCACTTATTTCTAAGTAAAAGAGAGAGCAGGCACAGTGCAAAGAAGATCGGCAAAACTACCGACATACTATCTTATAGAGTCAATGTAAGACTGCGCACCTGAAAGTGCCTGGTCAACAGTCATTGCTCCACTATATATTGCTTGCAATGCGGGTTCTAGAGCCTCAAACAAAAGAGACTGATACCCCGGGAGATTCGGCATGAACTTACCTTGGTTAACTACCCATTCCAGCTCTTGAGGAGAGTCGGAACCGAATAGTGGATACTTGTCGTACTCTACAAAGAAGTCATGACTATGCTCATTAAGAAAGCCAATAAAACTCATGCACTGCTCAGAGGTATCACTATTGAATAGTGCAAAACCTTTAGAGTCAATGATACCACTTACTTCTACGCCTTCAATATTGGGAAAGGGTAACATCACGAAGTCGGGACCTTTCTCCCTGAATTTGGAGGCCATGTAGCTTCCCTGAAGCATTATACCTATCTTACCCTGAGCAAAGAGCTTGTTCATTGCGGCTCTCTCCAGTCTCGAAATCACTCCATTGTCGAAGTACTCCTTAATTTTAGATACTACTTCTCTACTTCCGGAGGCTCCAACATTTAGTTCGTACAGTTCCTCTTCGGACATGAGAGCAGAGACATAAGGGAACATTACGTAAGGAGATGTGAAATCAAATGCTATTGGGTAATCAACAACTCCAGTAAGGCTCTCCTTTATAGCTTCGAATTGATCAAAATCAAGTTTCTCTCCCAAAACGATACCGGCTTCTTCGAAAGCATTGAGATTGACAAAGGCGACCTGACAATCCGCGTAAAAGGGAACGGCGGTAATTTCGCCATTCCATACGTAGGCGTTCAGAAATTTCTGAGAGTAGCCAGTAAGACTGGCAAGATTGAGACTTAGACTGCGCCCAGATGCAGCGACATCACCCACATAAGTATCCTTTATCATAGCAGCATCGGGAAGGTACCCTGTCTTCAGATTTATGTTCAGTTTTTCTTCAATCTTTGGGAAGTAAACAATCTCAACATCAATCCCTGTCTCTTCTTTGAATGCGGCGGCAGCATCCCTGTAGAATTTCTCCCCTTCCCAGCTAACCCAGAAGGTTATGCCAAACACTGCAGAGCATACTAAAATGACAAGGACAGATAGAAAGAATTTCTTCATTTCATACCTCCATGTTTAAAATTTCGAATAGAACTCGTTCGCTCTTGAATGGAGCATGTCTTAGGCGAATTCCTGTGGCATCGAATATCGCGTTCGCTATGGCAGGAATCGGTGTGTCGATTCCTATCTCCCCTATGCTTTTTGCCCCGAAGGGACCTGTAGGTTCATAGCTGTCGACGAGTCTGCAAGTAAGCTTTCCATAGTCCATCCGGGAAGGGACTTTATAAGTGAAGAAATCGTTGGTAAGCATCCTTCCGTTCTTTCCGTAAATGATATCTTCGAAGAGGGCCCAACCAATTCCTTGCATAGAGGCGCCTTCAAGCTGTCCAATCGCTTGTATGGGATTTAGAGCTACCCCGCAATCTGCATATGACACGAAATTCAGGAGCGCAATTTTCCCAGTATCGGTGTCAACTTCAACCTCCGCAAAACTCGCTGCAAATGGTGGAGGGGATTCTTCGCCCACGAAGGAAGCCGACTCCGAGATCTGTTGTTGATTGAAAGTATACATGTGCACAGTGCAGAGTTCAGACAACGATACAGAGGGACCGTCCTTACAAGTAATTATCCCCGACTGGAGCGACAGTTCCGATACACTTCTTTCCAGATACTTACCTGCTAGTTCAAAGAGTCTGTCCTTGACTTTTTCGGCGGCTAGCCTAACTGCGTTTCCCGATACATAAGTAGTACTGGAAGCGTACGCCCCTACATCGAACGGGGTGATATCTGTATCGGATGAATACACGATGACTCTTTCCAGCGGAACCGTGAGAACCTCAGCTGCAATCTGTGCAAGAATCGTATCACTTCCTGTCCCAAGATCGGTTGCCCCGACGAGAAGGTTGAATGAGCCGTCTTCGTTCATCTTTATTCTAGCCGCACCCATATCTACTTTTGGTATTCCCGAACCCTGCATTGCGAGGGCACAACCAACTCCTCGAACTTTACTTCCATTTCTGATCTTCTTCCCTCTCTTACTCTCCCAGCCTATTTCGTTCTTTCCAAGATCGATGCATTCTTGAAGTTTGCAGCTTTTCATAGTTTGAGGGACGCCTTCTCTTCCTTCTCCCATTATCTCGAAAATCGGAGATGTTTCCCCTTCTCTTATTGAGTTTATTTCTTTGAGTTTAAGAGGATCCATCTTGATCTCGTAAGCAAGCTCATCAATGGCACAATCGAGTGGGAAGAGGCCCTGCGGTGCTCCATATCCTCTGTATGCTCCAGCTGGAGGAAGGTTCGTATAAACTATGTCTCCACCAAAATGAACGGCTTCCACTTTGTTGTAAAGTGGCAAGGTCTTCGAACCGGAAACCATAAAAGTTGTGAGAGAATGTTCTCCATAAGCCCCTGTATTTGATATCCCATGGAGGGATATTGCCTTTATCTTTCCATCTCTCATCGCTCCCACGGTAACATCGAAGCTCATTTCATGGCGGATATTTGTTGCCATAGAGACTTCTTCTCTCGTGTAAGTAATCCTTGCCGGTTTACCTGTCTTTATAGTAACTAGCGCTGCGTAGGGTTCGACTATCACAGACTGCTTTCCGCCGAATCCACCACCTATTCTCGGTTTGATCACGCGAATGTCTGCAATTGGCTTATTAAATATATGAGAGAGAATTCTCCTGCAGTGAAAGGGTACTTGAGTTGAAGTGATTACTATGAGCCTCCCGACGGAGTCCAAATATGTAAGCGCGTTGTGTGGTTCAAGCGCTGCGTGAAGCTGTGTGTCGATATGATAAGTCCTCTCGATCACAACATCACAAGTCTTGAGCGTTTCTTCGACATCTCCGAGATCCATTTCATAATGCGCCGCAATGTTTCTGGATTTGTCGTAGACTCCAGCACATTCGCTTTCATCGTGAATGATCGGCGCCCCCTCTTTTGTAGCTTCTTTCATTTCTAAGACGGCATCGAGGATTTCATACTCAACTTTGATATTTCTCAGTGCGTCTTTTGCTGCTTTCTCAGTCTTCGCAGCTACGATTGCCACTGGATCACCTACGTATCTAACCTTTCTATCCAGGAGAAAGGTGTCGTACGGCGACGGTTCGGGATAGCCCTGACCGGCCCTTGTATATGGTATCCTCTCGACATCACTGAAAGTGAAGATATCCACAACATCGTTAATTAACTTTGCTTGCTCCGTTTCAATATTTTTTACTAAAGCGTGGGCATGAGGCGAGCGAAGTAACTTGACGACTAGAGCGTCTGGCATGTCGTAGTCTGGAGTGTATACCGGTTTACCTCTGACTATTGCAAGACCATCCACCTTCCTTTTAGGTTTTCCTACGGTCACGAAGGAATCAGTCATCCAGTTCACCTCTCATCACTTTTGCTGCCTTCTTGATTGCTCTGTTCTGCGGTTCGTAGCCAGTACATCTACAAATATTGCCATTTAGCGCGAGTTTTATCTCTTCGTCAGAGGGATCGCTATTCTCTCTTAGCAGAGCTTCTCCTGCCATTATTAGTCCAGGGATACAGTATCCACATTGAGCACCCCCTTCTTCGAGAATAGCTTCCTGAATTGGGTGAAGCTTTTCTCCATCTGCCATTCCTTCGACAGTCTCGATGTTTTGACCGTCAACCGAGGCTGCAAAAGTAGAACAAGAGAGTATTGGTTTGCCGTTCAAGAGAACTGTGCAAGTGCCGCAACTTGCCGAATTACAGCTTCTTCTGACACTTTTGTAGCCGATTCTTCTCAGTACATCGAGCAGGTATTCTCCTGGATCGATATCGATATCATGAAGTTTCCCGTTAACAGTAAGAGCTATTTTCATGTGATCATCTCCTTAACCTTTTCAGCAGCTCTCTGGGCAAGGACGGACGCGAGATGTTTCCTGTACTCGAAAGAAGCGGTCATGTTAGATCCTCCAGAGAAGCTTTCGTAAACGAGACTTCTAACTATCGCAGGCATTACATCGTTTATCTCCAGGTCTACCATTGCCGCTTCGACGCTCTCGAATCTCGCTGGATACTGAGGTCTCGATCCACATACGACCCTGGCACCCTTTATTCGGTTACGTTCGGGAATAATTGAAAGACCAACATTTACGGTTGCAATGTCGAAAGTAGTCTTAGAGAACTTTTCGAAGGCCGAAACCCAGCCGTCTCTCTTCAACATTACATGGGTTATTAGAGGCTTTTCTCCTGTAGGTAAAGCAAAATAATCGGATACTAGCATCCTCTGATACCCATCTACCCCATAGATCATGAGACTAGAACCCGTTGTTAGAAGGCAGGTGCTCACATCCGACCATCCAAGTTTTGGAGCGACCGAGCCACCTATTGTTGCCATGTTCCTGATCTGCCAGGAACCCACTAATGAGAAAGCATCGTAGAAGAAGTCATCGAATTCCTTCCTGATAACTGGATCCTTTCTAAAGGATTCAATAGTCGTAGTTGCTCCGACAACTATTTCACCCTCCGTAACTGAAATTGTGTCAAGCCTAAGAGACTTCAAGTCGATTATCTTTTCAATTCTTGAGGACTCCATAAGTGCTACAATTGTCCCTCCAGACAAGAAAATCGAATGATCTCTGTCATTCTGCATAAGTTCGTAAGCCTCTTCGACTGTCTTAGGTCTGAAGTACTCGTTTACATTAGACAGCATTGTATCCCTTCTTTCTCCAGACTTTTAGAGTTCTATGAATCAGATTCCTTACTACAGTGGTCCGATACCAGGCGGTCGCTCTAACATCATCAATGGGTGTCACACATTTCATAGCTAGTTCGACAAACCGCTCTTCGTCAAATGACCCGTTCTTTGCAGAGTAGTATTCACAAGCCTCGATCGGTACGACAACGGTAGGCGCAACAGATCCAAAGGCAAGTCTAATTTCCGACTCAGAAGTCAACGATCCAACGGAAGCGACCGAAATGGCCATAGAATTCCTCTGACCAACCTTGTAGAACTGCGGAAAGAGAGCGTCAGTCTTCTCAAAAGTTATTGACTTCACGAATTCTCCTCTTGAAAGAGTTGTCTCCCCAGGACCCTTTATGAAGTCCACCACTCTTTCATGCCTCTCACCATTTGCGCTTCCTATTGACAAACTGGCGTTTGTGAGAACCATCGCAACTATCGAGTCCCCGGCGGGGGAGGCATTAACAATGTTTCCAGCAAGAGTGGCGCGGTTTCTAATCTGTGGACTCCCTATTTGTCTTAAAGCCATCTGTACGATTCTTCCGTGTCGGTCGATTATTTCGCTCTTCAAGAGTTCGGAAATCGTTACCCTGCAGCCAACTCTTATCTTATCGCCGAGATCCTCAATTGTGTCAAGGCCCTTTAGATGTTTAAGGCTAACTACAATCTTAGGAATCACTCTCTTCAACCTTATCTTTACGAGAAGGTCGGTGCCGCCTGCGAGAATGTGACTGCTTTCCTTCGAAAGAAGAGAAACTAGCTCCTCTTCACTGGTTGGCATTAGAACGTTGAATGACACTAACCTCACCTCCGGATTTCTCGAGCAAAATGAAGCTTTTAGCAAAATCTCAAGAACACCTCACCAGATTTGCAGTCTATCTTCTGGAGAATCTATATCGAATACATTACGCTCGCTGCCTTCTATTTCACGGATCTTCGCTCGTCCATTCTTAACAAGCTGAAAAGCACCCCTATCTCCAGTGATTTTCAAGAGCTCGGGAAATAGCTTCTTTGCTATGAATGTCGGGAAACCCTTTCTTCCGTCATACGCAAAGGAGACCATCTCATCTTCAGGGAGAAGTGACTCCAGAAGAAACTCGACATCTTCTCCGCTAACCAAAGGCATATCGGCAAGCATGAGTACAATCCCAGTGCGCTCTTCAGCACATTCGCAAAGTCCTCTAACTATGCTGGTCGAAATTCCCTTTCTGTAATCATCATTTATCAATATTTTGAAGCTTCCCGTATCGAATCTATTGAGTTCGAAGCCAGGCTTAATAATTAGAAACTTGTTAAGAACACCAACATTCTTCAGATTATCGAGAGACCATTGCAGAAGAGGCTTTCCCCTAAAATTAGAACAGAGCTTCTCATCTCCAAAGCGACTGGATTCCCCTGCCGCCAGAAGAATCAGCGAAACAGAATTACTTTCCATTAGTTTTCCTGAGGTTTTCTGCGGCGGTCTTAATTGCCTGGATAATCTTGTAGTAACCTGTGCATCTACAAAGGTTGCCTTCGATTGCCTCCATTATCTCTTCATCGCTTGGCGAATCGTTTCTATCAAGAAGGGCCTTTGCCGACATTATCATGCCTGGAGTACAGAACCCGCATTGGACAGCTCCTTCGTCTACAAAAGCCTTCTGAATGGTGTCTAGTTCCCCATCCTTTGAGAGACCTTCAATTGTGGTTACCTCGGAACCATCGATTTCGGGAAGAAGGACGAGACAGGAATTGACCGCCTTCCCGTCGATGATAACGGTACAGGCACCGCACTCCCCTTCGCCACAACCTTCTTTTGTCCCAGTTAGGCCCAGTTCATCACGCAAGAAGTCCAGAAGTCTCATATCTTCGACAACATCCATTGATAACCGTTCATTGTTGAGTGTGAAGCTGATCTTCATTTAGAGCCTCCTCAACTGCATCTTTTACCGGTGGCAAAGTCTCGACCTTTGGAAGCACATATGAAACGCTCTTAAGGTCCTTCAAACCATTTCCAGTTACCACGATGACAACACTACTTCTTTCGTTTACAATACTCAATCTTCTGGCCTTCCTGAAGCCTGCAAATGCCGTAGCGCCTGCCGGCTCGGCGAACACACCGGTTTCTCTGGCAAGTTCAATTATACTCCCGAGAATCTCGTGGTCCGAAACGGAAAGAAACAAACCATTATGCTTCTGTGTGTACCTGCAAGCCTTAAAAACGTCTCTTGGCTTTCCCACACTGATGCTGTCCGCAACCGTTCTTGCCTCGATATCTACTGGCTCAAATGGGTATCCTCTTTCATAAGCTCTCATTATTGCGTTTGAACCTTCTGCCTGAACTCCTACTATGGTTGGAATTTTAGAGATCACACCGAGCTTCATCAAATCTTCAAACCCTTTGTAGAAACTCGATAAGACAGTTCCATCACCTGCCGAAACAAAAACAAAATCCGGTAGTTTATCTTTCGTCTTGAGTGCGATTTCCATTGCACAAGTCTTCTTCCCCTCAAGCAGGTATGGATTTATTGCGCTATTTCTACAGTACCAACCCTTTGACATACCGATTTCCATCGACAAATCGAATACCCGGTCGTAGCTCGCATTTATTGCCAGAATTTTTGATCCATACACCTGTAGCTGAGTAATCTTGGCGGCAGGAGCTGTAGCGGGGACGAAGATCACGCTCTTCAGTCCACTAACAGCTGCAAATCCCGAAAGCGAGCTGGCTGCATTTCCCGTTGAAGCGCAGAAAACGGTATCGAAAGACTTTTCTTTCGCCTTTAAGACTGCAACAGCGCTTGCTCTATCTTTAAATGAAGCAGTCGGATTCCTGCCGTCGTCTTTAAGGAGTAACTCCGATACTCTGCATTTTTCTTCCAAAAAATGGTTTCTATATAGAGGAGTATTGCCTACGAAGAGCCTTGGAGTATCGGTACAATTCTCAAATGGCAAAAGAAAATCAAATGCCCAAATACCCCTGTTGTTGAGATCGACCGAAGAAGACTCGTATTTTTCTCTCACTTGATCAAAGTCGTAAACGACTTCCAGGGTTCCTCTACGCTCGCCGCAAACTGGACAATAGTATTCCTCTTCCTCTTCTGAAAACTCCTTTCCACATGTTATACATTTGAGAAGAAACTTGCTCAAACCAGGACACCTCCGATTGCAGCAACTGGGCAAATGGATTCACAAAGTCCGCAACCAAAGCATTCCGCTGAATCTACCTCCACTTTTTCCTGAAGACTGAGTGCAAAATACGGGCAGACCTCCACGCAAAGACCGCATCTAGTGCACTTATCATGATCAATTACAGGATTTCTTACGGTAAAGGACTCTTTCTGGTCCTTTGCAGAGCCAATTGCTTCTTCAACGCTTTTAAAACCTCTCTTTTCCAGAGCCGAGGGAAGCGATTCGAGAATTCTCTTGAATATCCCCTTTCCCCTTATCAGGGCTCCCGACAACATTTGAACTGCAGAAGCCCCGGCGCATAAGAAGTCTACGACATCGTCTGCGCTGACAATCCCGCCTACTCCAATTATAGGGAGAGTACAACCTTCACGAATTCTTCTCACCGATGAGAGGGATAGCCGCCTTATTACCGGTCCGCTAATCCAACCGAAACCGTCCCTGCTTCCTAAATAAGAACGATTTACTCTCCGGTCCATGGGGTAAACCGGACCCAGTGAATTGATAGCGACGATTCCGTCACCACCTGATTCCTGAACAACTCTCGCCATCTCCGCTGGATCGGGAACGGAAGGATCGAATTTCAGAAAGACAGGCTTTTCAGTTCCCGCTTTTACTGCAGAGATAAGCTCTCTGATAAGCGACGGATCATCGGCAACATAATGAGTTGACAACTCAAAAGCATCTGCGAATTTGGCGAATCGTGGGACCAACTTTCTTAAGTCCTCTGGTGAATAGCCTAGGCTAACGATTAAAGGAAGCGCTGATTTCTTCCTGTAATCTGGAAGAAATTCATTAAGCCATTTTTCAGGTGAGAATTCACTCCAAAGCTCTGTGTTTATTACGAAGTCCCTTTCTGCGATAATGCATGGTCTGGGAACCTTGGCTGCAACCGTTGATATTGTTTTTGTTACCATTGCACCTACTCCCATTGCCTCTATTGCGCGCATTTTTCTCTGGTCGCCGGTTAGTGGCCCGGAAGCGGGCATAAGGGGATTCTCTAGATGAATCCCGGCTATCTCAGTAGCGAGTTTCACCAGGCACCTCCTCAGAACCTTTTTTCAAAAGCTTTGTAAAGCTTTCTAGCCTCTTTGTATATATCATCTTCATTAACTCTTGTGGGTCTTCCTTCCGCCAGTACTCGTTCACCACCTACGAAAGCGTCGCTTACCGCAATGTTTTCGCATATACCAAAAAAGAAATGGTCGACGAAGTTCTCAGCCGTGATTTCAGTCGGGCTCTTATAATCTAGAAGAATGAAGTCTGCGCTGCTCCCTTCCCTGATTGTACCGAGATTTACACCAAAGGTCCTTGTTGCCAGATCGTAGTTTGAGCCAAAAAGCGAACGGCCGATATCACCTGAAGAACTAACTTTCGGATCACGGTAAATGTAATGAGGGCAAAGGATCAGGAACCGAACATCGTGACACAGGTTGAACCCGTACCCGTCATTTCCCAGAAGTATTCTTATGCCTTCATTAGCAAAGTTTCTCCATTCTGGAAAGCCAACGCCATTGTTCACGTTGGATTGACAGTTTACGACGATGTATCCTCTTGAATCTTTGACAAGAGTCCTTTCGGAAGGTGTAGTGTGGATGCAGTGAGCGTAGATCGAGTTTTCGGTCATCAGTCCTGCCCTGCGAAATCTTTCCAGAACTCTCGAGTCATGAACACTAACTGTGTATTCCTGATCTTCAGGTCCCTCCGCGACATGGACATGTATGGGAATCTTTCCTGCTATCTCTCTTGAAGCAAGGGAAAGCGTTTCATTAGATAAAGTGAAGGAGGCGTGGAGTCCGAATATGCCCTTTCTGTATGCCGAGCTTTCGCTGCTAAAATCCAAATTCTCCCTTATCCCTTTATCGCGCCGCTCCGTTCCGTCTCTGTCCGAAACCTCGTAAGCTCCACAGTATCTTAGGCCAACCGAATTCACGGAAGAAGAGATACCTCGAAGAGAACCCTCTATTGCATTTGGAGAAGAATTATGGTCAAAGAGAGATGTAACTCCGCTCTTAAGAGATTCTATGGCAGCCACATAGGCGGAGATCTTGAGATCTTCTACTGTCATTGCTCTATCCAGTCTCCACCACAGTTGCTCGAGTAATTTCGTGAAAGACGAAGTGTTGAATGGAGCTACTTTTAACCCTCTTGCGAACGTTGAATATATGTGAGTATGGGCATTAACTAGAGATGGCATGAGCAACTTACCTTCGAAATAGAAGTTTTCGCCGTTATACGCGCTTTCTCCGGCTGCTACCTTGACTATCTTTCCATTTTCTACCCTTACGAATCCCTTTGGAATATAATCTCCATCATTTGTATAAATCGAAACGTTGTTTATTTGCATGTGCCTTTCTCCCAGTAAATGTTCTCTCTTTCAATGAAGCGTCCCGAGGCTTTCGGTAAAAGGATGTCACCGTTCTTAAAGGCCAGTTTCCCTCTGTGAATTACGGTTTCTACGGAACCTCTAAGTTTTATACCCTCAAACAATGAGTGGTCTGACCGTGTGTACCGTGACCTCGATACAGTGCTTTGCACATCTCTATCGACAATGGCGATATTAGCAATGCTTCCTGGGGCAAGAACTCCCCTCTTTGGAAAGAGGCCGAAAATTCTCGCTGGATTTGTCGAAAGAAGTGAGGAAACCCTTTTGAGATCACCGTCGAGGATCGTGTTGATGGTTGCGAAGGAAATACCCAGCGAGCCAGTACCGTTAGGTATCGTGGGGTAATCGTCTCGATTTTCCCATTTTTCCCTGTTGAGGAACGGGCAATGGTCTGTTCCGATAGAAGATATCTCTCCTTTACGAAGCGCAGATTGAAGAAGAGCGCGCTCTTGATCTGTCCTCGGTGGCGGGCAGTATGTGTTCAGGTATCCTTGGTCGGTTTTTAGTGGATCATTATTTAGTAGTAGGTACTGCGGACAGGTTTCAAGTTTTGTGAACCTTCTCCAGTCGAGGCCAAGGGAAGAAAGAGCTTCAACTGTTTTTCCGCTTGAAACATGAACGATATAAAGCTGTCCTTCTTCTTCCAGAGAGATAAGCGAAAGCATTGCAACTTCGGAAAGCTCACTAATAGTCGGCCTAAGAGATGAGATATCTCTGTAGGTTGGCCTGGAGAATTCTTTTTCCCTTTCTCTTATTATCTCATCGTTCTCCGAATGGGCCATCAAAACGAATCCAAGCTTTCTTGAAAGTGAAAGCAGACTGTAAATCATCCCATCGCTCGAACGCCTACCGGAAGAGCTATACGTAGTGAAGACCTTTATCGAGGGCATCTTGGCGGCTACTGACGATCTAGCGATTTCTTCCGCGGAGAAGCTCGGATTGCCAGCCAAGGTTACGTGAAATGAGTAATCTACTCTGCTGTCCTTAGCTGCTGTCATTCTATCTCTCTTAGCAGCTTCTAATTGCGCAAGATCGGAGATTGGATCGAGAAAGTCGATAAGCGTCGTTACTCCACCACTCAGAGCAAGAGCCGATCCAGATTCAAAGTTATCGGCAGAAGTGTATCTTCCAAGAGCCAGGCCTAGATGCACATGAGGATCTATGAACCCGGGAAGCAGGAAGAGACCAGAGCAGTCGATACTCTCCTTTGCCGGCAACTTTTCTTTAATCGAGGAAATCACTCTTATTTCCTCACCCTCAACGTAAACGTTTGCAGGAAAGAGTCCATTCTCCGTGCATACCGTTCCATTTTCGAGGGCAAGGTCATAAGTCACGATCTTCCACCCATTGTAAGAGCCATGATAGCTTTGGCCGTGTGCAATCTGTTTTCTGCTTCGTCTATGACAACTGACTGTGGGCCGTCTATTACTTCATCCACTACTTCTCTGCCTCTGTCGGCGGGGAGTGCATGCATGTAAATGGCCCTCTTGTTTGCCAGCTTCATTCTCTCTGGAGTGCATATCCAATCTTTGTTTCTTCTCACTTCCGTCATTATTTCCTGGGGATCGTCTGAAACATAGAACCCTCCCCATGATTTCGGAATCACAATATCAGCATCTCTGAAGGCTTCATCCATATCGTGAAGTATCTCCAGCCTGGCACCGCTTCCTTCTGCATTCTTCTTCGCCAGGTCAACGATATCCGGCATTAAGTCAAACCCTTCGGGATATGCCAGTTTGACGTCCATTCCGTATCTTGTAAAAAGAAGAATCTGTGACTGGGGAACGGAAAGAGGCTTCAAATGGCTTTCAGCATAAGCCCATGTGATGGCAACTTTCAGTCCGCTAAGATTTGCTCCGAATCTCTCGCGCATTGTCATTATGTCAGCCATGACCTGCATCGGGTGATAGATGTCATCCTGGAGATTCAGGATGGGTACATCTGCATTTTCTGCAAGAGATCGAAGGTAGGAATTCCCGACTTTGAACTTGCAATGTCTTACTGCTATCGCGTGACCGTATCTTGAAAGGATCATCGCGGTATCCCTCGGAACCTCTCCATGTGCCGTCTGCATTGTCGATGGATCTAGATAATGCGCGTGACCGCCAAGCTGTGTAATTCCCGCTTCCATCGAATTTCGAGTTCGCGTAGATTGATCGAAGAACATCAAAAACACGGTTTTGTAAGGAAGCAAAGGTGTGGGGTCATTTGTTGCAAACCTTCTTTTGAGATCAGAAGATAAATCTAGCATAAGGTCGATTTCAGTTCTGTCGAAATCTTGTGTGGTAATGAAGTCTTTGCCTCTCAAAATGCTACTCATTATGTTACCTCCTAATCTACTGAGAGAGTCTTAATGGAAGAAGAGCATACATGGCCGCCGCTTTAACTAGATGATCCACAGGGCACTGATCGTCCGGGCTGTGAGCGAAAATCTCATTTGCAGGACCGAATCCGACTGTCGGAATTGCAAAGACACCGGCCGTTGCGATTCCATTTGTGGAGAAAGTCCATTTATCGACAAAGGGCTCTTCTCCAAAGACCTCCTTGTAAGTATTTACTGTCTTCTGAACAATTTCACTACTTTCATCCATTACCCATGTCGGAAAGTACTTCTCGACTGGATAGACAAGTCCAGTGTACGAAGGTCTTTCGTAGAAAAGCTCCAAAATCTCCGCCTCTTCGCCTGAAATTCTTATAGCGTCTTTGAGTTCCTCTATAACCGTCTCTTTGGTTTCGCCTGCTGTTAGTCTCCTGTCAATCTGTATGGTGCATTCGTCGGCAACGGCGTTTTGAGATGGAGACTTGAAGAAGATCTGAGTCACTGCTATCGTTCCCTTTCCGAGGAAGGGGTCATCTTTTAACCTTTCATTCAAAACCTCGATTTGCTGAATGATTCGGCTCATTCTATAGATAGCATTGATTCCTCGTTCAGGAGCGCTGGCGTGACACGAGAGACCTGAAGTTCTAATTTGAAGTTCCATTCTTCCTCTGTGACCTCTATAAATGTTCAGATTTGTCGGTTCAGTAATGACAACATAATCGGGCCTTATTCCGTCCTCTTTAATAATGTATCTCCAGCAGAGGCCGTCACAATCTTCTTCCATTACCGTTCCTGTAATGTACAGGGTGAAGTCTCCAAGAAGTTCTTCTTCTTTCATGATTTTGGCACCGTATACCATTGCTGCCATTCCAGCTTTCTGGTCTGAAGCTCCTCTCCCGTATATAATTCCGTCAGAAACCAGTCCACCAAAAGGATCGACCTTCCATAACCTTTCGTTCCCAACTTCTACCGTGTCGATATGGGCATCCATGGCGATGATTTTCTTGCCGTTTCCTATCCTTCCTAGAACATTTCCCAGCCCATCAATCTTCACTTCGTCAAAACCGACTTTGTTCATTTCCACTTCGATTCTCTTAACCACCTCTTTTTCGCCGGCAGAGAAGCTTTGGATGCTAACCAGATCGCTAAGAAATCTCGTGAGTTCTTCCCGGTATTCTTCGGCCTTACTAAGAAGATGTCTAGACACTATTTTCACTCCCATACAGATGTATTTTCATAATTATGGCTGTCCGAATGTCATTGAGAAAAACAAAAGATGAATTGATAGAGCTTTGATAATAGTATAGCTCGACAAGCGCCAGTTCTCAAACATAATAACCAATCTATTAAAGCCTGCTCCAAATATCTTTGAAGGAAAAAACCGTCGGCTTTGCTTAAGGCAAAGATATAATCTTTAATGGGAGGTGATCTAATGAGAACTCTCGAAGTAAAGGACCTGCGAAGCAGAATTGGAACTTTTAATTTGGGACCGATAGACCTTTTCGTAGAAAAAGGGGAGATAGTCGGGCTAATTGGGCCTTCAGGCTGCGGTAAGACGCTTCTTTTGAGAACGATTGCGGGACTTCAAGAGCCACTGTCTGGCACTGTGACTATTAACGGAGAGGATGTCACTTTTCTGGAACCCCATCTCCGGGGACTCGCATTCGTGTTTCAGGAAAACGCACTGTTTCCGCACATGGACACACACAACAACATTGCCTTTCCGCTTTTGATTTCGAGAGACGAGGAAGCCGACGTTAAAGTCGCTAAGAAAGCTGAAGAACTAGACGGCCTCTCCAATTATCTTGACCGTTGGCCAAAAGAATTACCTGCGGGTATGAAAAAACTCACAGCATTTGCGAGAGAGACGGTGAAGAAATTCAATATTATAATGCTCGATGAGCCTTTTGAAAGACTCGACAAGAAGATCAGAACTGAACTGAGGTCCACAATGAAACGTTTGTTGATGGCACTGGGGGAGTCGGTTTTAATTGTTTTGAACGATCCCGAAGATGCGTTGGCAGTCGCAGATAGAGTATATGTGATGGACAACGGAAATGTAGTTCAGCAAGGGCCACCAAGAGAGGTTTATGATGAACCGAACTCGCTTTTTGTTATGGAACTCTTCTCTACAATGGGTATCAACAGAGTGGGTGACAATGTATTCAGGCCTGAGGATGTTATTTTGTCAGAGTTCGGTGAGGAGTTCATACCGGAACACTGTGGCCCCTACGATTCAAAGCGCATTATATGTAACGGCAGAATACGGGGTGAGTATGTGACCTTGTTGCTTCCTCTTGAGTGTCGAGATATGGACTCGATTACACTTGAAATTACGAAATCATTTGATCTGTAAACGCAGAGTGTTGCTTTGCCTTTGTTCACTATAGTTAGGGCTAATATCCTTTGAAATGTTGTATAATCAGTATTGGTGATGTGTAAAACGTTTTTATGAGAGGCCTTTCTCAAGGAGAAAGGCTTTTCTATTGGTTTGAAACAACTTCCAAAAGCCTGTCTGGATAATCGGTTATGATTCCGTCAACACCAAGGCCGATCAATCTCTCCATCTCATCCCGTTCATTCACTGTCCAGGGAATGATTTTCATTCCAGATTGATGAGCGCTTTTCACCCAACCATCACTCATTAAGTTATAGTTGGGAGAAATAATATTACATCCAATGGTGGCAAGCATCTTTCCGATATCAAATCCGAAGTTCTTCAATCTTAAACCTGCTGTCCAGACAGTTTTGTCAAGGTTTGTGCTTGATACTAGTGCGGCGGTCTCCACAGAAGGTTGAAGCTCCTTGGAGATTTTCAGCGCTTCCCAGTTGAAGGACTGTATTGTACATAGTCTTTCGAACCCTTTTTCGCAAACTATCTCAAGAACTTTCCGAACATGTTCCGTTAGATCTATTGTGTCTTCGGGCCTCTGAGGGTAGTGCTTTATTTCAATATTTACTTTTATTTGTTTTGCGTTACTGTTGTTATGCACTCTTATCAGAGAAAGTACTTCCTCAAGGGATGGAATTCTTTCTCCATCCAGTTGTTTTTGTTCAGGCCATTTGTCGGGTTCTCTGATACTCCCAACGTCGAATCCTTTTAGCTCCTCAAAGGTCAGATTTTTAATGAGAATCGATTCGCTGATGAACTCCCCGTCTTTTCTAGTACGTTCAGGGTTTAGGTACGGGTCGTGACTAATAACTACGACGCCATCTCTTGTTACCACAGTGTCTAGCTCGATTGTATCCACGCCCAGTTTCATAGCAAAATTGAAAGCTGCCAGTGTGTTCTCCGGCATAAGTCCTCTACAGCCGCGATGACCCTGAACATCAAAATTGCCGGTTGAAGAAAATGCTGTGGAGACGGAAAGGAAAACAGTAATCAAAATAATTCTTGTAATAATCTTCATAAATCACACTCCTGTTAACAGTTTTAAATTATTGGTTGTATAATCTACTAGTAATTCGGAAGGAGATCGCATGAACCCAGGTATTATCTTCTTTGAAGCCTTGATTTACTCGAGTTTGGCCACAAAAAATCTTCTCAGCCAATACTTTGATATTTCCGGTTTTTCTCCAACGAAAATCGGCATCCTTATGGCGGTGCTGCCGGCCGTCTCTCTGGTCTCGAGTCCGTTATGGTTTAAACTCAGCGGTAGATTCGGTTATAACAAGATATATTATATTGTATCTCTTTCGTCAGCATTGTTAATATGGCCGATATTCGTTGTCAAGAGTTTCACGACTACTTTATTTATGATGATCTTGCTATCATTCTTTTTCTCTGCTGTTGTCCCGCTCGGAGACTCGATAATCATCAATAAGTTGAAGAGTTCTGGTGGTCGGTTCGATCGCGTAAGACTTTTCGGGACCATTGGTTTTGCGATTACCTCACTGGCCTTGAGCAGATTAGTGGGTCTTAGTTTTTTCTGGTTGTTTGCAGCATCGGCAGCAGTGCTTGTTATCTCTTCTCTCTTTATTAGTCCAAAAACGGATGACTTGGAAACGGCAGATCAACAGCACCTTTCAGGTACAGGCTCAACTTTTCAACTCACAATGATGACTGTTGGGATGTTCGTCGGAGTTACGTTGAATTCCTTTCATAACACCTTCATTGCTGTCTATGCCAGGGAAAATGGTATGGATTCGTCCGTTGTCGGGATGGTCTTTGCGATTACCGCGCTTTCAGAAATACCCTTCCTTCTATTTGCCGATAGAATAATCGAGAAGATTGGAAACATGAAGATTCTGCTGTTCGGAATGATCGTAATGGGGGTGAGGATGATTCTCATATCTTATGCAACAAACGAAGTTTTGCTCTATCTTGTCGAGTTTTCACACGGCTTGACGTATATTCTCATGTACTACTCCCTGTATCATTTCATACACTACGAGCTTTCCGGTAAGAGCCTTGTGAAGGCCGAAAGTCTTTTCTGGGTTGTGAGATCGGGGATGACTTTCATAGTGGGATCTATCGGAGGAGGAATCGTCATTGACTTGTTGTCAGTTACCTTTGCTTTCAGGTTTTTCGGATTCGTCGGAGTTGTCTCGTCTGTAGTAATGATTATTTTCTACATAGTGATCAGCAGGCGGAAAAATGCGTTGATTTGAGCTTCTTTTAACATTCGCTTTGAAGCTCATCAAAAATGTCAGCTCTGTCAAATCTCCTACTCAATAGTGATATTGAAACTGCAACACAAAAAACAGATATTCAATTATTTCTTCCGATCGGGCAGAAACAACTGTCTTTCCAGTTCTAGAAGCCAATAATCGGGCATGGTAAGCTCATGGCGAGCTTACTGGAATCTGAGCACGGTATTATAATCTGAATGAACGTTCCACCGTTTTCAATTTTTGAAAAGGGAGGGGTATTATGAAAAAGTTTCTTGTGTTAGTTCTTCTGTGTCTATCGATCTTTGCTTTCGGAAAAACCACGATCAACTTCTGGCACGCTATGAGTGGTAGCAGACTGGGAGCGGTCGAAGCAATTGTCGAAGGTTTCAATGCCGAAAATCCCGACATTGAAGTGGTGGCTCAGTTCACAGGTTCATACGCAGAGACACTTACCAAGGCCATAGCTTCGTACCGAGCGGGAGATCAACCTCACATTGTCCAGGTCTACGAAGTGGGCCTTCAGACTATGCTGGACAGTGGCGCGATCAAACCGGTCTTTGAGCTCTCTGGCCCGGACTATGATTGGGGAGACGTAATTGGACCAATTCTTGACTATTACACTGTTGGTGATCGACTTTACTCTATGCCCTTCAATTCCTCAAGCGCGATCCTCTATTACAACAAGGATATCTTCAGAGCTGCAGGACTTGATCCAAGCGAACCTCCTTCTACTTTTGAAGAGGTCTACGAGATGGGAAAAAAGATTGTCGAATCGGGAGCTGCTCAGGGAGGAATATCTTTCGGCTGGCCAGCGTGGGTATTCGAGCAGATGCATTCCGTTCACGGGCAGTTCTACGCAAACAACGAAAACGGTAGAGCGGCCAAGGCAACTGAGGTATTTTTCAATGATGATTTTGGTGTCAAGGTTCTTGCAGAATGGATCAAATGGGCTCAGGCAAAGGTATTCCTTTATGGGGGCCGGGAGTATGACGCCAATCAGGCCTTCTTGAGCAAACAGGTTGCAATGTTGATTCAGTCGACTTCGTCTGTGAGTTCGATCGAGTCAAAGGCCGATTTTGAAATGGGAACAACCTTCCTGCCGGTTATGCCAGGCTATCCAAAGGGAAACTCTGTCATTGGAGGAGCGACCCTGTGGGTAATGAAGGGCCATACAGACGAAGAGTATGAGGCGATCTGGAAATTCTTCCAGTACCTCATGAGAACAGAAGTTACCGCAGAGTGGCACAAATCTACCGGCTATTTCCCGACAACTAACAGCGCAGTGAAGAAACTCATGGATCAAGGCTGGTTCTCGGAAAATCCAAATCACCTTACCGCCTTCCTTCAGATACTTTCTGGAACCAGAATTCCGGAAGCACAGGGAGTAAGGCTAGGAAATTTCGTTGCAATAAGAGACATTGTCGACGGTGCTATCGAAAACGCAATTCAGTACACAGGAACTGACTACGAGGGAGAGGCAAAAAGAATTCTCGATGACGCTGCCGAAAAAGCAAACACTGTTCTTGAAGAATACACATTGATTTACGGTAAGTGAAGATTAAGATCCCCTGACAGATTTGTCAGGGGATCCTTAGTATTTTCCGGATGGTGATTAAGCATGAACAGTCGTTTCCCCAACAAGCTATTGCCGTACTTGTTACTTCTACCTTCGGTAGTCGTGGTAATTGTTTTCTTGATTATCCCTACTATTCAGTCTCTTTACTTGAGTTTTTTCAGAGTTTCCCCATTTGGAGACAGGCTAATCTTTGTGGGTTGGTACAATTTCACGAAATTGTTCAAGTCTTCCGACTATGTTGACAGTCTGATGATTACCCTTGTCTTCGCGGTCTTCGTAGTGATAATTGGTTTGACTGTGGGAATGCTCCTTTCAGTACTTCTAAACCAGAAACTAAGGGGACTACAGTTCTACAGAACCCTTTTTATTTGGACGTACGCGATTTCGCCGGCCGTTGCGGGAACGATTTGGGCACTGATGTTCAGTCCTTCGAGCGGGCCGGTAACATATTTACTAAAGACGTTTTTTGGAGCCGAAGTCAACTGGATGATGGACGGAAGAGTCGCTCTGATTGCAGTAATTATCGCTGCCTCCTGGAAAATGCTTGGCTACAACATTATATTCTTTTTGTCGGGTCTTCAGACAATTCCTCAAGAGCTTACTGAAGCAGCTGCGATAGATGGTGCATCCAGCGTACGCAGATTTTTTAGAATTACGTTACCTCTGCTGTCCCCGACAACATTCTTTCTTCTGATTATGAATACACTTTACGCATTCTTCCAGGTCTTTGGGCTGATAGACATAATGACTAAAGGAGGACCCGGCGATGCTACACAGGTTCTAGTTTATAAGCTGTACAGAGATGGTTTCATTAACCTGGATACGGGCTTTGCTTCTGCTCAATCGATAGTTCTTTTTGTTTTTGTGGCGATTTTGACCGTTTTGCAGTTCAGATTTGCTGAGCGCAAGGTCTTCTATGGATGATGGTGGGGTGGACTAGATGAAGCAAAGAAAGTCTTCAGTATTCCTGAGCTACCTAATATTGACAGTAGCAATAGTAGCAATAATGTTTCCAATATACTATGCGTTCACCATGAGCACTTTCAATGATAAGGAAGCCTACTCGTTCCCCCCGAAGTTTCTTCCCAGCGTTCATGCTTTCGATAACTATGTTAAAGCGTGGAAAACAGTCAACATGGGGAGGTTAATATTTAACAGCGCCTTTATTGCAGTCACTGTGGCGCTTGCCAAGATCTTTCTTTCTATGCTTGCAGCTTTCGCTTTCACGTATTTCGGCAACTTCAGGGGCAAGTTCTTTTTCTTCGCAGTCATACTCATAACACACATGCTGCCGCTACCAATCAGAATCGTGCCTACTTATGAGCTTATGAGGACATTTGGCTGGGTTGACACTTATTGGGCTTTAACAATCCCCTTCTTTGCAAGTGCGACAGGAACGCTTCTTTTCAGGCAGCTGTTCATGACGGTTCCTTCTTCTCTTTCCGACGCAGCCAGAATTGACGGGGCGGGACCAATGAGATTCTTGTTCAGCGTATTGATTCCACTATCGAAGACGAACGTCGGAGCACTTTTTCTCATTGAGTTCACCTATATGTGGAATGAATACTTATGGCCGATGATCGTTACCAACAGCAATAATATGCGTGTAGTTCAGATAGGAATCAAAATGCTGTTGGCCAGCGAAGCGCAAGCTGCAGAATGGAACATAATAATGGCGGGAGCAATAATCGCAATGATACCCCCTCTAATTATGTTGCTACTCTTCCAGAAGACCTTCATGGAAGGATTCAGCCTAAAAGACGAGAAGTAGAAGTTTATAAAGGTTCTACCTGTTGATAGCGTTTTCAATCGCTTTCAGAATCACTTTGCTGCTATAGGTAGCACCTGAAACTACATCGATCTGAACCGATTGTTTTTCTACAACCGAGTTAGTGATTGCTTCTGCAGCCTTCCCTCGACCGTGGTTATGCTTTACTATCTCAACTGACTTGACCTCATGCCCGGAAACCTCTACTCTCACAGATGCGCTTACGATTCCCGCTTCAAAACTGCCCTCGTAGATTCCGTCTTTCAATGTAGATAGATTTAGCTGCTCGAATTCAAGATTGTCAAGTTTCTTTAGATCTGCTTCTAGTTTTGGAACGACAAAGACCATTATTATTACTATTAAGGAAACAACAACAATTCCTGCTACCAAGAGTATTCTGATCAATATCCTACGCTTCATCTCTTCCCCCTGAAATTGAATTCTTTCGATATCCTAAAAGAAATCGGATTTCTAGTTCTCGAACTCCTTCACAAATTTCTCAATATTGCTTGAAACGACATGAGGCTGAGGTTTGCCTTTGAAAGCGGTTCTTACCATCATCCTTGAAAGAAAGCCCAGTCTCTCAAGGTTAAACTCACCCCCGAAAAAGCCCTTTGCTTTGCAGTTATTTAGAAAACTCTCGGGAAAGTTTTGAGAAAGGTACTCGCTGAAGTTTTCTTCTCCAGACCCCATGCACAAAAAGACGCCTAACCGTTTCTTTATTAGTGTGGCAAGATTTCTCTGAACGAATTCGGAGATAGTCCTTTGAACCTTACCTATTCTGATTGAGGCTCCGACAATTACGGCATCGAATTTCGTGAGGTCTGGGCTTGGGTTTCTCTTAATGTCGATAATCGTCTTTTCACCTGAAAGCTTTTCTGAGAGAATAATGGAACACTTCTCGGACGTACCGCTTCTAGTTGCATAGACTATTGCCGTGATAAAGACTCCTCCCTTGTTGATAGTGCGGTCCAGTTTTCTTTCAATTTAGTTTACATTATTTGCAGCTCTAGAGATTGCATATGCGAAAAGCAAGCATTTGCGATTCGTTTCCGAGGAGGAACGAATTGTTAGACAGCGCGCTCTTGAAGAATTCTCGCATTGTGTTATAATTCTATGCGTTGAAATCCCGCTTTGCTTAAGAAGGCAAAGCCACAGTCCAAGGGAGGAGGAAGTTAATGCAGAGGATTTACGAAACGATGTTCATTGTCTCTCCGAAGCTTGATGAAGAGAATCGTAATGCGACGGCTGAGAAGGTGAGAGACTACATTGTCGAACGAGTTGGAGGAACAGTTGAGAAGTTCGACAGATGGGGTATGAGGAAACTCGCTTACAGAGTTTCAAAGGGTTTCAGTGAAGGTGATTACACAGTTATCCAGTTCAAAGCCGATCCCGAATCAGTAGACACGCTTGAGAGGTTCTTCGGGGTTACGCCTGAGGTCTTCAGATGGCAGACGTTCAGAAGAGAGGACCTTGAAAAGGCTGAGAAGAAAGCGCTCTTGAAGCAGGAAGAGGCAGTCGATGAAACTCAAGCCCCAGACGAAAATCTTGACGATGAAGCAGTTCTCGAGAATTCTGAAGAAACTGCTACTGATGGAGCAGTCGATGTAGAATCTGAAAAGATAGAAGAAGTAAAGCAGACGGAGGACTAAGAGATGTCAATTAGCTACAATCATGTTGTCCTGATTGGCAGACTCACTCGTGATCCAGAGATCAAGTTTGCTGCCAGTGGTACTCAAATAGCGACGTTTACACTTGCGGTCGACAGAAACGTACCTTCATCCAACAACGACAATACCGATTTTATAAGGATTGTGACATTTGGAAAGACGGCCGAGTTTGCCGGAAACTATTTAACTAAAGGTCGGCTAATACTTGTCGAGGGCTCACTAAGAATCAACAAATGGAAAACGCAGGATGGTGAACCAAGATCAAATGCCGAAGTCGCCGCCTCGAATATTAGATTCATGGAAACCAAAGCTCAGGCCCAACAGTCTTCGGGCGGTTTCGATAGATCGATTCAGGATACTAATGTGGTTGAAAGCACTGAAAACGATGACATTACTTTCTTTGGAAGTGAAACTGAAGATTCGGGGAGCGACGATATCCCGTTCTAAATCAGGAGGAATATTATGGTAAGAGACAATAGGCGAAGAGGAAGAAGCAGAAGAAAGTGCAGACTCTGTGGTTCAAAGACAACTTACATTGATTATAAGAATATCTCCTTGCTACGCGATTATGTTACTGAAAAGGGAAAGATCATCCCTAAGAGAATCACGGGAAATTGTGCCAAGCATCAGCGAATGGTTAAGGAAGCTATTCAAAGGGCGAGATTCATGGCATTGCTTCCTTATACAAAAGAGTGATCGGATCTTGAGGGAGGCGAAGAGCCTCCCTTTTTTAAGGAGGTTCTCGATGAAGGTTATTCTTCTTAAGGATGTAAGTAATATTGGAAAAACCGGTGAAGTTAAGAATGTGTCAGATGGTTACGGTAGAAACTTCCTTATTCCGAAAGGTTTTGCGGTTGAAGCCAATGCGAAAGAACTGGCCAAATTGAAGCAGATCCAAAAGCAAAAGGAAGAAAAGGAAGAACGCATAAGGAAATCCAGTGAAGATCTACTGCATGAGCTGCAGAAACATCACTTCATAATAAAGGCGAAGTCAGGAACCAGCGGGAAGCTTTTTGGAGCAGTTACATCCGGCGACATCGCGAATCACATAAGAAATTCTCTTGGTGTTGAAATAGACAAGAAAGAGATAGATCTTGGGGATCATATAAAACAGACCGGTGAGTACAGAATTGATATCAAACTTCCAGGCAACGTAAAGGGTAAGATTGCTTTGAAAGTAGAAGGCCTGGAGGAAGAGTGAATTGGAGTTTCAAATATTCTCCAAGGCTCTGTATTCAACTTGGATTTTATATAGGCCTGAAAGGATTCTCTTCGACGTCGGTGAAGGGATCTCTACTATACTTGGAAACAGCGTCTATGCAATAAAGGATATCTTTTTGACTCACGGTCACGTTGATCACATATCGGGGCTTTGGGGTCTAATAAATACTAGAAACACTGCTATGGGAGACCGAAACAAGCAGCTAAGAATAAATTTTCCGTCTGGTAATCGCGCCATTGAAGCGTATCTGGATTTCATAATTGGAATGAATCCCAGACTCAGATACAATATGATTATAAACCCGCTTAACATCGGCGATGAAGTCTTTCTAAGGACAGCAGGAAGTTTCAGAAGACACGTAACCCCATTCAGGGTAAAGCACACAATTGGTGAAATCAGCTATGGTTATCACATTTACGAAGAGCGGAGAAAACTTAAGGAAGCCTATTCAGGACTGACATCGAAGGAGATCGCTCGTGTTGTCAAGGAAAAAGGCAGAGAGGAGATTACCGATACTTACCTGAAGAAGATTGTCACGATAAGCGGAGATACCTTTGCACTTTCTCCCGAAACAGTGAGTTATTCTGAAACACTCTTGCATGAATGTACTTTCCTGGTTTCGAAGGACAGAAGAAACCAAAACCATTCCAGTATCGATGAAGTCATAGATACAGTTAGGAGAAGCAGAGGTATAAAGAGATTGATCCTGTATCATATATCTGGGCGATATAACTCTCAGATTAAGAAGTGGCATAATATCATAAAGAAGGAGCTTGAGGATACAGAAATAGATGTTTTTCTTGTTCACCCGGAACATGTTTTTGAACTGTAGTACTTTTCTGTGTACTCCGGGAGGAGGTAAAGAATGGGTTACATAGGCTGGATGATTTTTGGTATTATATTATTGGTGGCGGAGATACTAACTCCTACTTTTTTCTCTCTGTGGTTTTCAATAGGTTCTTTCCTGGCAGGCCTTGCAGCAATGTTTTCGCTTGGACTCGGTTGGCAAGTTCTGATTTTCGCCTCGAGCAGTACGTTCCTGGTGCTTCTTTCCAGACCGATTGCCAAGAAGCTATCAAAAGGAGATTCACCAAAGAAAATGTATATCGATGGGATGGTCGGTTCTCTGGGACGTGTGACAGTGGAGATCAATCCGGTTATGGGAAAAGGCATGGTCCGGATTGATGGAGAGGACTGGCGAGCTACTTCGGCGAATGGAGAGATAATACCTGTAGATACTGTGGTCAAAATAGTTAGGCTGGAAGGTACTCTAGTTTACGTCGAAAGGCAAAACAACAACAATCAGTAATAGAAGAAAGGGGGATTAGAGATGGTTTTTTGGTTAATACTTGCAGTGGTAATCTTCATCATTGCGGCTTCAGGGATAAAGATAATTCGTCCTTTCGAGAAAGGACTCGTAGAGAGGTTGGGAAAGTATAGAAGAGATGCCGAGCCCGGTCTCCAGTTCATAATACCTTTCATGGAGAGAATGGTGAAGGTTGACCTTAGAGAAACCGTAATAGATGTTCCACCTCAGGAAGTTATCACGAAAGATAATGTGGTGGTTACTGTTGACGCGATTATTTATTACCAGATAACCGATGCATTCAGAGTTGTCTACAACGTTTCTAATTTCGAGATTGCTGCAATAAAGCTTGCACAGACGAACCTCAGAAACGTCATAGGAGAGATGGAGCTTGACCAGACCTTGACCTCGAGGGAGAGGATTAACGTCACCTTGAGGGAGGTCCTTGATGAAGCAACCGACAAATGGGGCGTCAAGGTTACAAGAGTTGAAATCAAGAAGATCGATCCACCTCAGGACATCATGGATGCCATGTCGAAGCAGATGAAGGCCGAGAGAACAAAGAGGGCGGTTATACTGGAAGCCGAGGGTTACAAGCAGTCAGAAATAACGAAGGCCGAGGGCGATAAGATGTCGGCGATTCTGCAGGCAGAGGGTCAGAGTGAATCGATAAAGAGAGTGGCCGAGGCTAATAAGTTCAAGCTTGTGACAGAGGCCGAGGGCGAGGCAAACGCTATCATAAATGTCTTCAAGGCGATTCATGAAGGAGATCCAACGAGAGACGTTATTGCAATAAGGTATCTTGATGCTTTGAAACAAATAGCCGATGGTAAGGCAAACAAGGTCTTCCTACCCTACGAGAGTAGTGCAATGCTTAGTTCCTTAGGTTCCATGGCCGAAATTTTTAAGGATGGAAAAGATCTTTCTGGCGGAAACGAGAAGGTTAGCAAGAAGTGATTTGATTGTTGATAAGTGAAACGCTGAGAATCTTCTTCAGCACATTGCTTATTGCAGGTTTGGCCACCGTTCTATCGGTGGCCTCAATTTTTGCGTTTCAGCGACAAATCAAAAAAGCTAATTTTCTTCTCCTGTTCATGAATGTTGCCTTCGCGAGTGGCGTTCTCTTCCTCTGCAATATCGTTTTCGTCAGAGAGAATAGACTTCATAATGTAATTCTCTTTCTTATTTCGTACTTGTATATCTATGGATCACTGGGAAGACATACTTCCAGATATGATGACACCTTTCGAATGCTATTTCTTTCCATGGGATACACTCGGCAGGAGTTCTTCAAGAATTACCTGATCGTTCAGGGTAAATGGAAACTTGCCGACTGTATTCTTTCCTTTACAGCAATAGCTACTGTGATTGAATTCATGTCGAATCACATAAGGAATTTCTACCCTGACGAGTGGTTGAATATCATGCTCTTATACATGACTATCTGTTTGGTCGTTGGTGTTAGCAGATGGTTTGGAGATAATTATGTAAACAAGTTGTCAAAGGAAGAGTAATATAAAAGTGTTACCATACCCCTAGTGGGTATAAAAATATTAGTCCTTGGGAGGGATATAAGTGGCGAAGCTTCTGCCCGACAACATAACCAAGCAAGTAAAGGAAATCTTCAGCAGCATGGAGGGCTCTGTAAAGGCACTTTTGTTCAAGAGCGAGAAAAATCGTGATTACTGTTCAACTGCAGAACAAATGCTGCAAGAGCTTTCCGAAATCGAAAGCAAGATTAGTTACGAAGTTCATGATCTTGATTCAGAAATGGCGGAGAAATATGGTATAGAGCTTGCACCCAGCATGGTACTTCTCACTCCGGAAGGTGACGACAAGGGTGTCAGGTTCCTTGGAATACCTGCAGGACATGAGTTTGGAACGCTTCTGCAGGATATCATTTCCTTTTCCAAGGGTGCGATTTCTGATCTCTCAAAGGATTCGATTCAGAAGATCGAAAAGATAAACTCTCCGGTGGATATAAAGGTCTTTGTTACCACCACGTGCCCTTACTGTCCAAAAGCAGTTCTTACAGCTCATAACATCGCAATGGCGAACAAGAACATAACGGCTTATATGGTTGAGGCAAACGAGTTTCAGGAATTGTCGAGGAAATATGGGGTCTCATCGGTCCCGCAAATCGTGATAAATGACAAGGTAACCTTTGTGGGAGCCTACCCTGAGGGTCAGTTTGTAGATCAAGTAATGAAGGCGGTTTGAGGAGGTTCAAAATGTCATTCTTCGAACTTGGTAGCGCTAAGAAATCCGAACTGAAGGACTTTTACGATGTGACGATCATTGGAGCCGGTCCTGGGGGCATTACGGCTGGTATATATGCCGTCCAGGCAGGTTTGAATCCCTTAATTATTGAAAAGGCACTTGATGGCGGACAGATGAACAATACTCAGACCGTCGAAAACTGGACGGGTTTCGCAAGTATTAGCGGCATGGAATTGAGTGAGAAGATGGCTGACCATGCTAGAGAATTTGATGTCCCCTTCACATATGCAGAAGTTGTAGATATCGATGGCGAAGGTCAGAATAAAGAAGTTATCCTTGATAATGGTAAAAAGATCAAATCCAGAGTAATAGTTATTGCTACCGGTTCCAATCCCAGAAAGCTTGGAGTAATGGGTGAAGAAGATTTCAAAGGCAGAGGTGTTAGCTATTGTGCAACGTGTGATGGTCACTTCTTCGCAGACAAGCACATTGCGGTGATTGGAGGCGGAAACAGCGCTCTGGATGAGTCACTTTATCTGAGCAAAATGGTTAGTAAAATAACCGTTGTTCAAAACCTGCCGAAGTTGACTGCAGACAAACTACTACAGAAGAAGCTTAACGATACGGGAAAGGTCGAGTACATCTACAGTTCAGTAGTGGATTCCATTGAGGGCGATTCACAGGTCAGAAAGATAAACATTAAGAATGTTGACAGTGGCGAGATTACTTCTCTAGAGGTTGATGGAATCTTTGTGTTCATTGGTTTGATTCCTAACACACAGTTTCTGAAGGGCAAACTCGAGATGAATGATTTTGGATACATCAAGACGGACGACTTCATGGAAACGAAAACAAAAGGGGTTTACGCCATAGGCGACGTAAGAGAAAAGGAAGTCAGACAGATAGTAACCGCGGCAGCAGATGGAGCAATTGCCATCTATCATGCCGCTAGACACTACTTCAGTGAATGATCAGTAAAGAATAGAACAAATATAGAGGGAGAAGAGCGTTTTCCGACGCTCTTCTCTTTATTTGATCTTTGCTTCAGGAACCGGAAGTATTTCGATCGTGCCCTTCTCCATGTCGATTTCAACCCACTGGCCAACCGGAAGAACGACTTTCGGGAAGTCCCCATGATAACTCGGTAGACCAATCCAAACAGGTATTTCCTTTCCCAGGAAATAGTCGTGGATCATTCGTTTTATATCATCGAGGTCTCCATTTTTTATTTCTGTGAATCCAGCGAATACCACACCTCTTAAAGATGAAAATTCGTCAAGATGTGCAATATTCCAGATCATTCTTTCCAGCGACTCTTTGGTCTCGCTCACATCTTCAAGAACGAGAATTGCATCTTTTAGTGAACCCAAATACTCTGTCCCCTGAAGAGCCTGGAATAGAGAAAGATTGGCCGGGATCAACCTGCCAGTCATCTTCCCGGCGATCACAGGAATTGACTGGTAGTTGAAGCAGATCGTTTTTTCACCGTTGAAAATGGCTGCAATGTTCTGTACCGATTGAGAATCTGTTCCTAGTTCAACCGCAACCATTGGGCCATGATATGTGGTCTGGCCTGTCTTGAAATAGACTGAAAGAAGCAGTGCTGTGATGTCGCTGTAACCAACAAGAGGTTTTGGATTCGAAGCTATTACCTCCCAATCGAGCCAGTCGAGAAGGTTGTATGAACCATAACCGCCCCTTGCAGTTATGATTGCGTCGTATTCAGGGTTAGCAAAGGCTTTGTTGAGTTCATTTGCTTTTTCTCTCGGGGAAAGTGAAATCTGGCAACTATCTCCGACGACGACCCTGTAACCCACGTTCCTAAGTGCTGCGATGCCCGCCTCCAGCTTTGATCTGTCTGGAAAACTTGCAGGCGCAGTGACGAAAATCGTTCGGATCTCTCCAGAAAACAATACAGGTGAAACTAAAAGCATTCCAACAACCATCATAACTGTCAACCATACCCTTCTCATGAAATCCTCCAAGTTGATCTGTCTACTATAGTTTGCCATTCATGGACGGTAAAATCAACACGTCGAGAGTAAGAAGACATTGCAAAACCTTGTACTCATTGTCTTTGCGCTGTCATTCTTTTAGAACGCAACCAATCAATAGCCTGGAGGAATTCTCAGACGACTGCGGAGAGGTCCGTGAGGAACTCAGCGATTTCTCCTGAAACAGATTCAAAGAATTCATTCGGACTACAGTCGGCAAAGACTTCTCCATCATTAAGAAAGACCACCCTATTCGCAATGTGTTTTGCAAATTCAATCTCGTGAGTTACTATGATCATTGTTCTCCCTTCAGAAGAAAGCCTCCTGATTACTCTCATTACCTCGCCAACTAGTGATGGATCAAGCGCAGAAGTTGGTTCGTCCAGAAGAACGATGTCTGGATTCATGACCAAAGCCCTGGCTATACCCACTCTCTGCTGTTGACCTCCGGAGAGCTGCGATGGATAGCTCATCAGTTTATTTGCAAGTCCGACCTGTTTGAGACGAACCTCCGCTACCTTTCTCGCGTCTGTCCATTTTACTCTCCCCACTTTTACCAGGGGTAAGGCAACATTGTCGATGATTTTTAGATGACTTATCAGGTTGAATCTCTGAAAGACAAATCCAACTTTCGATCTGAAAGCTCTAATAGCGTGCTTTGTTCTTTGTACGCGTTCGCCCTTGAAAAATACGTCGCCTCCATCGGGAGTTATGAGATTGTTTATGCAACGAAGAAGAGTGGTCTTACCCGCACCGGATGGGCCGAGCACTGCTATCACGTCTCCTTCTCGTACATCAAAGGAGACCTCCTTGAGAACTTCCTGTGAATCAAATGATTTTGTGATGTTCGATAAACTAAGAATAACACTCTTTTCCTTCATGGAATTGCCAGCCTCCTTTCGAGCACTCTTCCCACCAGGGATATCAGCGAAGTCATTAGCAGATAACAACCTGCTAGCACAATATAGGCTTCGAATACCGCAAGAGTCTGAGTCCCTACCTGTCTTGCCCTCATTGTAAGATCGCCCAAGGCAATCACCGAGACGAGCGAACTATCTTTAATGAGTGTAACCAACTGACCTATTAGAGGCGGTATTGATATTCTGAATGCTTGGGGGAAGACAATGGAAAACATTATCTGGCTCCTGTATAGGCCCATTGCTTCACCCGCCTCCTTTTCACCGGAGGGGACTGCATCTATCCCTGCTCTGAAGATCTCGCCCACGTAGGCTCCTTCGAAAAGTGAAAGTGAGATTACTCCCGCCCAGAATCTGTCTACGTTTACCGCGGAACCAAATCCGTAGTAGACAAGAAGGATCACAACCAGAAGTGGCATATTCCTAAAGAACCAAACATAGAGAGTCCCTGCGTCTCTTAGTAGGTTGATCTTTGAGTCTCTAGCAAGTGCTACAATGATTCCAACAATTACGGCAAGAGCAAGAGCGATGACGCTAAGCTGAAAGGTAGTGAGTATGCCCTCCAGAAATAACTTGTAGTATTTGGTTAGACTACTCCAGTTGAAGGGATAGACTGCTGACACTGATGAATAGGAAAACCAGAGAAGACCGGCAACCATTATTCCTAGAGTAATTTTCGACATCGCTCTTGACATGTCGTTTTCCTTAGAATTCGGGTTCGTATTCTACGAACCAGTAATTTTCAAGCTCTGCAAGTGTTCCGGTAGTCTTTATCCATTGAATGAAAGTGTTTAGCCACTGAAGTGTCTCGAAGTCACCCTTCGGTATAGCCACGCCGAAATCCTCTCTAGTAAGGAGATCCTCGGTTACCTCCAGCTGGTCATACTTCTTGGCCATGAATCTGGCGTATATAGAGTCGAATATCATTGCATCAGCCCTTCCGGAAGCTACCTGGAA
>ENA-UPTA01000264-UPTA01000264.1-activated-sludge-metagenome-genome-assembly--contig:-NODE-264-length-60890-cov-6.673395_pt1 | contig 60890 bp, 57 predicted proteins | sample MGYA00238184_ERZ773361 | MGnify/ENA primary metagenome ERZ773361 (study PRJEB29100, sample SAMN05720205) | activated sludge metagenome | isolation source: anaerobic digester from wastewater... | reverse complement strand
TCGAACCTCGCGCCTCGTACCTCGTACCCGAAGAATGCGTCGCATTCTTCATATAAGGAGTAGTATTATGAACACAAAATTTAAATCAGGATTTGTGACAATCATCGGAAGGCCGAATGTGGGCAAATCAACTCTTATAAACAAGCTGCTGGGGGAGCGGGTATCCATTATTTCCAGCAAACCCCAGACTACAAGGAACTCAATCCGCTGCATATATACCACAAGTGAGTACCAGATAGTTTTTATCGATACTCCCGGTATACATAAGCCAAGGCACATGTTGGGGGAGTATATGGTGAAAACGGCAACCGAGTCCTTGAAAGGCGTGGATGTAGTTGTAGTCATGTTTGACTGTTCAGCTGAAGTAGGGCCGGGAGACATGTATGCCGCACAGGTGGCGGAAAAAGTTAACTCCCCGGTTATACTTGTGCTGAACAAAATTGACAAGATACCCAAACCCAGGCTGGAACAGATTGCAGCTTCCTTAATAATGCATGAAGATTATTTTGACAGTATAATACCTGTTTCGGCAAGCACCGGGGAGAATCTGGATGAGCTTCTGAAGGAAATAGTTAAGCATCTGCCGGAAGGGCCCAGGTATTTTCCGGAGGATATATATACCGATATGCCTGAGAAGTTCATTGTATCAGAAATTATCAGAGAGAAGGTCCTTGAGCTTACATCAGAGGAAGTGCCTCATGGCACTGCCGTGGAAATTACCTCCATGAAAGAAAGAGAAAATAAGGATCTCATGGATATTGCTGCTACAATATATTGTGAGAAGGAATCACACAAAGCAATAATAATAGGCAAGCAAGGCAGGATGCTGAAAGAGATAGGTGTCAGATCCAGAGTTGACATAGAGAACCTGCTGCATTGCAGGATCAATCTTCAGCTTTGGGTCAAGGTGAGAAGAAATTGGCGTGACAGCAGAAGTGCACTTAAGAACTTCGGATATAATTGGGAGTGATTTAATGCCGATATCCAAGACGGAAGGTATAGTCCTGAGGTATACCAACCTGGGAGAAGCCGATAAGATACTTACGATACTTACGAGAAACAACGGAAAAATCAAAGCAATTGCCAAAGGCTGCAGAAAACCTAAAAGCAGCCTTCTTTCATCGTCTGAGGTTTTTGTTTTCAGTGAGTTCGTATTATATAAGGGCACGAACTTTTATCACATTTCCCAGGCAGTAACGAGAGAAACCTTTTATAACATAAGGAAGGATTTGCTTAGGCTTTCTTATGCCACATATTTTGCCGAGCTTGCAGAAGCTGTTTCCGATGAGGGTATTCCCAGTGAAAGACTGTTCCTGCTGCTTGCAAAAACACTATACTATCTTTCAACCGAAAATATACCAATAGGGATTCTGGGTGTCGGCTACCAACTCAAGCTTATGGATATAAGCGGGTACAGGCCTAATATTGCCAGGTGTGCCATATGCAGAAAGAGCAGTGAGGATTATACAAGATTCAGTGTTGATTTGGGCGGAGTAATATGCGGCAGCTGCAGCACCGGTGAAAATCAAAAAAATGCCGGAGAAGTTTTCAGGATAAGCCAAGGTACGGCTGAAGCCATTAATTTTTTGTTGAACATTGAAATTTCTAGACTAAATACTAAGAAAATTGATAATACTATTTTTAATGAAATTGAAAAAATAACAAGATCCTTCATCCAAAGTCACCTGGATAAAAGGTTTAAGTCCCTTGATTTTTTAGACTCTATGAAGGATTTGAATGCCCAGAAGTAAATTTATTAATGTTCTGAAAGGAGTAAGTTCCATGGATATAAGTCTGGAAAAGGTTGATATCATCAGGGATAGAACAGGAGTGACCTATAAGGAAGCCAAGGAAGCTCTGGAAGCCGCAAACGGCAATGTAGTGGATGCCTTGATAAATATTGAAGAGGCGGGAGATAAAAGGTGGACGGAGACTATCTCGGTAAAAGGCAGCGAGGCTGTTGAAAAGCTGAAGGGAATAGTCAAATCCGGCAACGTGAACAGAATAAGAGTAAAGAAAGATGACTATGTAATACTTGACATTCCTGTAACTGCGGGAGCAATAAGCGCAGTGGTGATACCGCAGCTTACGGCAATAGGAACTGCAGTTGCGCTGCTTTCAAAATGCGTAATAGAAGTAGAAAGGCCAAACAAACAGACGATTAATGTATCTGAAGCAATCACAAATACAGCAGATAATTTGGCAGGCAAAATCAAAAATGCCGCAGATGATTTCAGAAACATGACATCATCGGAAGCAGGACATAATTCTGCGGCGGCGGATGCATCGGATATTTTCGGAGCTGTCAATGACAATACCGACAATACATTTAAGCAATAATATATGTTGTGAAAAAGATTTATCATTACAAAATCAGATAGATTCTGATTTTGTGTTAAAGTAATGTATTTTTCACAACATATGAATCAAGGAAAATGTTTTACACTAGTTGAATTCAATGTAAAAGGTTTAGTGTAAAACATATTGATTATTGACAAAATATTTATGATTTGCTAAATTAGTGTTAATGCTAAAATGTGTTGAAGAAGAGGAGTAATCAGGAAGTGCATTATCAGAGAACCGGGGGTGCTTCACCGGATGAAGCACATGGTGTGAGCCGGCAGTGCATGTGATTACGGGCACTTTGGAGCATAAGCTTAAAAAAGAGGGCTTGATTGATTTCAAGTCAAAAAGGGTGGAACCGCGGAAGCAGACCTTTCGTCCCTTACTTCAAGGGATGAAAGGTTTTTCTATTTTATTATGGAGGGATGAAAAATGACATTTCAAGAAATAATCCTGACGCTTCAAAAATACTGGGCTGACCGGCACTGCATTATTGCACAGCCTTATGATGTGGAGAAAGGAGCCGGCACAATGAGTCCATATACCTTCCTCAAGGCTTTGGGGCCGGAGCCTTGGAGGATTGCTTACGTAGAGCCTTCAAGGAGGCCTGCGGATGCAAGGTATGGAGAGAACCCCAACAGACTGTATCAGCATCATCAATTTCAGGTAATATTGAAGCCCTCTCCCGACAACGTGCAGGATTTGTACCTGGGAAGCCTGAAAGCATTGGGGATTGACCCCGTCAAGCATGATATACGGTTTGTTGAGGACAATTGGGAGGCTCCCACACTTGGAGCCTGGGGACTCGGATGGGAGGTCTGGCTGGATGGAATGGAGATAACCCAGTACACGTACTTCCAGCAAGTAGGCAGCATAGACTGTCAGCTGGAGTCTGCGGAACTGACCTACGGTTTGGAGCGAATTGCGATGTATATTCAGGATTTAAGTAATGTATTTGATATTGAATGGGTTTCGGGGATAAACTATGGAGATGTATTCAAGACAGCGGAATTCGAGCATTCAAAGTATAGCTTCGAGGAAGCTGATACCAAACTGCTTTTTACACTTTTTGACGAATATGAGGCAGAGGCAAAACGGCTGCTGGATATAGGCCTTATACTTCCGGCATATGACTACGTTCTGAAATGTTCACATGCTTTTAACATTCTTGATGCAAGAAAGGCTATAAGCGTTACTGAAAGGACCGGCTTTATCGGAAGGGTAAGAAATCTGGCAAGGCTTGTAGCTCAAGGTTATCTGAAGCAGAGAGAGGAATTGGGATATCCTCTTCTCAAGAAGGCTGTATTCGGAGGTGAAAAAAATGAGTAAGGATTTGTTATTCGAAATAGGCACTGAGGAAATTCCCGCAAATTATATGCCTTCAACCCTGAAGCAGGTCAAAAGTATTTCCGGAGCAATGCTTAAAAATTACAGGATAGCTTTTGAAGAGATAAAGGCCTATGGTACTCCCAGGAGAATAGTGCTGTTTGTCAAAGGCATTGCGGAACAGCAGGAGAATCTGGAGGAACTGGTGAAGGGGCCTTCCAGGAGGGCAGCCTACGATGAAAACGGAAATCCGAGCAAAGCGCTGCTGGGCTTTTTAAAGGGCCGGAAGGCAGAGCTTGGTGATGTTTTTATACAGGAGCTTTCCGGTGTGGAATATGTATACTACAAGAAGCAGGAAAAGGGGCAGCCTGTTAAAAAAGTACTGAAAACCATACTCCCCGATATACTTACTTCAATATCTTTTCCCAAGTCAATGAAATGGGGCAATAAGTCCTTCAGATTCGCAAGGCCTGTCAGATGGCTGGTGCCAATACTGGGGGATGAGCTGATAAAGTTTGACAAGGACGGAATAAAGTGCAGCCGGTATACTAAAGGGCACAGGGTATTATCTAAAGGCAGTATTAAGATAAATAACACTGCAGAGTATTTTGATAAGCTGAAAGCAGGCTTTGTAATAGCGGACCAGGAGGAAAGACGCGCAATAATCCGCAGGCAGTGCGAGGAGCTGGCCAGGGAAAAAGGCGGGGAAGTGCTTATAGATGAAGAGCTGCTGGAGGAGGTTGTATATCTTGTAGAGTATCCTACCGCACTTATTGGCGGTTTTGATGCCGAATACCTTAAGCTTCCCAAGGAAGCAGTAATTACTCCCATGAAGGAGCATCAGAGGTATTTTCCGGTTGTGGATAATGATAAGAATCTTATGAATTACTTCATAACTGTAAGAAATGGTGACAGCCGCTTCCTCGAAACGGTGCGGGAAGGCAATGAGAAGGTTCTTAAGGCAAGACTGGCTGATGCGGATTTCTTCTATAGCGAGGACAGGAAGGAATCCTTGGATAATTGCGCAGAAAAGCTTAAGAATGTGGTATTCCAGGAAACCTTAGGAACAATATATGATAAGACTCAGAGAATTTCTGCCATAGCAGAATATCTGGCTGCGATTTTGGGATTAAACGCCGGTGCGAAAAAGAATCTGCTGAGGTCTGCACACTTATGCAAAGCTGATTTAGTCACCAATATGGTTAAGGAATTTGACGAGCTTCAGGGGATAATGGGAAGGGAGTATGCACTGCTGCAAGGAGAGGACAGGGAAGTGGCGGATGCCATATTTGAGCATTACCTGCCGAGGTTTGCAGGGGATTGTACTCCCGAAACATTGAATGGTTCAATTCTTGGCATTTCAGACAAAATTGACACCATATGCGGGTGCTTTGCCATAGGAATTCAACCGACAGGCTCTCAGGATCCATATGCCTTAAGAAGACAGGCAATAGGGGTTACGTCAATAATACTCGACAGTAACATTCATCTTGGTTTGGCGCAATTAATTCATAATTCCCTTAAGCCTTTTGAAGAAAAAGGGATATTGAAGGGTGATGAAAAGTCAGTAAAGAGGGACATATTGGAATTCTTCAGGCAAAGACTCAAAAATGTCATGATAGACAAGGGCTTTGAGTATGACGTTATTGATGCTGTTATAAATGCCGGGTTTGACGATATATATGACTCATACCTGAAGATTCTGGAGCTTTCAAAATGGAAGTACAAGGATGAGTTCATGAACATACTGGGTTCCTTCAATCGGGTATCCAACCTGGCATCTAAGGGCAAGAGCACGGAAATCAACGAGTTGCTGTTTACTGAGAAGGCTGAACTGAAACTTTTGCATGACTACGATAAAGTTTATGCAAAATTTGTGAACTGCGTAGACAACAGAGATTATGGAAAGGCTCTGGAGCTTATGATAACACTTAAAAAACCCATTGACGACTTCTTTGACAATATTATGGTAATGGTTGAAGATGAGAAAATCAGGAACAACAGGCTGGGGCTTTTAAAGAGCATAGGGGACATGATGAACAGAATTGCTGATTTGAGTGCTGTAGTGATGAATAAATAATTGATTTTTGTTGTGCTTGTCAATGCATTATGATAGTATTTAATGAGAATAAAGTAAAAAATTGGGCTGAATAAACAGGAGTGCATACACAGCCCCAGACAGGATGGCTCTGAATATTTCCTTGAGGCAGGTGGTTGCAATAGAATTTACAAGCAGACAGAAGCAGATAATTGAATTGGTAAAGAAATACCAACCAATCACAAGCGAGCAGCTGGCGGCAAAGCTTAATATGACAAGGGCGGCATTGAGGCCTGATCTTACAATACTGACAATGTCCGATATGCTTGAGGCCAGGCCGAAGGTTGGCTATTTTTACTCCGGCAAGATAATTAACGACATTGGCCATGATTTCATAAAAAGCATTAAGGTTGCAGAAATCAAGTCAAGTGCTGTGGTCATGGATGAATCAGCAACAGTATATGATTCTATTGTCATGCTTTTTTTAAGAGATGCAGGTACAATATACGTGCAGAGTAAAGGAGCACTTTCCGGAGTAGTATCAAGAAAGGATTTCATAAAGATTGCAATCGGTAATAATGATATACAAAATATGCCGATTGGAATGATTATGTCAAGGATGCCTAATATAGTCTATATATTCGATAATGACAGCGCATATGATGCAGTAGTTAAGCTTATCACCCATGAAATAGACAGTATACCGGTAGTGGAACCGTTTAAAGACAGTGATGGCAAAGAACAGTTCAAAATAACAGGCAAGGTGTCCAAAACCAATATGACTAAACTGCTATATGATTTATATAAGCAATAGGTTAGGGGGATATTATGAATAAAAACAGGGCAGTAATATTTGTGATATCAGATTCAATAGGTGAGACTGCGGAACAAGTGGCAAAAGCCGCATCCGCCCAGTATCCCGAATGTGAAATCAGGATCAGATGGATACCGTATGTTACCGAGATAGAGAGCATACAGGAAGTTATCAGTGAGGCCAAAGACCTGGACAGTATAATAATGTTCACTCTTGTTGTGCCTGAGCTCAGGAAGTATCTTACTGAACAGGCGGCTATGCATAATATTATCTGTGTTGACATAATGGGGCCGGCTGTAGAGGCAATCGCCAAAGTTACAGGACAGCATCCGACTGATATCCCGGGCGCGGCAAGAAAGCTTGATGATGAATACTTCAGCAAGATAGAAGCCGTGGAATTTGCGGTAAAATATGATGACTGCAAGGATCCGAGAGGCATCAAGAAGGCAGACCTGGTGCTGCTGGGTATTTCCAGGACTTCCAAAACCCCTCTGGGTATGTTTTTGGCAACCAAGAATTTAAAAGTGGCAAATATACCGCTGATGCCGGAAGTAAAGCCGCCCAAGGAGCTTTTTGAAATATCGCCGAAGAAAATAATTGGTTTGGTAATAAGTACAGACCAACTTAATCCTATACGACTGGAAAGGTTGAAATCTCATGGGCTAAGCGACCAGGCGAATTATGCCAGCAAGGAAAGAATAGCCTATGAGCATAAATATGCTGAGGAAATCATGAACAAAATTGGTTGCAGAATAGTTGACGTAACCGATAAGGCAATTGAGGAGACAGCAAATACAATACTTCAAATATTAAAGGAGGCAGAACAGGAATGAAGAAGTATGTTTATAATTTTAAAGAAGGAAAAGCTTCAATGAAAGACCTCTTGGGAGGCAAGGGTGCCAATTTGGCGGAAATGAGCAATATAGGGCTGCCGGTACCTCCGGGGTTTACTATAACTACAGAGGCTTGCAATGAGTATTACAACAAAGGGGAGCAGCTTTGGAGCGAACTTATTGATGAGATAATGGAAAAGCTTACAGATCTTGAAGCCACAACGGGAAAGACTTTCGGCGGAGGAAGCAATCCTCTGCTTGTATCGGTAAGATCCGGTGCGAAGTTTTCAATGCCCGGCATGATGGATACAATTCTCAATCTTGGTTTGAATGATGAGGTTGTCAAGACTGTAAAAGACATCACTGACAATGAAAGATTTGCAATGGATAGCTACAGAAGGTTCATACAGATGTTCAGCGATGTTGTAATGGAGATTCCCAAGTCAAAATTCGAAAGAGTACTTGATGAAATAAAGGAAGAAAAGGGTGCAAAATACGATACCGACCTTACAGCTTCCGACTTGAAGGAAGTAGTAGAGAAGTTCAAGAGTATCTACAAGGCGGAGAAGGGCGAGGGATTTCCTCAGAATCCGAAGGATCAGCTGCTGCTGGCTGTAACAGCAGTTTTTAGGTCCTGGAATAATGAAAGAGCAATAATATACAGGGCCATGAACAACATACCCGGGAACCTGGGTACGGCTGTTAATGTACAGTCAATGGTATTTGGAAATATGGGGAATGACTGCGGAACAGGTGTTGCTTTCACAAGAAATCCTGCAACGGGAGAAAAGAAGATATTCGGAGAATTTTTGATGAATGCACAGGGTGAAGACGTTGTCGCAGGGATAAGGACACCTCAGACCATTGAAAAGCTCAGCGAAATAAATCAGGAGGTTTATGACCAGTTCATAAGTGTGGCAAATCTCCTGGAGAATCATTACAGAGATATGCAGGATATAGAATTCACTATAGAAAAGGGCAAGCTTTTCATGCTTCAGACACGAAACGGGAAGAGGACAACTGCTGCAGCTCTCAGAGTCGCCGTTGAGCTTGTTGAGGAAGGCAAAATAACCAAGGAAGAAGCGGTATTGAGAGTAGAGCCGGCACAGCTTGACCAACTGTTGCATCCAAACTTTGACTCAGCTGCACTCAAAAAGGCATTATCAATAGCAAAAGGACTTCCGGCTTCACCGGGAGCTGCTTCGGGGAAAGCATACTTCACAGCGGCCGATGCAGTTGAAGCATCAAAAAACGGCGAAAAAGTAATACTTGTAAGGCTTGAAACATCTCCTGAAGATATTGAAGGAATGGCAATGGCTAAGGGAATACTGACTGCAAGAGGAGGAATGACCTCTCATGCAGCTGTTGTGGCAAGAGGAATGGGCAAGTGCTGCGTAGCGGGCTGCGAAGGTTTAAAGGTAAGTGAAGAATTGAAGCAGTTTGTGGCTAACGGCAAGGTATACAAAGAAGGAGACTACATATCCTTAAACGGCAGCACCGGTTATGTCTATGAGGGGGTTATCCCGACAAAAGAGCCGGAAATGTCAGGACATTTCGCAACTCTTATGTCCTGGGCTGATGAAGTAAGAAGGCTTAAGGTGAGGACTAATGCAGATACACCGAAGGATGCGGAGCAGGCTGTGAAATTCGGAGCAGAAGGAATCGGCCTTTGCCGTACTGAGCATATGTTCTTCAGTGAAGACAGAATAGCAGCGGTAAGAGAAATGATTATATCCGAGACAGTGGAGCAAAGAAAAGTCGCATTGGCAAAGCTTCTTCCAATGCAGAGAGAGGATTTCATCGGAATATTTGAAGCAATGGAAGAAAGGCCTGTTACCATAAGGCTTTTGGATCCGCCGCTCCATGAGTTCCTTCCCCAGGAAGACGAAGATATCAAAGAACTGGCAAAGACAATGGATATCGAATTTGGAAAGCTTAAAGCAAGGGTTGAAAGCCTTCATGAAGTCAACCCGATGCTGGGGCACAGGGGCTGCCGATTGGCGGTAACATATCCCGAACTGGCTGAAATGCAGGCAAGGGCAATAATTGAAGCTGCAGTTGAGGTTAAAAAGAATAAGGGCATAGATGTCCATCCTGAAATAATGATACCTTTGGTAGGTGAACTGAAAGAGCTTGAGTATATTGAGAAGGTTGTAAGGCAGACTGCCGATAAGGTTATAGCCGAATCTGGAATCAAGCTTGAGTATCTGTACGGAACAATGATTGAGGTACCCAGAGGAGCTGTGACTGCTGATGAAATAGCAAAGACAGCCGAATTCTTCTCCTTCGGTACAAATGACCTTACACAGATGGCCTATGGCTTCTCAAGGGACGATGCAGGCAAGTTCATAGAGGAGTATCTAAAAAAAGGCATATTCGACCAGGATCCATTCCAGACTCTCGATCAGAATGGAGTTGGAAAGCTGGTAAAGATGGCGGTAGACCTTGGCAGGAAGACCAGGCCGGATATTAAGCTGGGTATCTGCGGTGAGCACGGCGGGGACCCTGCATCCGTTGAATTCTGCCATAGGGTTGGGCTTAATTATGTATCCTGTTCACCTTTCAGAGTGCCGATAGCAAGGTTAGCAGCAGCACAGGCAACCATTAAGGATAAAATGGGTGAATACAGCCAGAAGTAAGAGAAATTCATAAAGCCAGTGTATATGACAAGGGAGGCTGACATGGCTTCCCTTGTTTTTTTTTGAAAAGCTTGATTAAATGCGGTATAATGATGTCGGTGTTTCAGCATATTTCATGCTAAGACTCAAGCAAACCAGGGCAAGAATACTGTAGTAATGCCCATGGGAAAGCAAAAGGGACGGTTCCTTTTACTTTTCTTTATTCAAACAAGGTAATATGATATTTGAAAAAGCAGAAAGAAAAGCAGAAAGAACCGTCCCCGCTGCTTCCCCGCTGCTTCATTAAATTTGAAAGGAGATTTTAGTATGCCTTATATTGCGATTAAGTCATTCCCCAAGGATCAGGCGACGAAGGAAGCGGTTGCCGAGAAAATCAACGAGATTTTTTTGGAGGTCTGGGGCTGCCCGCAGGAAGCAATCACCATTTCAATTGAAGATATCACACCGGCGGATTGGGAGGAGAAGATTGTCAAGACTGAGATTGATCCTAAGAAGGAAAACATGATGATCTTGTCTGGTAAAAGATGCTATAAACGGTGATGATTTGACTTCACGTGCTTACAAATTCCAATTTGTAAAGTAGCTTCTCCAGAAGTGTTCCATAATGTGAAAAAACAGATAATCAACACAGGATGAAGGCTCTTAAAATAATAGGTGCCAGGGTGAAGATTGTGAATAGCTGCTGTATGAAATATAATAGAGTAAGGAGGAGAGCGCTGTATATGAAAACACTTAAGCTATGCATGATAGGCTTCGGCAATGTCGGGGGAGAGTTCTGCAGGCTGCTGGAGGAAAAGAAGGCGGCGCTGTTGGAAAATAATAATTGCAGAGTCATTATCACCGAAATTGCAACAAAAAGCAGAGGAATATTAAGAAATGTAAATGGTATCGATACTGACGGAGCATTGGACTGGATAGAGAAAAAAGGCAGCTTTAAAGGACATGAGGATTATATCAACTTGAATTCTGAAGAAGTAATAAAAAGTACTACTGCTGATGCGCTGCTGGAACTCAGCACTTTGTCGGTAATGGACGGTCAGCCTGCCATAAAGCATATTGAAACTGCTTTTGATAGAAATATGCATGTAATAACTGCAAATAAAGGGCCTATAGCATGGCGCTTCAAAAAGCTTGATACCAGGGCAAAAGAGGAAAATGTGGTATTTTTGTACGAGACTGTTGTCATGGATGGTACTCCAATATTCAATCTAGTCAGGAATACATTGCAGGGCTGCAGGGTGCTATCCTTTAGGGGCATACTCAATACCACAACGAACTATATCCTTTGCGAGATGGAAAAAGGCAACAGCTTTGAAGAAGCTGTGAAGGAAGCGCAGAGGAGAGGCTTTGCGGAAGCAGACCCCAGCCTTGATGTGGATGGCTGGGATGCGGCTGCCAAAACTGCTGCTCTCATGAATGTGCTGATGGATGCAGAGGTGACGCCTCTTGATATAAAGAGGGAAGGCATATCAGGCGTCATAGCAGCAGATGTGCTGAGAGTAAAGCAGGAGGGGAGCTGCATAAAGCTTATATGTGAAGGCTTTTTTGAGAATGGTATCTCAGTTGGACGGGTATATCCAAAGGAGATTGATGAAAGCAGCATATACAGCAAGATAGATGCAACCTCATCGGTACTGTCGGTAACTACGGATCTGATGGGTGAAATAAGTATCGTGGAGCATGATCCGGAGATACGGCAGACTGCATATGGTGTATACAGCGACCTGCTTGCATTACTTGGCAGGATATAAAAAATAAGGAGCGATGAAAGGCGCTGTTCAATAAGTAATAGGTGCCTGGCACCACACCATATGCCCACTTCTTTACCGGAAATAACTGTTCTCCCGAAGTTAACGGCAAGACCTTTGTTGGAACATACATACTAGTGCCTCGTAACGTATATCCCTTCTTGAGCATGCGAGGCACTGAATCAATGTGGTGATTATTAACACTATGAAAGAATAGAAAGTTGTTGTGTTAATAATTACTAGAATGAGGGAAAGAAATAGAGAATAGCGAAAAGACCAATGAAAAGACCAATAATAATGATGATAGAATTATTAACAGAGGTGAAAAATTTGAAATTAACGCAAGATGAACAGGAAATTTTATCCGGTAAGAGAGGCGAAGCAGCAAAAATTGCTCTTGAAATCATCATTGAGTTGGGTGAATTGTATGGGGCTGCGGAACTGATTCCTGTTTCTAAGGCGCATATTGACGGCTGCCTTTATGGCGCCGTTGGTGAGGCTGGCTTGGAGTTTGCAGAAAAAATGCATCAAATGGGGGGGCGTGTCGCGGTACCTACAACCCTTAATGCCAATTCCAGGGACATCAATTGCTGGGTAAACCATAGAATGAATGCAGAGTTTGCAGAAAAAAATGCCAGGATGGAAAAAGCTTATTTAGGAATGGGCGCTATCCCTACCTGGACTTGCGCTCCTTACCAAGGGGTTTGTGCACCTCGATTCGGGGAGCAAGTGGCTTGGGCAGAATCGAATGCCATAGTATATGTAAATTCTGTCATTGGTGCCAGAACCGAACGATATGGAGATTACACCGACCTTTGTTGTGCATTAACCGGCCGGGCACCCAAATTTGGACTACATATCAAGAAAAACCGCCTGGCTCAGATCATTATAAATTGTGAGGGGTTACCCTTAAAATCAAGCACTGATGACTTTGCTGTATTGGGGTATCTTGTGGGTAAGCTTGCCAAGGATAAAATCCCCGCTATAACCGGAATTCCACAATGGGTAACATCAGATCAGCTGAAAGCATTTTCCGCGGCTATTGCTTCATCAGGGGCAGTAGCTATGTTTCATATGATTGGGATCACGCCGGAAGCACCGGATTTAAATACAATATCAGATGATCCTTCCAATATTGAAACTATAGAGATTACAAAAGAAATGTATTTAGATTCCAGGAAATCTTTAAGCAGCGCGACTCCCGAAAGTGCAGATGCCATTTTAATTGGGTGCCCTCATGCTTCCGCAGCGGAGCTAATGGAAATTGCAGATTTACTTAATGGCAGGTTTATTCCTGAAGAGATGGAATTTTGGATTTATACCAATAGAGAAGTATATTCCCTGTTGGAATCAACCCTTATTATCGATAATTTGATAAAAAGCGGTGTGAGAATTATCCGGGATACCTGCTTTTTAAATACTGATCTTAGCGGTTGGAATATGAAAACAGTTATGACAAACTCAGCCAAATATGCCCATTATATGAAGGCATTAACCGGTAGGGAGGTTGTATTTGCAAATTTGGGTGAATGTATTAATACGGCTCTTCAATCCAAGGGTCAGCCCCGGATCTGATTAAAATAATTATACGGGAGAAATGAAATGAAAACAATTATTAAAGGAAAAAGCCTTGTGGGAGGCAGTACGGAAGGAACTCTCATTGTTTCCCATGAACCCTTTAGCTTTTTCGGCGGTTTTAGTTTTAAGACAGGCAGTATTGTAGATACCAGAAGCGATGTTTATCAAGAGGTATTAAAAGGCAAAATTTTTGCCTTTCCCTGTGGAAAGGGATCAAGCAGTACAGCCGGTGTGCTTCTTGAGGCTTTAAGAAAAGGGATCGCCCCCCGGGCAATAATTAATATTAATAGTGAAAAAATTTTAGCCATTGGTTCTATTGTAGCAGAGAAAATGTATGGATTGAATCTGCCCATCATAAGTATTTCTGAAGATGATTATCAGCTGCTGAAAACAGGTTTATTCCTCCGTATTAATAACGAAATCATCGAAGTAATGTGAAACAAGGCAAACAATACAAGTTTTGACGCCGTGAGGCGTTTTTTTTTATGAATTGTAGCAATAGAATGTACAAGTCATATAATGCTATTGGAAGAAGACAAACCGGTTCTGAATCTCTGTCAATTTAATGAGGGGAGGTGAATCCATGGGATATGTAAAAATGCCGGGTATGCTTTCGCCTGAATTGGTAAAAGCATTGGCAGGCAATGTGCACACTGTTAAAGAAGAACCAAGCCCCAAAGATGAAATGGCGGCAGCCTTGAAAGATTTTTTCAAAGCAGACAAGAAGGAAAGAAAATATGAAGACAATGAATGTGCACAGCCAAAGCATAAAGCAAGAAGGGTAATAGACGATGATGAAATCTGCTGTCCTAAAAAAGTCAAGTTCATATTTCTGTTGAATAATGCAGTAGTGATTAATGTCAACGCATTGGCTGAAGAAAATAACACTCCGGGCTAAAGATAATATGAAATGCATAGGTACATAATTCAATTATTGTACCTATGCTTTACTATACATAGCAGAATCCAGCAAGGGAGGTGATGAAAACATGGATCAAGTTATTATGCCTGAATTAATAACACCGAAGTTTGCAGAAGTGATAGCTGAAAATCCTGAAGTGCTGAAAGCGATTACCGATCCTCAGCCGGGGGAGCAGGTTATCGTCGGGCAGAACTGTAGTATGGAATGCGGAGGTAATCCGACGAATGTCAAGCTTGTGTTTTGCAACGTTACTATTGGTCTGGATAATGCATCAGATGATTGCAATAAAGGCCGCTGCAGGGAAAAGGCGGAAGAGCATATTGAAGGCTGTCATATAAAGATAGGTGACAGGGGCCATGAGAAAGGGCATGACGACTGGGGAGACATTTCAGGCAGACATAAACAGATATGGATGGAGATGGAAATACTTGAAGCAAGAAAAAACGAAATTGAAAAAATCCTGAAACTGATACCCCGACAGATATTTAACAGGAAACTGGTTGCCCGGTGTAAAAGAGAGATACTCGAAATAGAGGAGCAATTGTCAGCTAAAAGGATGGAGCTGTAACTTGGTTTATGGAGTATGGGATATTGTGAGAAAATGTTGATAGAGTTTATTGTACAATCAGTAGCAATAAAATGTACAAGTCATATAATGCTATTGGAAGAAGACGAACCGGTTCAAATTCTCCGCCCAGAAAATGAAAGGAGGTGAATTTATGGAATATGTAAAGATGCCGGAATTACTGTCAGCTGAAGCAGCAAGGGTGCTTGCCGGAAATATGGATGCTGTAAAAGAAATGATGGTTGCAAGGGAACAAGCAAGCTATAACGGTGGCTGTCATGACGATGATATCTGCTGCCCCAAAAAGATTAAGTTCATATTTGTTTTGAACAATGTTGTGATAATCAATGTTAATGCAGTGGCTGAGGAAGACAATCACGGTCCTTCCCAATGCTAAGCTGTGTCAGATAAGTTCAGAACCACAAAAAGGATAAATGGCAAGGGCCATTTATCCTTTTTGAAGTTATAGGGAGCCGCGGCCGAATCCTCTGTCGAAGCCTCTGCCGAAGCCTCCGCCCATACCGCATCCACCGCCGAATCTGCCTGCCCCTGGAGTCTGACCGGTACAGCCGTCAATGTTTACGCTCATTCTTTCCTTTATGAGGTTGCCCTGATCTTCTGTGATGCTTCCCGACTTAACCTGCTCATCAATATAAGCATTTCTCTTTTCAAGCAGGCTTTTTTTGTAATCCCCGGCAGTTACTCCTTTGTCAACAGCTATCTGATAGTATGACTTTCCTGCCTTCCTCAGTCCTATTACATCTTTAATGTCCATGCCAAGCATTTCTGAAAGCACAGATGCCGGTATAAGCTGTCCATAACCGATTCTCTGAGTTCTCAGCTCTGATATTTCATCATCGCTCAATCCTGTGACTTTTGATAGTATGCTTTGATCACCATCTGCAAAAACTGAAAATGATGTTAATACCAACGTAAGAACCAATACAGTAGCTAATAGCGCTTTTTTCATTTTTTTCACCCTTTCTTTAATAGTTTCAGGCTTCATATTATTGCCTTGATTTTATTCTACATTATAGATTTGTCTATATAATGATGAAATTGTGTTGGATTTATGAAAATTGAAAAACCACAGGATTATGTAGTGACATTGAATGTCAATTTGTGTAATAATATCATTAAATAATACCGGAGTGGGATACAAACCAAGTAAGGTGGTGCTGTTATGTCAGGTGTAAGGATTCTTCTGGTGGAGGATGAGAATAGAATCAGGGAAATGGTAAAGGAATACCTGGAGAATGAGGGGTTCGTTATTGATGAAGCCGCAGACGGGGCAGAAGCCCTGGATAAGTTCGGAAATTCAGAATATGATATGCTGGTGCTTGATGTAATGATTCCCAAGGTGGATGGCTGGAGCGTATGCAGGGAAATAAGACGCGCCTCCTCCATACCTATATTGATGCTGACAGCCAGAGGGGAAGAATATGACAAGCTGTTTGGATTTGAACTTGGTGTTGATGATTACATTGTAAAACCATTCAGCCCTAAGGAACTTGTTGCCAGAATTAAGGCAGTACTGAGACGCAGCAGTAATTCCGGGAGTAACGCTTATTCCGCTGAGCTGTTCGAATATAAAGGGCTTTTGGTGAATATGAGTTCCAGAAAGGTTACAATAGATGAAAGGAATATAGACATGACACCAAGAGAGTTTGACCTGATGAGTTTTTTTATAAAAAACAGGGATAGGGTTTTTACAAGAGAGCAGCTTTTGAACAAAGTATGGGGCTATGAGTTCGGGGGAGATTTCAGGACGGTAGATACCCATATCAAAATGCTGAGAGAGAGCCTGGGAGAGTACAGGAACCTTTTGGTAACGGTCTGGGGAGTAGGGTATAAGTTTGAGGCGGAGGATACAAAATGAAAAAGATATCTTACAGGTTATGGGTTCAGATGCTGCTGCTTATTGGGATTACCCTCGGATTACTTTGGGTTCTTCAGGTTGTTATGCTGGAACAGTACTACTTGTACAGCCAGACCAGAAATATCAAGCAGGAGGGAATTGCACTGGCAAAGGCTTATGAAGAAGGAATGAATGAAGAACTGCTTACAGAAAAGGCTGAGGAATTAAATCTTAAGTTTAATGCTGGCGTAGAAATATACTCCATAAATGGAGAGCGGGTATTTGGATTTTCTCTCATGCCAATGATGATGGGCAGGGCTGTATATAAGCAGGAAGTATTTTTGGAAGCTGCTAAAGGTGAAGCAATAGTCAGACAGCTAAAGCACAACAGGCTCAACAGCAATATTTTGCTGGTCGGAATCCCGATAGGAGAAGGGCCTGAGATAAAGGGAGTGATGATTGTCAGTGCGCCCCTTGCTGCGATTAAAGAGACTAAGGAAATTATTAAGGAGCAGCTATTTATAATTACAGTCATACTTATTCTGATATCTCTGCTGCTTACATACTATTCATCAAAAGCCTTTACAAAACCTATACTGAAAATCAATGAAGCTGCAGCAAAAATGGCTAAAGGCAATCTATCCGTCAGGGTTGACGTAGAAAGCTCAGATGAGCTTGGGATGCTTTCAGATACAATAAATAACCTTTCAGCGCAGCTTCAGAAAATTGAGCAGCTGAGGAAGGATCTTATAGCAAATGTGTCCCACGAATTCAGGACTCCCCTTAGCCTGATCAAGGGATATGCAGAAACAATAAGGGATGTTACGGGAGATATGAAGGAAAAAAGAAACAGTCAGTTAAGCATTATATTGGAAGAGACTGACAGGTTAAAGAGTCTGGTAGATGATACTTTGAATCTGTCCCAAATTCAGTCGGAGGATTTTAGGCCGGACATAGTTCCTTTTGATATTTTTGCGACAGTAAACAGCATTATGAGCAGGTTTGCACATATGTCGGAGGAAAAGGGGATAACCCTGGATATGCAGTGGGATAAGGCCAGCGTTGTTGTGTTGGGAGACGAGCCGCGTATTGAGCAGGTAATATACAATTTTGTAAATAATGCATTCAATCATACAGCTTCCGGAGGCTGGATAAAAATTTCAATTTCGACGAATGAAGATAACGTAAAAATTGAAGTATCAGATAACGGTCATGGCATACCATCAGAAGAACTTCCATATATTTGGGATAGATTCTATAAGGCATCCAAGGATGACAAAGGAAAAGGACTGGGGCTTTCAATAGCCAAAGAAATCATGGAAGCACATAATAGCAGCTATGGAGTAGAAAGTATACCGGAAGTGGGAACAACATTTTGGTTTACTCTTTTGAAAGCGTAATATATGCCCAATTTTAGGCGAAAAGGGAACTAGATACGGATAACACTGAAAACACAGAAAACCACTGAATGCACGGAGGGCGATAATTTTTGAATCATGAATAATGAACGGCAATGAAGTGATTATCGAAGTTTTCTGATGCAGCTGCACAATATATAAATGTTCCGTGTTGCTCGTTTTCTATGTCACATAGGGCTGAAGGGAATTTGGCATAAAAGTTGCATTGCTTTTATACGAATAGTAATTAATTCTTTGAGGAGGTATTAAACACGATGAGAGAAGTTGTTATCGTAAGTGGGGCAAGAACAGCAATAGGCAATTTCAACGGCAGCCTGGCGGGAGTTTCCGCAGTAGACCTTGGGGTGACTGCAGTCAAGGAGGCAATTAAAAGAGCAGGGATCACTCCTGAAATGGTGGATGATACCATCATGGGATGTATTCTTCAGGCAGGCCTTGGCCAGGGAGTGGCACGTCAGGTAGCTGTGAAGTCAGGGATACCGGTTGAAAAGCCTGCTTATACAATAAACATGATATGCGGTTCGGGTCTGAGGGCTGTACAGGTTGCTGCCCAGCAGATAATATCCGGAGAGTGCGACATTGTTGTTGCAGGCGGAACTGAGAACATGAGCGCAGCTCCTTATTTGCTCAGAAATGCCAGAACGGGCTACAGAATGGGTCACGGAGAAATAATAGATTCAATGATATACGACTCCCTCACTGATGTATTTAACAATTACCATATGGGCATTACTGCCGAAAACCTGGCGGAACAATACAATATAACCAGAGAAGAGCAGGATGCTTTTGCTGCTTCCAGCCAGAACAAAGCCGAAGCAGCTATTAAGGAAGGCAAATTCAAGGACGAGATAGTTCCGGTGGTCATTCCTTCAAAAAAGGGTGATATTGTGGTTGATACCGACGAATTCCCAAGAGCGGGAGTTACTGCAGAAGCCTTGGCGAAGCTGAGGCCTGCGTTTAAAAAGGATGGTACTGTTACAGCCGGAAATGCTTCAGGTATAAATGACGGTGCCGCGGCATTGGTTGTAATGGCTGCGGATAAAGCGGAAGAACTCGGCATAAAGCCTCTTGCCAGAATAGCAGGTTATGCATCTGCCGGAGTGGATCCAAGCATAATGGGTATAGGGCCGGTTAAGGCAGTAAAGAAAGCTTTGGAAAGAGCGAACCTCAAGCTGGAGGATATAGACCTTATCGAAGCCAATGAGGCTTTTGCAGCTCAGTCTATTGCAGTGGCAAGGGATTTGGGTTTTGACATGAACAAGGTGAATGTCAACGGAGGCGCAATTGCACTTGGACATCCGGTGGGAGCCAGCGGCGCAAGGATACTTATAACACTTCTTTATGAGATGAAGAAAAGAAACGTGAAAAAAGGACTTGCAACCTTATGTATAGGCGGAGGTATGGGTACCGCACTTGTAGTGGAAATGTAGTATACAAAAAAGGAGGAAAGTATATGAGGCTTAAGGATAAAGTAGCCATAGTCACAGGTTCTACAAAAGGGATAGGCAAGGAGACCGCAATGGTCTTTGCCTGGGAAGGCGCAAAGGTGGTAATCTGCGGTACACGCGAAAACGCAATTAAAGAAGTCACAGAAGAGATTAAGTCAATGGGAGCAGAGGCTCTTGGCTTCAAGGTAGACGTAGGCAACAGGGCACAGGTTGATGAAATGGTTGCGGAAGTTAAGAAGGTTTGGGGCAGAATAGACATACTTGTTAACAATGCGGGCATAACAGCGGATGCAATGCTTAGGAAGATGACGGAAGAGCAGTTCGACAAAGTTATCAATATCAACCTGAAGGGCGTATACAACTGTGCTCAGGCTGTACTTGACACAATGACGGAGCAGGGAAGCGGCGTAATACTCAATGCTTCCTCCATAGTAGGGGTATATGGGAACATAGGCCAGACAAACTATGCAGCTGCCAAGTGGGGAGTTATAGGTATGACAAAGACCTGGGCCAAGGAGCTTGGAAGAAAGGGTATAAGGGTTAATGCCGTTGCCCCCGGCTTTGTAATGACTCCAATGCTTGAGACTGTTCCTGAAAAGGTTCTGGATTCACTCAGGGAAAAAACCCCCATGCAGAGGCTTGGTAAACCGGAGGATATTGCAAATGCATATCTGTTCCTGGCATCAGATGAAGCAAGCTTTATAACAGGAACTGTACTTTCGGTAGACGGAGGGCTTGTAATCTAATTTACATAAAAAAGGACACGAAAAGAAGGACACGGGGACGTTTCTCCTGTCCCGCTTTCAGCGGGACAGGAGAAACGTCCCCGTGTCCTTCCGGGACAGGAGAAACGTCCCCGTGTCCTTCTTTTCGGCTTTATTCTGCCGCCGGCATTATTGCTGGTGTCCCTACGGTTGGTTCCGATGATTTTGGTGTCTTATCCACCTTAAGATAGCTTATGAGCATCCCTGCTGTTTCAGCTTTTGTAAGCTCCAGACCCGGTACGAAGCTGCCTGCAGAAGTGTCAACGATTCCTAAAGCTGCTGCAATGGCGGCATAGCCTTTGTTTTCTGCGGTAATACTTGCGGCATCCTTGAGATTGAGGTTGAATATACTTCCCAAGTCCGCAACAAAGCCTACACCCAATGCTTTTACTGTCATTCTTGACGCTTCCATTCTTGTGACGCAGGCTTCGGGATTTTTTTCATTTCTGGACAGTATGTTCTGATTTATGGCATTTTCATAGTACCTGTCGTATTCGCTGCTGTCGCTTGCTGCATAGGGGATAGGATAGTAATCCGGCTGGGTTGCTTTCATCAGAAGCTTAACAAATTCTTTCTGGGTTATTCTTGTATCCGGATTGAACTTGCTTTCGGCGGAATCAATAATTCCCAGCTCCACAAGAAGCTTGATATCGTTTTCAAATTTATGCCCTTCTATGTCGGTGAAGGATATCTCCTTGAATTCTTTTACCGGATTTCCGTTATAGTCTATAAACTGGCCGCTCTTGGCATCAATCATGCCGTAATAGTCATCCGGCATGTAAGCAAGCTTTATTTCCGTATTGTCTTCAAACCTGTTATAATTATATATCCTTATATACTTAAGCATAAGGTCATGCTTTGCATACAGCAGCTTATAAGCGTCTTCCAGGCTTATTACACCCGCTGTGTCAGGGAAGTCCAGGTCCTGCCAGTTTATGGAGAAGTTTGTTATTTCTCCGGTATATGTGTTTACCACTACGCTCAAATTGTTGAAGGGAACAGAGATGCCGTTCTCCTTCCTGATATAGTTCATATTGTAGCTGGGTACATTCTGAGGATCTGCATATATTTCAAAGTACAGCTCCCTGTATTCAGAGGTGCTGAATTTGTCAGGCTGTATTTCTTTAAGGAATTTTTCCGCTATTTCCCTGCATTGTTCCTTTGTATACTTTTGAGCGCGTCCGGCTTTGTATTCATTCTCGCTGTTGCTGATGCTAAAGCTTTTGACTTCACCGGTAACAGCATCTACCGTGCCGTATATATAGCTGTAAGTATTGTTCGCACTGTCATTATAGCTCCAGCTGAAGCTCCAGGCTGCGTTTTCATTGTTATAACCGCCGTAGAGGCTTGAGTTATCCATTTTATACCTGCTGTCGACAGGTACAAGTTTTGTAAAAGATTCCAGGGCTTTTTCCTTGCTTATATACTTGCTGGAATCGTCAATCACCTTCTGCTCCTCGGGAGTAATCGCAACACCTGCCGCACCGGCATCGCCGCCGCCCATGGCGGACTTTTCCATTAATCCGTAATAAGGCTGGGTCATTATCTCGCCGGTAATGGCATCAATACGATGGTTTGCATTCTTCTGATTGTATACCAGTATCAGTTTGGAATCCCTTGAATTGTTCGGATATATCATCTGATATGCCAGCTCAATACCGAGCTTTTCTTCAAATATCTTCTTCGCCGCATCCGCGCTTATTGCTTTTGCAGAGTCGGGAATAGGTATTACCGTATCCCAATCCAGGTTGAAGCTTCTTACCTCGAGGGTGTTTTTGTCTACCTGTACCTGTATCATATTATCCTGAAAGTCTATTCCCTTTATCTTTCTTATGAAATTGAAGTTGTATGAATCGCTGCTGTAATAGGATCGATAGATATTGTCCCAGTATTCGTTCATAAGCTCCGTATCTTTGAATTTGTCAGGATGAAGCCTTCCGGCCAGAGCCTCGGCTACCTCCAAAGCTTCTTCCCTGGTGTGTTTTGGAATTCTGTTTAAAGGCTGCGGCATGTTCTTCCATTGGTACATGTTTATTATTTCCCCTGTTGCCGCATCAACGGTAACACTCATGCTTGAGCCTCTTCCATCATTGGAATTCCAGTTCAGATACCACAGCTTTCTTCCGAATTTTGTTTCTGAATAGCTGCTGCTGAAGTCATGATTTGCGGTATCAAAGTCAAAAGCTATTTTGGCAATTTCCAATGCCTCTTTAAGATCCAGATTACCATTCTCTGCAGCGGCTACCGGCCCTGCAAGCAGGATGCCTAAGAGTACTGCAGCCAGTGTAATAATGGATACCATCCTTTTCATAATTTATCTCCCTTTCATAGCTTATTTGAATGTATACAACTTTGACTGCCAATAATTAATAAAAGTTCCGGCAAAACGATGATTCCGGAGGAACATTTATCTGGAGGCCTCTTCGGTCTTCACTGATTCTGCAACAAGCTTGTTAATTGTATTAAGCTCGTGGCTTGTAAGATATCTCCATCTTCCTTCCGGAAGTGAACCCAGATTAACGTTCATAATCCGTACCCGCCTCAGCTTCACAACTTCATATCCGAACACCTCACACATCCTTCTGATCTGCCTGTTCATTCCTTCCGTAAGTATTATCCTGAACACATACCCGGATATCCGGGATACCCTGCACTTTTTTGTTACAGTTCCCAGAATCCGTACACCCTTTGACATGGATTCGATAAAATCTTCAGTAACAGGTTTGTCTACCGTCACTACGTATTCTTTCTCGTGATTGTTGCCTGCCCGGAGTATCTTATTTACAATATCACCGTCACTTGTGAGGAAAATCAGGCCTTCCGATTCTTTATCAAGCCTTCCTACGGGGAATATTCTTTTAGGGTAGTTGATAAAGTCTATAATATTGTCTTTTTCCCTTCTGTCCGTAGTACATACAATTCCGGGAGGTTTATTAAAGGCAATGTAGACCGGAGGAGCTTTGGGAGAGAGGGTTTTTCCTCCGAGCTTTACAATATCCCCGGGATATACCTTGCTGCCAATGGAAGCCTTCTTGCCGTTTATTGTGACCCTTCCCTGCCTGATAAGCTCATCAGCCTCCCTGCGGGAGCACAAGCCCTTCTCGCTTATGTGTTTGTTGATTCGGATACTATCATCATGATCTGAGTTTTTCATAATAAAATGCCCTTTCAACTTTTTGCACGGCAGCCACCAGGGGGCAATCACCGGGTATCCCTGAACCGCAGCTCCGTGCCTGTATTTATATTTTACTTATATACGGTAAATTAATCAATTAATGTATATCAAATTGCTGAATAGATAAAAAGAATTTGTAAATAATTAGATATAGAGGAAAAAGGGCTCAGGGGTTCATTAAATTTCCTTGAAAGTCTTGTGGAGGTGTGAACATGAGAAAAAGTGCAGACGGCAAAGGAAATCTGAAAATTGCAGACGACAGTAAGACTCCTTCAGAGATTTACAGCATTGTATTGCGGGGCGTTATCAGTACCTTGAGGACAATTTTTTTGAACTATTATGTCTCGGAAAATATCGAGGCACTGATGAGATATATTAATGAAAAGAAGATAATAAGCTCTGCAGAGTATAAAAGGCTTTTATATGAGGCAAAGGATTTTTATCCCGTCATTGTTTGCGCATTGTTCATTAATCCTTTAAAAAAGCATACGAAGAATTTCAAGAGCGTAATTATTGATAATCAGTCCAAAAAGGCGCTGTTCAATGAGATTAATGAAGAATTAAATAAATTTTTCAATGATTGGCTCTGTGATGTGGAGATAGATCCGCTGCTGTTTTTTCGGCTTTCCGCAGCCTATGGAAAACCTTTCAGCCTTGATCTTGCAATAAAACAACAGCTTGCAGCCGTGCTTACACCAATAGAAGAAAGGATTCTAAAGCTCCAAATAACAGAAATCGTTGCTTTGTATACCATAGAGCAGGTTGCAACACATTTGGGCCTTGCAGGGCTTGATTATATTGATTATGTAAAGGTGGAAAAGAAAGAAGAGATTGTATCGATACAATCAAGCAGAAACTAAATAAACTGTGCATAAAATTGCTGATTCCGTATTGTTCCCTCCAGCGGCTCCTGTATAATGAAATCAGAGAAGCAGCAACAGCAATATATAATTTTGGGGGCGTCGGCAAAATGGAAACAAAAAATTCAAATTACAGCAGCACCAGTTTGAAAATAAGAGATTTAGTACAGATAAGCCTTTTATCCGCATTGACTTTTGTAGCTGCCTGGGCTATTCACATACCCTACGGAAACGGCGGAGTCATACATCTGGGAGACAGTATGATATTCCTTACGGCGGTGGTCTTTGGCAGAAGATATGCTGCAATATCCGGAGCAATAGGTATGACTATGTTTGATATATTTTCGGGTTTCTCCGTATGGGCACCATATACTTTTGTGATTAAAGCGGTAATGGGTTTGATTGCCGGCAGCCTGGCGAACCTTGGAGATTCAAAGGGCAGCAGTGCGGTTAAGAATGGATTGGGAATGCTGGCGGCAGGAATTTGGATGATATTCGGATATTATGCTGCGGAAGCAATTATAACATGGAATATCACACAGCCGTTATTCAGCCTATTGGGCAATGTCATACAGGCCGGTGCCGGTGCGGCAATAGCCTTTGTAATAATAGCAGCCATAAAAAGGAGCGGCTATTTCAATAAATAACAGGTTCTGGCAAGACACGGGGACGCTTCGGGACACGGGGACGTTTCTCCTGTCCCGCTGAAAGCGGGACAGGAGAAACGTCCCCGTGTCCCGAAGCGTCCCCGTGTCCCTATGTCTCCCCCTGTCTCTTTTTCTATTTAATACAAGTTTTTTGAAATCTCCCTGTAACAAATCTAGTTTACATAATTGATATAATATTATGGGGAGTGTGAAGTTATGAAGAAAAGAGCCATAAGTTATTTTTTATTTTTATTAATGACAGCTTTTGTGTTGAATGCCTGTTTACCTGCTTTTGCTGTCGAAAATGAGGATACATATGATGATGCACCTCTTTTGGACAAGCAGACTGCAGAAAGAGAATTGCTTTTTTTTGAGGACAATTCCTATAATTTTAAGGATATAGTCAAACACTGGGCAAGGGACGAAATGCTTGAACTGAGCTATATGGATATTTTGAAGGGTTACAGCAGTACCACAATGCTGCCGGAAAAGAGCATATCCAGGGAAGAGTATATAGCTATGCTTGTAAGAGCAATAGGAATTCCTACTGATGATGAGTTTGTCGAAAGCTACACCGATGTTACGGACAAGCACTGGAGCCATAAGTATGTAACAGCGGCCAAGGAGCATGGTTTGCTGTCTGTTTTCAGCGGTTATTATTTTTATCCCTACAGGGAAATAACCAGGGAGGAAATGGCGGTAATCACGGCAAAAGCCGTACAAAATGCTGACATTAACGGAGAAAAGCTTAGCTTCAAGGATATTCCGCAATATTACAGGCATAAGGAGAGTATAGACCTGGTAACGGCATTGGGAATAATCAAGGGGTTGCCCGACGGGAGCTTCGGCCCTAAAGGAAAAGCAACAAGAGCACAAGCCGCGGCGGTAATAGGAAGAGTACTGAGAACCAGGGAGGCTTCGGGAGAGGCTGAAGATGAATACCTAAAGGCTTTTGCGGCAGATTATGAAAGAACTGTTTTGGAATCCCTGAGCGAAGGCGATTTGGGCTTTGATACTCCCATATCCCTTTCAGCGGGAAAAGAAGCTAGACTTAATGCCAAGAGGTCTGAACAGCTAAAAATACAATATCCCAAGGGGTTTACCCGCAGCAAGCATATGGTCAATGAGAGCTTTGCGGTATTAAGCAAATCCAGGTACCTGGCTGAAGTTGAAGCTGCTTATGAACTGGTCCTTGAGAACGGGGACAGGTATTCAGTCAGGAAAAGCATATTTTTGAAGAACATAGGAGACAAGTGGGCAGTATATAACAGCATTCCGGAATTCGGCGCAGATTTTGCCTCGGGAACAAAGATAAATCTTACCTGGCATTATATCTGGAAAGATACCCCCGATATGTCAAGTGTCAAGAAAATTGAGGGCCTTAATGTAGTCTCACCAACATGGTTTACACTGGCAAACGAAAAAGGCGATCTGGAAGACAGGGGAAGCTTGAGCTACAGCAATTGGGCCCATAAAAACGGGTATAAGGTCTGGGCTTTGGTAGACAATCAGTTTAACTCCGATTTGACAAGCAAACTGCTTGGAAATGCAAGCGCAAGAGCAAAATTCATAAGTTCCCTTATAAGCTGTGCAAAGAAATATAAGCTTGACGGATTAAATATCGATTTTGAAAATATGTATATAAAGGATAAGAATGCTTTTACACAGTTTGTTAAAGAGCTTTCCATACAGGCAAAAGCCGATAATCTGGTGTTGTCTGTTGACGTGTCAATAATTGCCGTAAACTCCAACTGGTCTGAAAGCTTTGACAGGGCTGCACTGTCGGGGTATGTTGATTATGTGGCGCTAATGACCTATGACCAGCATTGGGGAGGAAGCCCCATAAGCGGCTCTGTTGCACAGCTGTCCTGGGTTGAACGGAGCCTGAAGAGGGTACTTGAGGAAGTACCGAATGAAAAGCTTCTGTTGGGGGTGCCCTTCTATACAAGGCTCTGGAAGGAAGAGTACGTGAGCGGAAGCAGCAAACCGGTTATAACCTCCAAGGCAATTTCCATGGAGGAAGCGGAAAAAACCGTCGCAGAAAACAAAGCTGCAAAAATTTGGGATCCTGTAAGCGGTCAATACTATGCGGAATACAAGAAGGGCAATGCAACCTATAAGATATGGCTGGAAGACGAAAAATCCATAAAGCTGAGGGCTGAATTAGTGAACAAGTACAGGCTTGCGGGTATAGCTTCATGGAAATATGGCCTTGAAAAGCCCGTAATATGGGATGTAATAGCAAAGACAATCTAGAAAAATTCCAATGTATCGGCAATATCGTGCAGATGCTCCTTGTCTGTCCGGAGAATGAAGTACCTGCAATTATTGCCTTCAATCTCGACCGGTTCCGAACACTCAACTATCATAGCAGACTGGCCCCGCATCTCCTTGGGCTGGTCGGAAGAGGGTATAATAAAGAAGGCTTGCCGGCCGCGTAACTCAGTTCTGCTTATTGTCGGATGCGTACCGTAAGGTTTCAGCTTATGGTATGCTTCTTTTTTACATATCTCTTCCGGTGCTGCATCATCGGAAATGGCAGATATCTGAAAGAATCCGTCTATTCCTTCATGCCGCTTGCTGTCAAACCTGCTCCAGAGGTAAGGGTAGCTGAACCTGACCCTATAGGCCTCATTGGAATAGCTTGATGATATCTTAGGCAGGCATATTATTTGCCCGATCAGCAGCGCATCAGGATTGAGATCGGGATTTGATTTAAGCAATTCCGACAATCGCATTTTAAACTTTTTGGCAATGGAATAAAAGGTATCGTTTCTTTGCACGGTGTAGGTTGTGGCCCCAAAGGGACAGTCTGCAGGCTGCGCCGCCAGTGGTATGCATATTTCCAGTCCCGGCAGCAAACGGTCGGGCTCCAGATTAGGATTGGCTTCTATCAAATCATCCAGGGAAATATTGTAGAATCTTGATATTGAATATAGAGTATCTCCTTCCTGCACTATGTACCGGTTTTGCTCGGCGGGGGCCGGGCAATGCTCCAAATGCTGACAAGGCATTACGCTCACCTCTTTGAAATATTATATACCCTAAAAATGCCGGGTAATATAATATATTCATTTGAAGGTTACAATATATCTTGTGCACAATAGAAGAATAGTGCGACATCATTACAATAGTATGTGAAGTACTCCGACTGTTGGGGAAGTATGTTCTCCTCACTTTCCAAAGCCAGCAAAATCACTGGCGTGGGTCCCATCTCTGCGAGCCCGTCTGGTTATTTTGCCTGGGGTATTCCCGTTCCGAGGTCAGGTGGAAAGTTTCGTCAAAGATATCTTCCCCACGTCGGTATTTGCATTTCCTTAATGCAGCATAATTCCTAAAGGGCACTGGCCTTGTATAACATATGATGCTCTGTAGGATACATACTAAGCAAGAGCTTGTATAGTATAGCAGGGCACACTTTTATGCATTTTGATAACAGGCCTCTGATATGGCTTTGGTAAAAAGTCCGTAAAGCCGGCAAGGACGCCGGCTTAGGTACCACGGGTCACGGATGGCCTTTGGCACCGTTAGGACTTTTCCAAAGGCTAAGCAAAACAAACTGATACGAATCCGTTTTAGAGCAGCTGATTTACCTTGTAGCTGCGTTGTCCGCTCTTGTAAGGCGATAAGCATTACAAGAGCGCCCGCCTTGCCACAAATCAAATCAGCTTGCTCGAAAATCTATTGACCTCACGCCGAGGAAATTTGTTGATTTTCGAGGCAGAGGAAGCAGATTAGCTGGCGCCAATCAATGAGGATAACGAAGAAAAGCGAAAAATTAACCGGCGTGAGGCGGATTCGTATTAATTTGTTTTGCTTCACAGTAGTCCTGTCAAAATCATAATCCGTGTGCGTCGATATACTATATTGTCTCTTGCGGAGGCTTATGTAAACTACAGATGCGTCGCATTATTCTTCTTATGTGAAAAAGGCTCGGAGCCGACCGGCTCCAAGCCTTTTTAATGTTCTTTTGCATAGCGCGCTTTGTCGATATGGCTTCCGATATATTTCCACAGTACATTAATTGTCACTATTTGAATGGGAAGCATTATGGCACTCTTCAGAATCCTCGGCATCAGGAATACAGATGCAGCGTTTCCCGTAGTCATATATACCCAAAGTGAAGTCAGTCCGAGATCAACAAGAATAGTAATCAGCAAAACGCTCTTTCCTATATTGACTATTGTAATCGGTTTCCTGTATAAAAACAGGCCATATATTGCGCCGGTTAAAAATGCGCTCAATGTGAATCCGGGGAAAAACGGAAACTTGGGAAAAATCATCATGCCTGTGATATCAGCAATTGCAGCAGCCGTTCCACCTATAAGCGGACCAAACAGTATGGCAGTAAAAGCAATAGGTATAAACCCGAAGCCAATTCTTATTATTGGAGTCTGAATGGATAGAAAACGGGTAAATATGATTTCCATTGATACGAGCAATCCGACAAAAGCAATTGTCTTAGCTTTACTCATACAATCACCTCCTCTCTTTAAATGGCAAATAGACCACTTAAAGAGGGATGGCTCCTAAGTGGCAGCGGAATGCAGCATACATACCGCAAGCCCTGGCGGGCTTTTCGTCTGGTGTCAACTTCCCGTACAACCAGCACTTTACGCATGTAAGCCTACTCTACCATATTTTTATATTGTATTGAAATTGTACATCAAATGATCGGTAATTGCAAGTATGCCCGCCATATACTACAGCCTGGCCAGTCTTGTATTATTTCAACCGCACCGGATTGTTTTCGTTCCATATTATTACCGGATCAATCAAATTTAATCTCATAGCCTGCGAAAAGTTACAGCATTATACGGCAATTGACTGTCGGCTGAAAATATAGTAGAAATGGGACGAACTGTAATTATTGAAAGAAAATGGAAACTACTATAAAATAAGGAGGATACAGATGGTGCCGCCAAATATTACAGGGCTGTTAAGAGTATGTTACAAATCATCAAAGCAGTACAGTTTGCATGAAAAGAGTCATATCTAATTATTAGGCGAGTATCTGCCATTTAACATTAAAGGGGTGCACCATCGACATTTTTATCGGTAGGCACTGATATTTTAAGGAGGTACGTTTGATGGTCAAAAAATTTGTAACTGTTATTACAATTTTTGCGCTGGTTCTAAGCGCAATACTTCCGGTACAGGTTATTGCCGATGATGATATCGGCTACGAGGGGCGTATTTGCAGAGACTTGGGAATACTGAAGGGACATACCGGAATTGTAGACGAAGAATACCTTGAAACTCGCCCCAGCAGGCTGCAGGCGGCAATAATGTTTCTGAGGCTTAAAGGTTTGGAACAGGATGCATTAGACTATTACGGAGGAAAAAACTTCAAGGATGCCGGCGTAGTTGCCTGGGAAGAAGGCAGAAACGTGCTGAGTTACCTGAAAAATCACCCGGAGCTTGGGTGGATTGGTGACGGAGTGAACTTCATGCCTTACAGCCTGATAGATTCGAGGGCATATTACAAGGTACTCCTGGAAAGCCTGGGCTATAAGCAGAAAATTGACGGTAAGGGAGACTTTGACTGGGATGAAGTGCTTGATTTTGCAGAAGAAAAGGGGCTGTACAAGGTAGCCGGTATCAGGAACTTTACAGTAAAAAGCCTTGCGATTGCTACGGTTGAGGCTCTTAATACCAAAATGAAGGGAGAGCGCAGGACTCTTATAGAATACCTGGTGGATATAGGGGATGTGGATAAGTGGGATGCAATATCAGCAGGCTTGTACTCCAAGGAATTGGAGGCAGAGGTAAAAGACGTAAGGGCTATTTCAAACAGCAAGGTGGAGGTTGTTTTTAAGGAGTCCATTGACGGTACCGATGCGGAAGATGAGGATCTGTATGAAATTAAGCATCTTGACATAAACAAAGTAAGTATGAAGAATGAATATGCTGTAATAATAGATACCTCGGCAATGAAGGAAAACACTTCCTACACATTGGAATTCAATGATAAGGACTATAGCTTCAGGGGCCTGAAAAAGGATAAGACTTCTCCAAAACTCATTAAGATCGAATGCAGGGATACAGACCTGCTGGAGCTTACCTTTGACAGAGTATTGGATAATGAAACAGCCCAGGATACGGATACTTATACGATTTCAGGAGCAAGCGTAAGGTCGGCGGAGCTGGACAGCACAAATACCAAGGTAAGGCTTACTACCAGCGGCATTGAGTCAGGAAAATCCTACGAGCTTAAAATACGCAATATAAAGAATGGCGACGGAGCGGTAACAAAGTCAATCACAAAAAGATTTACAGGGAGAAGGGATACAAGCCCTCCAAAGCTGAGTAAGCTTACGGTTCTGAACAATGTAAGGCTGCTTCTTGAGTTTTCGGACAGCAACGGATTGGATAAATCCACGGCTCAGGACAAGAACAACTATAGTATAACCGGCGGCGACGGGGACCTGGAGGTGGAAACGGCTGAGGTCAAAGACATGGATGAGGACGGTTTGTGGGAATCCGTGTATCTTGTGACTGAAAGCCAGGAAGCAGGCACTAAATATACTCTGATAATTGAAGATATGATGGATGACTCGGTATTGGGAAACAACATAACCAGGATAATAAAAAAGGAATTCAGAGGGAAGTCAAAGGATAAATCGGGGCCAACAGTTGCCAATGATCCAAGGGCAGTCACAAACACAATGGTAGAAGTCGAGTTTTCGGATTCCAATGCCCTTGATGTGGAATCAGCCTGCGACATTGACTGCTATGAGATAGATGAAGGCCTGGAGATCCTGGATGCAAGAATAAAGAATCCCGATGATTTGTATTCAGTGGGGGGCAGGACAGTGCTGCTGATTACGGAAGAGATGGAAAAAAATGAAAGGTATACACTTAGAATCAGCGGCATTTATGATGAATTCGGAAATGAAATGAAGTCTTCAAGCAGCGATAAAAAGTACAGGTTCAAAGGAATAGGCGAGGACAGAACTCCACCATATATAACCTCTGTTCAGTGTATAGACAGCAGAACTCTGGAGTTGCACTTCGACGATACCTTGGATGAGGGATCGGCGGAGAACATAGTCAACTACAGGGTAGACGGGCTTGCTATCGTTACAAAGGCAGTACTGCAGGAGGACGGAAAAACGGTCAGGCTTACGGTCAGTTCCCTGTCTTCAGACAGAAATCATACCGTGATGATGAATAATATCAAGGATTTATCAGGAAACAGGCTTTCAAATGTAAGCGTAGATATTCTTTATAACGGCAGCGTGTATGACGATGATCCTCCGGAAGTGGATTATATAGAGGCTGTAAACAGGAAAGAGGTCTGGATACATTTTGAAGAGGAAGTGTATGCGGAAAACGCTGGGATGGAAGCGTCAGGCATTGATTTCAAACAGGCGGGAAGTGTACTGGATGACGGGACTGTGGTTGTGATGGTTATAGATGGAAATGAATCGCTGAAAGATGATAGAGAGTATGAGGTAACCAAACTTACAGGCATATGGGACATGAGAGGCAATAAATATGAGTTTGAGTACGGCCTGGAATTCGATGGTACTGATGATGAGAATGACCCTCCTGAAGTAGATGACTGGGATCAGATGGATGTGAGAAGATTCCGGGTAGTTTTCACGGAGCCGGTACTGCTTAAAGGAGATGGAGTATCAGGAATCAAAAATCCCGGAGGGGTAAGTATAGAATGGAAAGCAGTGCTTAATCCCGATGATGGGGATGATGATGAAGCTTATTGCACTGTGGACTATATAGCTAAGAATAAAAATATACCCCCTGACAAAGAATTCAGATTCAATTTTACTGAAATGGTAGAAGACTATGCGGGGTTAGGCGCATATGACGGCATCATCATTCTTGAATCATATGAGGAGGATGATGATGAGCCGTATATCGAAGATGTTGAAGCCATTAACTGCAAAAAGGTTCAGGTGGAATTCAGCGAAGCCATAAGGGAGCCGGGGAGCTATAAGATAACTTATGAGGATGACGACGGCAAGCTGAGGACTATCGATATTGACTTCGTGGAAGTTGATCCTGAAGATAATACCAGGGTAAATATATATACTGAGGATAAGATGAGTGACGAATACTATTATATCCTGGAGCCTAAGTCGGCTGCGGCGGATATTGCAGGGAACAAGCTGGATATCGATGATCTGGAGATAGATTTTGAAGGCTCCAGTATAATGAGCAGTGATTATATCCAGGGTGTGGATTTGCTGAATGAATACAATCTCAGGGTTTACAAAAGCAGCAGGATATCCAGGGTAAGCAGCCTGTACAGGCTGGACGGAGACGGTAATGCCGTAGGAGAAAACCTGATTGACAGTACTTCGAGGATCAGCAGTAACGTATTCAGAGTTACATCAAAAAAACCGCTGTATAAGAATGTTAAATACAGAATAACAGCTGACGGGATATCATATAGCTTTCGCGGCATAGCCGATGATGACAATAAGCCGGAACCGCCCCTAAAATCCTCTTCCAAGGAGATTACAAGCTTCGGCTTCAATAACATTGCAGGCGGAATAGACGGAAATATTGATAAGGATGCAAAGAGAATCAGCCTGACAGTGCCCCATGGAACGGATGTGAAGAAGCTGGCTGCAAGCTTCAAGTGCTCGGAGCATGCTGTGGTAGAGGTGAAAGGAAAAAGGCAGATCAGCGGGGAAACCACCAATGACTTTTCCGGGGAAGTTACCTATACCGTTATTGCCCAGGACGGATCTTCACAGGATTATAAGGTAGTGGTGGCCATTGCAAAGGAGCTTGACAAATCCATAAAAGCCTTCAGGTTTGAAAAGCCTAAGTCCGCCATCGGGGAGATAGATGAGGGAAAAAGGATTATAACTGTTACAGTGCCGTACAGAACAGACCTGAGCAAGCTGGTGCCTGTTATAGATATACCGGACAATACCAGGATATCTGTCAAGACGGGTAAAGAGCCGGATTTCAGTGAACCGGTGGAATATATAGTAACGGCCGAGGATGGAACAACAAAGGAGTATACCGTAATAGTGAAAAAAGCTCAAAACACTGAAAACCGGATAACCGTTTTCGCATTCAGAGCATTGGAACCTGTTATCAGGGCAGAAGTAGGCAAGGAGCAAAAGACTATAGAACTGACAGTACCTTACGGTACAGACAGAACCAAGCTTGTTGCATCCTTCAAGGCTTCACCGGAAGCTGTTGTAAAGGTGAAAGGGGAGGAGCAGGTTAGCGGAGAGACAGTGCAAGACTTTACAAATCCTGTAAAGTACATTGTAACGGCACAGGACGGTACTGCCAGGGAATATACTGTGATAGTCAATGCTGCTCCCAGCAGTGAAAAGCTTATTAAGGAATTCGGATTCTCTGTTCCCGAAGCGGAAGGGGTTATAAATGAGGCTGAGAGCAAGATAAACGTTACCGTACCCTTTGGAACTTCACTGAATGCACTGGCGGCAGTATTTGTCAGTTCGGAAAACAGCAAAGTCCTGATTGGAAGCGATGAGCAGAAAAGCGGAGAGACAGTAAAGGATTTTACCAATCCGGTGATATATACTGTTGCGGCACAGGACGGCTCAACCCGTAACTATACCGTAACAGTCAGAGCTGCAGATGAAAATGAAAAAATATTGTCAAAATTTGAATTTGCAGGCTTGAATCCAAAGGCAAGAGGAATTATCAATCAGCAGAACCGTATAATCAGAGTGTCTGTTCCATCTGATACTTTTGTGTCAAACTTGATTGCTTCATTCTCTTATCTGGGAAAGTCGGTATATGTCGGGGAAGTGCAGCAATACAGCGGTATAACACCTAATGATTTCAGCCGCAAGGTTGTTTACAGAATAACGGCAGATGACGGCTCCTATATTGAATATAAAGTAATTGTAACAGTTATGGAGGGTGAAATCAAAGGCTTTTAGTATATTTTGCTTACAATGAAAAATACTAAAGCCGGAGGTGATTTTATGAACAATCTGACTCAAAAGGAAAAGGGGCTGCTTCAGGACCAGAAAACCCATGAGGAGATATGCATTAAGAAATACAATGAATATGCCGGCAAGGCTCAAGACCCTCAGTTGAAGCAGCTTTTCAGCTCTCATGCAAAACACGAGCAGCAGCATCTTAATACCATCAACCAGCTGTTAAGCGGACAGATGCCGGGCATGAACCAGAATCAGCAGCAAGGCCGGCAGGGGGCACAGGGACAGCAGCCCATAAGGACGGGGACCGGAAGCAAAAGTGACGGGGACCTGTGCAACGATATTCTCATGACTGAGAAATATGTTTCAGGGGCATACGATACGGCTATATTTGAATTCAGGGATCCAAACATCCGCCAGACTCTGAACCATATACAGAAAGAAGAGCAGCAGCATGGAGAAAGTGTCTTCAAGTATATGGAGAGCATGGGCTTGTACAATCCGCAGTAAAACCTGATATGATCTGTAAACAACTAACCCTTCCGTTTTATCGGGAAGGGTTAGTTGTTTTTTTGAGCTTGGATAGAGCGAATAGTACAAAGGGGAATACATAGCCCAGTGTAATATTTATGGGCATGAGCAGGCTATTGGTGAAATCCTCAAGCTCAAACCTTCTGGCACATACTCCCATAGACAGAAAATATACCAGTACAGCAAGCATATTAATCAGAAGCCTGGTATCAGACAAGTTAAATATTGACTTAATAAGGTTGAGCACAATTACAAGAAGTGTTGTAATCATTGTGAAGTCGGCGAAAATCCATATGGCAACGACTACAGCCTCAATATTTTCTATAATATCCATTATGGTAATTTGTTTTACAACAGTAAGGACAGGCACGGAAACCCTCCTGGCAAGGGAACTGCTCATTACGCCTATTACAATGAAATTTACCAGCATTATGCTTGAAATATTCACATAAGCAGCAATATAGCCGAACACTCTGAGGCTTTTCAGATTTACAACATTGTCGCTCAGGAAGAACATAAGGAACAGATAGGACAGTATCCCTGTTACTGCGATACTTCCCCTGAATATAGGAATTATGTCGTTGAAATAGACAGGCAGCAGATTATCTGCTCTAACCTTGGGAAATAAGAAGAGCGCCAGCATGATAAGCATTGCCCCTATGAAGGGCAGCAGTATTTCACTCATCCTCGCAATGGGGGTGAAGCCGGAACGCAGTATGTAGGCTATGGGTATAAGGGCTAAAATAATGAACAACCCAACGCTGATATTGGGATAAATCGAACTGGTCAGACGTTCCGAATAATAACGTGTATACATGGCCGCAAGCCAGAGAGCCCACAGCAGGTATACCACCAGTACCAGCTTTCCAAGGAATCTCCCCAGAATATTGCTGATAATATCAGACATACTCTGCCCTTTATATTTCTTCAATAGAGAATCAATAGCCAGTATCAGCAGAATAAAGGGCACCGTGCTTATAATCGGGGACACCCAGCCTGCCTGCTCCGCTTTTGCCGCCGCATATTTGGGAAGCAGTCTTGTTGTGGGAGAAGACACCATTATTGTAAACACAAAGAAAAGCTGCTTAACCGATATTTTATCTTTGCCTGTTTTCATAGAAGAATCTCCTTACCTTAAGCGGAATATGTCAAACATAAGATTTGCCAGGCTGGCTGTGTGCACATGGGTAATGTAATAATAGCCGTAGGCCAGAGTCACAGCCCCCAGCATAATGAGGACTGCTGCCTCCTTGTGCTGCTTCTTTTTTATAACCGGTATCATCTCTGCTGTTATGGCAATTACAACTATTACCACCATCAGAAATATTTTCATTCACCCACAGCCTCCTTACTGGCAGTAACCGGCTCATTTATCATGTAGGTTCCGTCTATTAGGGAATCAACACTGACTTCAAATTTGATATCTGGAAACAGCTCCTGCCAGTTTTGCTGAAAATAGTCCCGGAGCAGAGGATATTTGATTCTGAATTTTGAAATAATGCTGAAGTGGTCGGAATTCTTATCCTGTGCTATCCTTATGGCATTTTCCACCTCTCGCTTTATAGAATTTTCCTGCTGCTCAGTAATGTAATCCAGGGAAGCCTTGTCAAATACGCTTCTTCCGCCCATTATCTCACCTATATTGGTTGAGAAAGAGATTTCCACCCTGCAGCGGAGTTCATTCCCTACAATCTCAGGTATTACTCTTGAAGCTCCTTTGACTATTATCATGGAGATTTCTTGCCCCGTTTGGTCCTTTAACACAATTATCCCTGAACCGATGCGGTTCATAATCCAGTTTATCCCCCGGGATTCTTCCCGTGAAGCGAAGTAGAGAAGCTTATCCTCCCGGAAAATTGCATAACCGTTCAATAACATATCGCAGGTATCCGGTTTTTCACCGGTTGCCTTTGTAGGAACCGGCTCAATATATGGGATGAAGGTATCCAGATATCTTTCATCAAATATAAGCAGTACTTCATTAAGCGTGACCGTACCGGATATGGATGTTCTGCCGATATTTTCTTCTATATGGGCTAACCTGTCCCCTACAAAGTATTTCGAGGTGCTTGCCTTTTCGGCCAGGGAGTTTGCGGTACCTCCTTTAACTACATAAAGTTTTGCATTATAACGGAATTCCGGGTGTCTGCTTATTAAATCAAGATAGGGGAGTATGCCTTTCCTGGCAAGGGACTCTCCGAAGAGTATGAATTCCGTATGTCCTGCATTCAGCTTTCTGTCTGCGTATGTTGACATATTTCGTACAGCATCAAATACAGTTTCTCCTTCGGCTGCAATACTTTCCCCTTTCTGAAGCACCTCTCCTCCGCCTTCTCCCGTCGACAGATCCTTTGTAGTAGCGGTTACTTTGATCTTGCCCTCTTCTGCTTCATCGAAAGAGAACATCCGTATTATAAACAGCTTGTCAATTTCCGATCTTCCCATTATGATTTGCATACAGCCGGATAAAGCCGCCGTCAAAGCCAGCAGGACTGTCAAAATTGCATATTTCCGCATATATAGCTCACTCCATCCTTTTCTTGTTTTTAGGATCAAGGCTGCTGGGCCGCTTTTTCATGGTGAAGAGGGGAAGCCGGAAAATGGTGTCCTGAAGCTGTTCATCCTCATTGGCAACAAAGGGGTCCAGGTACGGAATACCGAAGGTCTCAATCCTGCACCAATGGTAGAGAAGGAATATCAACCCAAAGGTGAGCCCAAATATACCGGTTATGCTGCCGAATATAGCCAGTATAAAGCGCCATAGCCTTATGGCATTGCTGAAATCCTGGTTGGGCATAAGGAAGCCTGCAATGGCAGTAATTGCTATAATCATAACGGTAGCCGGGGATACCAGTTTGGCTTCAACGGCAGCCTGGCCTACCACAAGACCGCCCACAATAGACACTGTCTGGCCTATGACATTTGGCAGCCTTACGCCGGCTTCAATCAACAGCTCAAAAGCCAGCAGCAGTATCAGTACTTCCACAAACATCGGGAAGGGCACCCCCACCCTGGATGCAACTATTGAGAAGGCCAGTTCCGCAGGCAGCATTTCCGGGTGAAAGGAGGTAATGGATATATAGAAGCCGGGAAGCACCAGTGTTATAAACATGCTCATAAACCTGATAAAGCGGACAATGGATGCAATAATGAACTGAAAGGAGTAGTCATCCGGAGCCTGCAAAAATTGCAGCAGTGTGCCCGGAACTATATAAGCCGTAGGCAGGCCTTCAATCAGTATTCCTGCACGGCCCTCAACAAGGCTTGCGCATAATCTGTCAATCCTTTCGGTATATTGAATCTGAGGGAATGCGGAATACTTGTCATCAACGATTGCCCCCTCAATAACACCTGCGTCAAGCACCCTGTCAATATCAATGGATTCAAGCCTCTGTTTCACTTCATCTATCAATTTGCTTTTTGCTATATTTTTCACATATAATATCGCAATATTGCTTTTTGTCTGTTTTCCCAAACGAATCTGTTCAATAGTCAGGTATGGAGAGGTAAGCTTTTTGCGGCACAGAGCGGTATTGGTCCTTAAGTCCTCAATAAAAGAATCCTTTGCGCCCTTAATAACGGTTTCCCCTGTAGGCTCTGAGATGGTTCGGCTTAGAGAAGCTTTGGCCTCGAAGGTAAAGGCTGTCCTTATATCATTGAATATCAATGCCGCGCTTCCTGTCAGTATATCGTCAGTCAGGTCTTTCATATTTGTCCTTACCTTCATTGAGGAGGAATATATCTTTCCCATGCTTATAAGCCTTGCGGCATCTTCTTCCCCGCTGCAGGAATCAAACTGCTCCTCCTGGGAAAGGGGCTTCAGTATATTATCATTTATCAGACTGATGTCTACCAGCCCGTCCATGTATACAAGAACAGAGGGTATTTCAGGTTTATTCCTGACAAGAATGACACGGGATACAAAATCTGCATTGCTTCCAAGGATAGAGCGGATATTATCACTTGATACATCGGCAGTTTTATTGTAGAGGCTGTCTTCTTCATTGATTGCAGGCATGGAACCACTCCCCGGCATCAAGAATTTTCATTTCTGTTATTTTGTACAAACCTGTAAAAAAATATGTAGCTGCTGCAAAATGTGGTTTTGCAGCAGCCCGGGAAATCCTGCTATTTCCAGTTTCTCTTCAGCTTCAGGAATTCCTGAAGGTATCCCCATACAGAAACAGGAGACATTATCATCTGATAAACAATTATGAATAATATGAAACCCCGCATGTTTTTTCTTACCCTTAGGTTCAAGCGTCTGAATACGTATAACTGATAAGCGTATAATATTGAATAATTCATGAGGGTAAGCGGAATTACCAGCAATGTCATGGGGCCTACGATCCAGTAATACCCAAAAAAAGCCAGTATCAATCCCGGCAGCCAGAAGAACGTGTAGCAAAAGTCCAGGAAAGGCATAATAAGATTCATACCAGTCAGGTATTTGGTGTAAGGCAGCGGCTGCTGCCAAGGTTTCACCTGCTTTAGAGCCTCAATCATTCCCCTTGCCCATCTGGAGCGCTGCTTTGAAAAGGAGCGAATTGTCGTCGGCACATCGGTAAACGCCACTGCCAGAGGTTCAAAGTATATGGGCCCGCTTTTTTTTAGCAGATTCCATGTCAGTACGATATCCTCACCTATTGCATCAGGCCATCCCCCTACCTCCCTGATGCTTTCAGCTTTATAAATGCTGTAGGCACCTTGAGCAACCAGAGTTCCCTGATATAGTCCCTGCAGTCTTTTGATTGATGCAATACCAAGAAAATAGTCCCATTCCTGGATCTTTGCAAGAAGAGCATTCCTGCTGTTCCTGGCCAGTACTGATCCGGCAACCGCGCAGACCTCCTTTGGGGCACTTTCCATTCTTGCTGCCAGGTATCTTATGGCAGACCTATGCAGAAGAGTGTCTGCATCCAATGTAATTATTAAATCGGTTGAGGTATGCTCAAGCCCGGCATTCAGGGCATTGAATTTTCCGGGAATTTCTTCCCTGATAACTGATAGATCCAGATTATGTGCTTCGCCTGCCTTAAGGGCATTAACAGCGGTATCGTCCTCCGAACCGTTATCGATTATCAAGACCTTAATATTTCCGGTATAATCCTGCTTTGCTATATAATAAATTGTGTCCGCTATTCGCTCGCCTTCATTCCTTGCAGCAATAAGAACAGTAATATCCCTTGCAGGGTATTCATTTTTAAAGGGCGGCTGCCGGTCAAGCATCAGGCTTGCGAACAGGAAGGCATTGAGGTAGCCCGGAAAGTATGCTATTCCCGAAATGATAATAAATGCCGCAGGGAAGGTAAAAACCTCCGAGAAGTCTTCAAGCCAGGGAAGAGATATATAAATTGAAAGGCTTGTCCATAGTATGGCGAATAAATGGCTAAGCCAAAATTTTATAGATACCGGAATATAAAGTCTTGATTTTTTACCGCTGATTTTTTTCATTCCGAATCAGCTCCTTCAAATGAAGACTTTATAATTTTATGACATAGTAATTATAGCATCTGAGAGGATGTAATACACTTGTAATAAAAACCTCGAATGCATTAATTATGTAAACAATGACATTAAAAGAAAATGAAGAAAAACGAGGCAAAATTTCTTTCGATGAATGATAGTTCTGCTTTTATGCATAATAACACTGTAAGTATTAGCGCATGAGGGTGCTGTATGTGAAAGTTGCTATAATAGGGGCAGGAACCTCGGGATTGTCCTGTGCAATTGAATTGGAGAGGAACGGAATATATCCTGTTATTTTTGAGCGAAATGAGTTCATTGGGGAGTATCATCCTCATGTATCGGCCCTTTTGGGGCTTATAACCCGTCCGGCCTCAGATCCGGTTAAGTATTTGGACAAGGTACTGGGAATCAAACTGAAGCCTTTGAGCCAATTCAGAAAAGTCATTCACTACTCGCCCAACAATCAGGCAGCCGTTACCGGCCCTTTGGGTCATTTTCTGATTCGCGGGAAAGAAGAGAACTCAGTAAAAAACCAGCTCCGTTCACAAGTTAAGTCACAGATTATTTTCAACAGTTTTGTGCAGCCGGAAGATCTGGAAAACGAATTTGATTATATCGTAGTGGCGGACGGACATTGGTCAGTACCTGCCCGGTACGGCATTTGGCAGGAGGTTATGAGGACATGGGTAATGGGAGGGATATTTGAGGGTGATTTTGAGGAGGATACCCTGCAGATGTGGCTGGATAATGAGCTGACAAAAGGGGTATACATATACTCGGCTCCCTACAGTAAAAACAAGGGGGTTATAGCTCATGTGGTTCAAAGTATCGGACAGGAGGAATTGAATGGCTATTGGCACCGTTTTCTTCAGTCCCGGGATATATTAAAAAAATATGATATGCTGGAAACATGGAAATTGCCTCACCGTGCAGGAAGTGTTACAACCAACAGGGTGGGGAAGATCTATTTTGCAGGTGTTGCAGGGGGCGGAATCGAGCCGTTCCTTGGCTTTGGACAGTTCAATGCCGTAGTATCCGGCGTAATGATAGCCAGAAGTATTGCAAGAGGTATTGACGTTAACCTGCTGTTGAAGGATATTCACAAAAAGAGCCGGGAACTCAGCGCCCTGAGACCGATGTTAAACGCCGCCGACAACAAGGATTTTGACAGGATGATGACAATTATGAAGGCTCCGGGGCTCAGGTCGTTAGTATACAGAACGAATATTGACGTCATAAAAATGCTTTCGACCGGTCTTAGGCTGGCAGCTTCTGAGAAAAAAATTGCTTCGCAGATTAAAGGAGGTAAATGAACTTGGGTGAATTCAAGGTAGTCTGCTGTCAATGCAAGTCGGATAATATTCTTGAGAAATACAGCAGGAACAGGCTGGAGTGGGTAGGAGGTATAATAAAATACGGAGAAGGGATTCAGCGGAAGTGCTGCGAGTGTGATAATGAATCTTTTATGATTTTCAGAACGTGGGAGGAGAAGAGCCCTTAAAAAAGAGGACACGGGGACGTTTCGGGACACGGGGACGTTTCTCCTGTCCCACTGAAAGTGGGACAGGAGAAACGTCCCCGTGTCCCGAAACGTCCCCGTATCCTCAAGGGTTATTGCTTTTCTGTTATTGAATATTTATATACGTCTGCCAGCTGTTCCGCAGGTGAAACGTAGGGCTTTTCCCAACCATGTTTTACAGCCAGCTCTGTCAGTACGGAATGGCTATTCATTACTTGTACCAGAGCGCTTGAAAACATTGACTTCAGCTCCGGTGTGGTACTTGTCATTGTTGCAGTAAAATATGCAGCGGCAATTGCTTTTAAAGAGCCGAGCATACTAGTCAGAATAACTTCATCAGTTATGTCCGTATTGTTCTTTACAATATTTCCAATCATTGAAGCCATATTACTGTACCTCCTGTATATTAGTTATGCCATTTTCCACAATAAACTGCCGAATGCCCTTGACCCTTCCTTCTGCCGCCAGCATGCCTGCTTCACTTTGCTTTTTTAATTCATCATTGCTGATTAAAGCATGCAAAGCCCTGGATACTGTCAGGCTGTCCTGTTCCATTTTGAACAGTGCTGTCAGAGATAGTACTTCAGCGTCTGATAGATTTCTCATATATGCCACCATCCTTAAAATTGATCTTATTTATTATTCTGCCGGAAATTTGTCAGTTCTATTCAGGGGACAAGAGGGCGCAAGATAGGCAAGAAAGGCAAGTAAAAATGGAATTTACCATGAATTTACCATGTATTGATGCGAGTATTTTTGAAAAGTTCTGATGATGTGTTCGGAATGATCATTTAATCGAGTTATTTGAGATTGTTGCTAATGGATATTTTTCTAAATTTTTATTACCATAATAAAACCATATGCCGGTCAATAAAGCTGAAAAAAAGTCTGCAAAGGGAGCAGCATGCAATAAACCGCTAATGCCCCAGAATTTAGGGAATATTATAAGGGCGGGAATCAGAAAGATTACCTGCCTTGTAAGCGTTAAGAACATTGCAGCCTTTGATTTTCCGATAGCCTGAAAGAAATGTGAAGTAATTATCTGGAATCCGACGACAGGCATACATAAGAACCAGGCTGTTATACCGTAGCTTCCAAACTCTATCAGATCAGGATCACGATTGAATATGGATATGATTTGTCTCGGGAACAACCTTGTTATAACATAGCCGAAAACCACAATTGCAGTTGCGGAAATTACAGCAAGCTTCACCGCTTCTTTTACCCTGTCAAATTTTCTTGCCCCGTAGTTGAAGCTGATAATTGGCTGAACGCCTTGTTTTATGCCAATAATGGGCATGTAAAATATAGTCTGAAGACTGTTTATTATTCCCATGCCGGACACTGCAATATCTCCTCCGTATATGAGCAGGCTTTTGTTAAGTATTGCATTCAGAAGGCTATTGGCCAGTTGTAATGCAAATCCGGGAATGCCTAAAGAAGTAATTGTTAATACAACATTTAGCTTAAGCTTCATGTATTTGAGTTTAAGCTTATGTTTACTGTGTTTGCCGATAAAATACATAACTACCCAAGTAGCTGAAATACATTGAGCCAGTATGGTGGCAAGTGCAGCTCCGGTCATACCCATTTTAAAGACATAAATGAATAATGGATCCAGCAAAGTGTTAAGACCCGCGCCAAGGAACATTGTTAACATCGCTGTCCGGGGGCTTCCGTCAGCGCGTATAAAATTATTCATGCCCATACCTATTACCTGAAAAATCGCCCCAAAGAAAATTACCCTCATGTATTCCATTGAGTAAGGTAATACAGCTTCACTGGCACCAAACAAGGTTAATAAAGGCCGAAGTAAAATCTGACCTGTAATCATGAATAATGCTCCGGCAATAACCATTAAGGAAAAAGCATTGCCCAGGGCACGGTCAGCTTCTTCGGACTGTCCTTCTCCCAATTTTATTGAGAATAAGGTGGCTCCTCCTACCCCGAACAGAAGCCCCATTGAGAGGAGTATTATCATAATCGGGAAACCGATAGTGATTCCGGCTAAGCCGAAGGTTCCTAAATCACTGCTGTTTCCTATAAAAATTCTATCGACGATATTATATATGGAATTAACTATCATGCCTACAATGGCAGGTACCGAATATTCGGCCAATAGCTTTGAAACTTTTTCTTTACCTAACGGATTTACATATTCCATGTTAGTTTTCTCCATTGCATATTATAAACAAGATATTTGTTGAATACATAGATATTATATCATAATGTAAAGGTTATTCAATTCAGAAGAATAGTTTTACAAGATTATTAAACGGAAAATAATTAAAGGAGATTAAATCAGTCCGGGGTTATTCTTCCGTCCTTATGCACCTGTACACCCGGGGACAGTGAATTCAGCTTATCAATAAAATCCTGCTTTTTCTGTTCATCTTTAACGAGCATTGTTTTCGAGGATTTAATCATGCATGGAATCACATGAGCTTCCAACATTTCCTGCTTTGAAAGCCTGATACTGAGAAGCATTGTTTCTTTGAAGCTGTTGGTGAAGACAAGATTACCCAGGCTGTAGGCGATTAGTTTTCCCTTATAAAATTCAAGGCCTTGAATAATATGGGGGTGTGAACCAATTACCAGATCCGCGCCGGCATCTATCAGCATCCGGGCAATGTTTTTCTGGTATTGGACAGGCTGGGATTTCATTTCTTTTCCCCAGTGAAGGTATACCAGGACTATATCTGCCTTTTCAGAAGCCGATGCAACCTCTGATATAAGCCTTGCAGGATCATATGCGCTTGCAACCCCGGGCTTGTTTTTGCCTGCATGCCAGTGCACAAAGGGAATAACATGGCTGGAGCACAGAACAGCCATACTTACTGCTCCCTTATCAATAAATACCGGCATGCTTGCGGCATCCTCATTTTGTCCCGCACCGGCATAGAGGATTCCGGCATCATCCAGATGCTTCATTGTATCCAGGAGAGCAGTTTTTCCGTAATCCAGGACATGGTTGTTAGCCAGTGAAACCATATCAATTCCCGCAGATTCCAAAGCTTTTACATATGCGGGCTTTCCCCTGAATGTGAACTGCTTGTCTTTTTCCATGCTGCCCCTGCTGCTTAAGGGATTTTCAAGATTCACCATTGAAAAATCAGCGGAAGTGAGGATACTAATCATATCTCCCCATATGCTGCTGCATCCCTGATTTTCAATAAGCCAGCCCACAGACCCGTCGAGAAGTACATCTCCGCCAAGTACAATTTTTATGCTTTCTTCCGATTGCTTCGGCTGATCAGAAACCATAATCAGCAGCGAAAGAAGCCCCAGCATCAAGTATTTTTTCACAGCTTCAATCATCTCCCATACCCAGGAATGTCACTAACATTGTATGTTAATATCTTGCCTCATATGCCTTGTCTGAAAACTGGAAAATAATAGGACAAGGTGAAGATACCTTGTCCTGAAGCTGTATTTCCTGATTAATAATTGAGAGGCTTTTATGTTTTTTTCCTTACTCCGTTTTGGAGGTAATAGGCTGCCCCGCCAAACCGTACAGCATTAAATCACATAATTCCTTAAACAAATCTTTGTTTCTGTTCCGCAGTATTTCAGGCTGCTGGAACAGGTCCTGATACATTTTAAGATAAATTGTAGCTGCTTCTACTGAAATATCTTTGCGTATATAGCCTTCCCTTCGGCCTTTTTCAATGAATTGGCTTACGATATAAGGATACTTGTGCTTATAATAATCATCTGCCAGCTTCTTTATCTCAGGATCGGTATTAAACAATGCACTTAGAGTATCCAGATTGATATGGTCAATAAAATCATAATTCATTGATATGGCACGCTTCACCAGCTCAGGAAAAGGCAGGTCGGTTTCCCACAGCTCTTTTCTTGCTCTCCAGCCGTTTTCAAGGAGGTTTATGGTTGTATCCTTCATAAGGCCTTCCTTGCTCCCAAAATAATTATAAATACTGGCCGGTGCAACCCCCGCCTTCTGTGCGATTTCATTTATACTGGTCTTATCCGTACCGTACATGCAAAAGAGCTCTAATGCGGCAGCACGTATTTTGTCTTTTTTCAATTCTGTTCTGCGCTCATATCCGTTCATGGTTTTTCACCCCGTCTCAATTATACTAGAAGTTTTGTAATGAGTCAATATAAAATATATAAAACTTATTGACAGGAGAAATAAGATTAGATAATATAGAGATATAATAACAAAATATTATAAAACATATAAAACGGGAGGGCAGTATATGAATGTGATTGATATTCAAAAGCTGACCAAGTCTTTTGGCTCTACCCGGGCATTAAGGGGAATCAATCTCACAGTGCGGCAAGGGGAGGTACACGGATTTATCGGCCCCAATGGAGCCGGGAAGTCCACGACTATCCGCATCCTGCTGGGGATTTTGCGAAAAACATCGGGTCAGATTACACTGCTTGACGGTGATCCATGGAAGGATGCTGTCAGGCTGCATCGCCGGCTTGCTTATGTCCCCGGTGATGTTACTCTGTGGCCCGACCTGTCCGGCGGTGAAATCATTGACCTCCTCGGACGGCTGCACGGAGGGCTTGACGTTTCAAGGAAAAAACAGTTGTTGGAGCGCTTTCAGCTTGATCCGGCCAAAAAGAGCGGAACCTATTCCAAAGGGAACCGGCAGAAGGTAGCTTTGGTGGCAGCCTTTTCCTGTGAGGCGGAATTGTATCTTTTGGATGAGCCCACCTCAGGGCTTGATCCTTTAATGGAGGCAGTTACTTTCACCGCTATGGCTGATAAGGGAATGCAGAGCGTATTGGCTGAATTTGATAAAGACCCGTTAGTTTCTGCGGTTCTTGGCCCGGTTATGTCCTTTGACCTTTCAGGAGCTATTGTATGGCGAGGCACTTCACAAATGGCGCTTGTGCTGGGAATCGGCAGCCTGCTTACCGTAATACGGCACACCCGAAGAGATGAAGAAACAGGCCGCAGCGAGCTGATTCGTGCATATGCAGTAGGGCCTTATGCCAATCTGACTGCTGCGCTGCTTCTTGCCGTTATTTTAAATCTATCGTCAGGAGTGCTGATTGCCTTGAGTAACATTGCCCTTGGGGGTGCTGCGGCGGGTTCCTTTCTGTTAGGAGGGACCATGTCGGTTGTCGGGTGTTTTTTTGCAGGGATAGGCGCTTTAGGCGTTCAGCTCCGGGAAAACAGCGGAACTGCACGGGGATTTGGCGTGGCAGCGGGTGACCAAACCCTTTGCCGGCAATCATGGCTGGAGCCTGATATATTTTTCTGTTTTTGCGGCCATTCCTGTCGTTATTGCATATGTGCTTTCTGCCCGCAGGGATCTGGGGGCAGGTGTCCTTTTGGCCCGCCCGGGGCTTTCGGAAGCGGCTCCCGGTCTTTCCAGCCCTTTGGCATTAGCCTGGAGGCTGCATAAGAGAAGCTTTATCGGATGGCTGGCGGGGACGGTATTGTATATTGTTGTATTTTCTGCCTTCTCTCCCGGCTTATCCAAGTCCGGCGGGATAAGCGGCTGGCTGTCCGGCTTGGGGGGTACGGATTGGACCGATGAAGCGGGTTTGGGCTATGTCTTTATTAGTATCGGCATTTATCTGGCATCTCTTTTTGCGGCTGCCTATGCCATAACAGCTGTATTGCGCCTGAAAAAAGAAGAAAACGAAGGCAGAGCGGAAATGTTGGTGGATAAGCAGGTAGGCCGGATTCGATGGATGAGCAGCCATTTAATTATTGCAGCTTTATGCTCTGCTGCATTGCTGATGGCTACGGGCATTGCCGGCGGGCTGTCTTATGGGCTGGCAGCAGGGGATTTATGCAATGGTTTTTGGCGGAGTTTTGCCATGAACGTTACAAAGATCCCGCCTGTATGGATACTGTTAGGCATAACGGCTTTATTGTATGGTTTATGTCCTCGGATAGCAGCTCTTAGCTGGGTGGTTTGGGCATCCTTTTGCATGTTGGAGCTTGTATGGGAAGCACAGTTAATTGATTGGCCGCTTATGCGTATCTCTCCCTTTTCATATGCCCACTATACCATTGATATAAAGAATTTACCGCTGCTTCCGCTGCTTGGGCTGATTTGCCTTTCCGTCATATTGACGGGGATAGGATTGATTGGATTCAGGGGCAGAGATATTTCAACAAAAGCATAAATTCAGCTTAATCCGGTTTTAAGGTGAATTTTTCAATCAGAATAAATATTGCTATGCTGATTTGCTGCAGCAGTATGGTATAAATAAATTTCCAACCGTCATGAATAATCAGGATGTTCGTTTTTTCAAATATTGTCAAAACTGTGATGCATGTGAGAAAAGGTACGATTTTCCAATACCACTTTTTAAGTATGCATACAAAGTATACAAATACTATGCATAAGATAAGATGGTATGTAAATGAAACAATAATGCTTGACAGATAATAATCATCGAATATTTTCCTGACAAAGCTTAATTTGTACTGCTGCTTGCCTGCCAGCAGCAGTATGGGAGAGGGAAAGTGTATGCATATAAATGCAATAAAAAAATATGTTACAGCCCTGGTTAACCCGCGGCGTTCTTTATACATTTTAGAAAACCATTTCCGGGAAATCAGCATAAAAGCAATAACATTGAAGAAGGACATGTAATAGTTCCACCAATGCTGCTCATATAGCCCCAGTTTATCAAATATATACTCCGGAAGCAGAAATAAAGCTGCAGTTAAAACAATCCCGCCTAATTTTAATGAATACGCTATCATTACTGTAGCTGCCGCGGGGAACATGCTTGTATTCAGCAGCAAATGGCCAAGCAGGTTCTGTGCCCATGGATTTTGACTTATACCCGTTTTATATGCATAAGAATTAAACAGGCCAAGTACGATGAATTCACCCATCCATGTAATGGTTGCTGAAAATAAATAAAATACCATATATGTAGAAAATTGATATTTGTCTCTTTTCATATATATGGCATAGGCTGCAATACCCATGCTGATACCTGCCAAAGAAGCATACCAAATTACGTTTGACATTTTATACCTGCTTTACTTGTAAATACAGCACATTATTAAAAAAGGAAATTCTGCAGAAATGTGCCTTGTTAAGCAATATTATTTGATTTGCGGATATCAATTATTCAGATTAGGGGCTGAATTCCCGGCCCTTCAATCTGCTGCAGGTTGGGAGTATTTATCAAAATAGCATTTTTGGTACTGATTTTGATTATATTTTACCTATAATTACGATTTAACGTCTAATAAAATATATAGTGATATTGTCTGATCAAGAAATACATGGTTATGAAATAACAGCAGCAGGAAAAACAGCCACATACCCCAGGGATAAAGGGGGCAGGCAGAAACGAGAAATTTGAAGGAGGTAAATTTGTATGAAAAAAATATTTTCATGGCTTCTTGTGTTGGCTGTATTTATGCAGCTTTTAACACCAATAGGAGTTCAGGCTGAGAATAGGGAATACTTCATAATCAATAAAATGGAGGCAGCGCCTGGGGAGCCATATCACCCTGGCCGGGCGGACAGATGAATGTCAGTTATGAAAACATACCTGAAAGGAGCAACTCTTATATTGGGCTTTACAGTATTGTTGAGACTGATGAATATTGGTCAGACCTGCAAAGTACCGGAAATAATACAACCGGCAATGTATTTTTTGACATGCCTATGATACCTGGGGCATACCAATTCAGATCCGTTTACTTTACAAACGGGGTATATGTAAGAACAGGCGTAAGTTCTCCGTTTTATGTAATGCCCCATAATATCGTATTTAGGAACATACCTGACAAAATAAACCCAACAGGGCAATTGAACATACAAATTGAAAACGCACCATACGGTGAGCGTACCTGGGCAGGGATATACCCTCTGAACAGCAACAGATATGATACCTATTGGGGAAATCTGGTTTCGCTGAGCAACAGCAACAACGGGGTTATCAACAGCACTGCGCCGGTTAATCCGGGTTTGTACTGCGTAAGGGTATTCAGTCAGGGCAGCAATATTATATACCTTTCAACCAGCCCTTCCTTTGAAGTGGCTGAGGGAGCGACCGCACCGCAAGACAATCAGAGCCCTGTAATAGGGGATTTGGGTAAAACAGACAAGATAAATCAAGTTGATTATAATGTCACAACAGTGCATTTTGAAGGCCAGTTATCTCCGCTAACACTGCAGGCACAGGCCGGAAACAGGCATATTAAACTGAATTGGACCAGAGTTACCGATTCGCGGGGAGTATTGGGATACAATATCTACAGATCTACAAGCCCGGGAGGGCAGACAGAGCTGCCTCTTAACGCTTCATTAATCAATGGTACCTTATATACCGACATTAGCGTAAACGTCGATACTACTTATTACTATACCGTCAGGCCTGTTTACGGCGACAACAGCATAGGGGTAAGGTCCAATGAGGTGTCTGCCGCACCGAAAAAATGGGCGGCTACTATGGATCTGTCTGTTGGAACAACGCCTGGCACAACAACAGGTACAACAACAGGTACAGGCACTTCGAGCCAGCAGCAGGGGGATGGCCAGTGGAACGGTGTATGGAAAATAGACAGTGGCATGATGATGCTCACACAGACGGGAAACAGTGTAACCGGCACCTACGGTGAATGGGAAGACAACTTGGCGATAAACGGTACTGTAAGCGGAAACAGGCTAACGGGTACCATGGACACCGGCTTTGGTCCCGGCAGGTTTGAATTTACAATTGCTCAGGACGGAAGCATAAGCGGCTGGAGCCGTCCTGACGGTTATGAAGCTTGGGAGGAATCCTTCGAATGGGTAGGAGTTAAATTATCCGATTCCTTCGGAAACACTGGCAATGCATGGGGAGGAGTATGGTACACGGACTTCGGCCCTATGGTGTTGGCCCAGAACGGCTCCGGCATCACAGGAGTATATAGGCCATATTGCGATGTATCTGTTTTTCAGATAGAAGGGACAGCTTCAGGAAATGCTTTTACAGGCAGAGTAAGGGAAGGAGAATTTACAGGAGAATTCCGATTCAACCTTGAAAGCGGCGGGAGGTCCTTCAGCGGGCAGTTCCGCTACATCGGAGAAGATGAGTGGGGGGATTGGAACGGGATAAAGAAGAGATAGCGAAAAAAATGCGTCGAGAGACGCATTTTTTTATAGATACCTTGACCTTGATTGTATTAAGTCGGGTTTTATGATATTATAAAGTCGAGATAATGTGAGATTCATTAAGATATTATTTCAAATTAAACAATATTTTTAATAAACCACTGTTTATTAAAACTTTTAAGCAAATTTCATTAGATATGCATAATGAGGGATTTTATTATGAAGTATATTTATAACAGAAAACTTTTTATATCTGTAATGTTTATATTGTTGGTTATTTGTAATGTAATTCTGCCTTGCAGCGATTTTCCCATATTAATTAACTTCGATAAAATACCGAGCATTCAATTCCACGATGAAACCCCGAGCCTCAAATTGGATGAAGAAAACTTTAACGGTGTATCGATTATGCTGCCAAGAGCGCAGTATAAGCTGAAATATAATGCAAATTCCAATAGCAGTATATTTGAAATAATTGAAACTTCAAAATTTGTGTTAGCACTGCAATTTGCCTTGCAGTTGCTGGTATTTGACAGACGGAAACAGATAATAGCATTAATAATAAGCCACTTTGAAGGAGGAAAATACAAAAGCTCACTTTCCTTGTAACACTTATGAGAAGTTAATGAAAAGGAAGTGATGTACCTGTGAATATATTTAGTCAAAAGCTTAGAGAGGTATTGGCATCAGTGCTTCCAATAGTTTTTATTGTGTTGATACTAAACTATACTGTCTTGCCTATTGCATCAAATTTAATCATTAGATTTTTAATCGGTTCAGTACTGATAATTTTTGGATTAACTGTTTTTCTGGTTGGAGTGGATATTGGAGTTACTCCTTTTGGCAGCCTTATAGGCACAAGCCTTACTAAAAATAATAAGCTATGGATTATTGCCGTTTCCGGTTTGCTTCTCGGTTTTTTTGTATCGATTGCGGAGCCGGGATTGCTTGTCCTGGCTAACCAGGTCGCTTTAGTCACATTAGGCGGGATATCAAGCAGCAGTATAGTTATAGTGGTGTCTGTCGGGCTGGCGGTATTGGTTTCATTTGGTTTTATCAGAGTTGTTTTTAATATACCTCTGTATAAGGTATTGACTGTATCATATTTATTAATTTTCATACTGGCATTATTTACTTCACCTGAGTTTTTAGCAATAGCCTTTGATGCATCAGGCGCTACCACCGGCGTACTTGCCGTACCCTTTATCCTTGCGCTTTCCCTGGGGATAGCTGTTCTGAACAAGGATAGCAAGTCTGCGGAAAAAGATAGTTTTGGGTTGGTTTCCATAGCATCTATTGGTGCTATAATTTCGGTAATGATTTTGGATATACTGTCAAAAAAGAATGAGTATGCTGTAAGCCTTGAATTTAATATATTACATTCGGATTCAATTTTTGAGCCCTTTTTCAAGTTGATGCCGGATATACTGAAAGAGAGTTTCATTGCTATTTTACCGCTGCTGGTGATATTTTTGGTTTTTCAAAGAATATCCTTCAAGCTGGAGCGGAGAGCATATAAAAGGATACTAATAGGGTTCGGTTATACATTCCTGGGGCTTGCAATATTTCTGATCGGTGTCAATGCGGGCTTTATGGAGCTGGGAAGTGTGATAGGATATAATCTTGCTTCCTTTGACAATAAGTGGTATGTTGTAATTATCGGTTTCGTCATCGGTCTGGTGACGATATTGGCCGAGCCGGCAGTTCATGTTCTGACGTATCAGATAGAAGAGGTAACTGCCGGTTATGTTAAAAGATCAGCCGTATTAGTGCCGCTTTCTCTTGGAGTAGGCATTGCCATTGCTTTATCGGTAATAAGGATATTGATTCCTGAGATTCAGTTATGGCATTATCTTTTACCCGGATATATAATTTCGATAGTCATGACATATTTTGCACCAAAGCTCTTTGTAGGCATAGCCTTTGATGCAGGAGGGGTTGCAACCGGCCCTATGACTGCAACTTTTATACTGGCTTATATTCAAGGCGTTGCGGATGCCATTGAATGGGCAAGTGTTATGAGGGATGGCTTCGGAATGATTTCCATGGTGGCTTTGTCCCCCATTATCACTCTTCAAATATTGGGGCTGCTATTTAAGATGAAGTCCAAAAAGGAGGTAGATAAAAATGCATAATTGCCTTGAGAATAAAGACTATAATCTAATCTGTGTAATCGTAAATTTCGGATTGGGCAGTGATGTTCTGAAACTATCCAAGCAGCACGGGGTAACCGGGGGAACCATTTTCCTTGGGAAAGGAACGGTGAAAAGTGCTATTCTGGAGCTTTTGGAACTGTCCGAGAGCAGGAAGGAAATTGTACTGATGGCAGCAGAAGCAGCTATAGAAGATACTGTACTTGAAGAGCTTAATAGGAAGTTTAAATTTTCAAAGCCGAATCACGGCATTGCATTTACTACTTCAATAAAAAGTATATTGGGCATTAACAGATGCGGCTGTAAGATTGACAATGTAAGCGGAGGTGCGGAGAATCCCATGTATAATCTTATTATGGCAATAGTTGAAAGAGGCAAAGCGGAAGCTGCAGTTGAAGCAGCACGGGACGCAGGGGCAAGAGGAGGGACAATTATCCACGCAAGAGGCTCCGGCATCCATGAAACCAGTAAGATATTCTCAATAGAAATAGAACCGGAAAAAGAAATTGTTCTGATAATATCCGAGAGCACGTTGAGTGACAAAATCGCTTCCTCAATCAGCGACCGGCTTAATATTAATGAGCCCGGCAATGGCGTAATTTTCATTCAGAGTATAAATAAAGTATATGGTTTATACTAAATTTTAGAGAGGGGACAGGTATCTGAAGTACACTTGTCTCCTCCCCTTCATTTATAGACTGTCACAGACATAGTCTTAAAGACGGCATAGAGTTCAGTCCCTTTTTCAATACGCATTTCTCTTAATGATTTTTCGGTTATGAGTGCTTTTATTGAAATACCTATGTCAACGGTTACAAATACCTTGGAACCGCTGGCAATAATATCAGTTACTATTCCTTTATGAACATTTCGCGCACTGCTTATAAATGTGCCCATACTTAATATAATATTTTCCGGGCGGACAGATACTTTAACCTGCCCTTCCAAAGCAGTATCGACATAAATTTTAACCGATCCGATATTTGCAAAGGTTCCGCCGCTTTCCCGGCTTATGACTGCCTCATATATATTTTCATAGCCTTTTGCCTTTAACAGGTATAATTCAAATTGAGTTTGAGATATGCGAATATACCTCCCTATTCGATGAGCCTCCAGCTCACCTCTTTTAATCATTTCATATACTGTTCCTTTTGTTATCCTAAGCTTCAGAGCAATCTCCTCCGGAGTATATAAGACATCCTCGTTCAATTAACTCACCTTCTTTGCAGTTCTATAATTACATAATACCATTTTATCATAAAGCAATATGATTAAAAAGAATGTTTACATATCGGGTTAATTCTGGTAAACTATTTTTAGTTAGGTTGAGTTAGTTTTAGTTGGGTTTAATTGGTTTCAAAAAAGGAGGGTCAAAAATGAAAAGAACAGTTGCTATTGCGTTGTTTGCCTTGTGCATAGTATTGGCTTCGACAGGCTGCAGCAACAATGCTGCCGCAAAAGAATCAACTATTACCGTTGCTGCTGCGGCAAGCTTGAAAAACTGCATAGACGGTGAAGTGATACCGATGTTTAAAGAAAAAAATCCCGGTATCAATGTATTGGCAACCTATGACAGCTCGGGAAAATTACAGACACAAATTGAAGAAGGTGCGTCCATAGATGTGTTTATGTCAGCAGCTATGAAGCAAATGGATGCATTGAATGAAAAAGGCTTAATTGAGGAAAACTCTATTGTTCAGCTTTTGGAAAACAAGATTGTGCTAATAGTTCCGGAAAACAGCACAAAGGGAATAACCGCTTTTGAAGATATTTTAAAGGCTGATAAAATAGCCGTCGGCGACCCGGCAAGCGTACCGGCGGGCCAGTATGCAAAAGAAGCATTAACAAACCTTAATATTTGGGAAGAGATATCTAAAAAGGCAAGCCTTGGAACAAATGTTACGGAAGTACTGAACTGGGTAGCTGAAGGCAGCGCCGATGCCGGTATCGTTTATTCAACCGATGCAGCTTCAAACAAAAAAGTAAAAGTTGCGGCGGAAGCGCCGGAAGGAACGGTTTCTAAAGTGATTTATCCGGCAGGCATAGTTAAAGCTTCTAAAGAAATGGATGCATCAAAAAAATTTGTTGAGTTCTTGAAAACCGATGAAGCAAAGAAAGTATTTGAATCATATGGTTTCACAGCAATCAAGTAGGAGTGTATGATATGCAAATGTCACCGATAATAATCTCACTGAAAACTGCTTCCGCATCTATAGCCTTAACATTTTTGTCAGGGCTATATGTTGCAAGATGGATTGTAAGGATGAAATCCGACAAAGCAAAGATGATATTGGATGGCATATTAACATTACCTCTGGTTTTGCCGCCGACAGTAGCAGGATTTCTCCTTCTGATTGTTTTTGGTGTAAACAGGCCTGTCGGCAAATTCCTTCTGCAATTTTTGGGTACAAAAATAGTTTTCTCCTGGAGTGCCACCGTAATAGCAGCTGCAGTAATTTCATTTCCCCTTATGTACCGTTCTGCCAGAGGTGCCTTTGAACAGGTAGACCAAGAATTAATTATGGCAGCAAGGACATTGGGAATGTCCGAGAGAAGGATTTTCTGGAAAATAATAATGCCCCTTGCTTTACCGGGTGTTGCCGGAGGCGGGATATTGGCATTTGCCAGGGGCTTGGGGGAGTTTGGCGCTACAGCTATGATTGCAGGCAATATAGAAAACAAGACGAGGACGCTTCCATTGGCAATTTATTCGGAGGTTGCTGCCGGGAATATGCAGGCTGCCTCTTATTATGTAATAATTGTTATGTTAATATCCTTTGTTGTTGTTGTTTTGACAAATTATTTTTCTATAAGGGAAAGAAAATACTTTAAGTAGCGGTATAGGGGAAAGCAAAGTAAGTGGTATAGTGAAAAACAAGTAGAAGTAATGGAAATAATCAAACAGGGGAGAAGCATATGAGCTTGGCGGTTGATATAAAGAAAAAACTGAAAGGTTTTTCTCTTGACGTTTCTTTTAGAACAGAGGGGGAGTATCTTGGAATCCTGGGGGCTTCCGGCAGCGGGAAAAGCTTGACGCTGAAATGTATTGCCGGAATTGAAACCCCTGATGAAGGCTGTATTGTTCTTAACGGTAAAGTCCTGTATGATTCCGAAAAGAAGATCAATCTTAAGCCGCAGGAAAGGAATATCGGCTATTTATTTCAAAATTATGCCCTGTTTCCTCATATGACGGTAGAAGAGAACATCGGCATGGGATTGCGCCTTCCGGAGAAAGAAAAGAAACAAAAGGTTAATGAAATGATAGTGTCCTTTCATTTGCAGGGACTGGAAAAGAAGTATCCAAACAAGATTTCGGGGGGACAGCAGCAAAGGGTTGCACTGGCAAGATGCATTGTATACAAACCGGATATATTGATGCTGGATGAGCCGTTTTCTGCATTGGATTCGCACCTGAGAGAACAGCTTCAGGACGGGGTTTTGGAATTGTTAAAATTGTATGAGGGAGAAGTTTTGATGGTTACGCACAGCAGGGGAGAAGTATATAGTTTTTGCAGCAGGCTTGTGGTGCTTGATAACGGGAGGTCCATTTTACACGGGGACACAAAGGATATATTCAGACAACCGAAATTGTATGGTGCAGCCAGGCTCACCGGGTGCAAAAATATTTCAAAATGCGAGGTTTTGTCCCCCAAAAATGTTTATGCTGCCGATTGGGATGTAATATTGGAAACGGAGCAAAAAGTGCCTCAACAGGTTAAATATGTCGGTATCAGGGCACATGACCTTCAAATCACTGATGCAGGCCAGGCAAAAGAAAAAAATGTAATGGAGTGCAGGATTAACAGGATAGTCGAAGATGTGTTCGAATACAATGTCTTTTTTGAAAACAGAAAGAGCAATAGTGAAAATGATAATGGGGAGATACTGTATAAAGCTGATAAACAGGAATGGGACAATATAAGAGACAAAGACAATTTGTATCTGAGATTTCCGGAAAGTGCTATTTTGTTATTGGAATGAGAGGGGCATGTGCCCCTCTTTATTGACATTTCGCGGAAATCGGAGCTATAATTTAGTTAATTATTTGATATACGGGAAATTTTTAGTGAAAGAAGGTATAAATAATATATCAAGGATTCGCAATAGGATTTTAATTATGTTGGTACTGATTTCGCTTTTCCTGCAAATGTCTTCACTCGGTTTCAGTTGCAGATATGAAAAGAATATACAGGGTTGATTGAAACAGCTGATGACAGATCGGTACAAGGGGGTACGGAGCCGTACTTCCTTGTCTGTTTTCTACTGTGGTGCCAGATTCAAATGTTATATTATTATTACACTGAAGCTTCAGCAACAGGTAAGTTCTGTTTCAGCCAGCGGTTGCTTCTGTACCGGGAGTAATAAATAACGGCAAGCAAAACCCAGGAACACATTTCGCTGATAGCAATAACATCAAAGCCGAGCTTTTTAGCGAGTGCATAAGATAATAGCACTCTGAGGGCAAGGGAAGCTACATGGCTCATTGAGGTGAAAACCACATCCTTATTTCCTTGTAAGAACCCGGCGTATGCATTACCCACGCCAAGTACTGGATAAAAAACTGCGCATGTATTGAAAAAGCGCTGGCCAAGGGCGGCTGCGGTATCTGAGACACCAAAGATTTTCATGAATTCCTCGCCGAGCAGTACAACCATTGAAGTGATTGCAACCGATACCAGTAGAACAATAATAATACCTTTCTTCAAACCTTCCTTGGCGCGGTCCATATCGTTTGCCCCGACATTCTGGCCCACATAAATTGAAATAGCTGCTGAAATATTGATAATCGGCAGGATTGTCAGTGTGTCGATTTTGTAAGCTGTTGTGACTGCCGTAACTACGTCAACACCGAAAGAATTCATGATGTTCTGTAAAAGCAATGAGCCGACAGAGGCAATACTTGCCTGAATTACCCTTGGCGCCCCCAGCTTCATGCTTTCGATGAAGAGGGGCGCATCTATAAGGTTTTTTTTGAAGGATATCCTGGACATCGGGTATTTTTCATGGATATGAACAAACAAATATGCACATGTAATTGACTGGGCGATAACCGTAGCAGCTGCAGCCCCCCGGATGCCCCAACCCAATAAGTTGATAAATATAAGGTCCAAAACTATATTGATAACTGTAGAGAGTATTATGGCGTATAGCGGTGTTTTGCTGTTACCCATGCCCCGAAGCATTGAACTGCAAAGATTGTAAAGAATCAGGAATGGAACGCCAATGAAAACAATTGAAAGATATTCACTGGATGGCTGCAGTATCTCCGTTGGCGTATGCAGCAGGCAAAGGATGCCCTTGTTGAAAAAGAAGCCAAATACAGCTATTATAAAGGCAGCAGCCATTACGAACATGAAGAATGTATTTGTAAGCTTGGAGATTTTCTCATGGTTTTTTGCTCCGTAATACTGAGAAATAAGAATTGTATAACCGGAGACAAGTCCTGTTATGACATAGATAAATACATCCAGAACCGTTGCAGAGACTCCGACAGCTGCCAATTGCACCTCCCCAATGAAATTCCCAACAATTACCGAGTCGACGATATAGTACAATTGCTGCAGCAATCCTGTCAGTATAAGTGGTATTGTAAATTCAAGCAATGTTTTGAATACATTGCCTTTTGTCATGTCTTTGCTCATAGTCTTCCCCCTGTATTGACTCTGTCATGTATATAAGAATGACCATTATTTTACCATTTTCAAGGTAGGTTTTCAAGAAGAAAGTAAACTGGGAAAAGAGATTAGTATAATGTTCCTAGTAGACTGGTCTATAAACAAACAAAAAAACAAGGCTTTCGCCTTGCATTAGTCATCGCAATGCTCCGGGCATCCTGGAGCATTTCCTGAATTGAATTGCTCCAATGGTTCCTGGACACCGGGCGCCCCGGCCATTCCGCCGGCAGGAGAGGCTGTGAGAAAGTTATTTGCTGCTGTGATTGCATCAGTGGCAAAATCGCACACCTCAACACCCAATGCTTCCAGACTTAAAGCATTTAGATTTGCTGCGAGCAGCTGTGCATAAAGGTTTTGATATTGACCGGCAAAAGGAGGGTCTTCCGGTGCCGGTGGGGATGGAGTATTAAAGTTAAGGACGGCGTTTGCATTAGAAGTTGTAACGGTAAAGCTGAGGCCTCCCCCTGCACCTAGAGTTATCGAACCACCGGCTGCCATTATTAATGCATTGGTAATTTCAGAGTTCATTCTAAAGAACCCGATGCTATGAGTACAACCAACAGGTGCACCGGGACATGGCCCCATCTCTTCCGTGCCGCAGACGAGCCCGTCTGGTACAGCCGAAGCTGTAGCAGAAAAGGTCAGAGGAATTTGGACACAAATGTTCTGGCTAACTGTGAATTCACAGTATGGCATAAGGTCTCCCAGACAAGTTCCGATAATAGGCTCATCCATACAGAAAGATCTGCTTGGCCCGCATCTGACATCCGGAGTAATTGTTACTGTGCCCTGTACACATACTCTCTCATGGACAGTTGTTTGGCACCCCATTTCTTCATTCTGTTGAGGAGAAACAATACTTTCATTAACCTTTGTGCAAGTGGTACAATTTGTCAAGAGAATCACACCTTTCTAATCTTATATGTCTTGTTTTTGATGCAGGGAGTTGACCAGTTTATTAAAAATCTTATTAATCACCATTCCACGGGATGATTCATCATCTTTATCCATGGTTTCGGTGCATTCACATAAAGACTTGCACGGACCAAAATCAGGTGTGCCGCAGCGCACGATTCCCGGGTCAACGTCCACGTCTACCCCTATGGCGATAGGAATCTCAACACATATCACTTGAGTTAATGTAAAGGTGCACTTTTTGTCACATCTTTCTGGTTCCTTGATTTCATCACATTCGCAGTCTGGTCTTATATGTGAATCAATACAGTAAACCTTTGACCTTCCGCATTTTATATACGGCTCTACAGAAACCTGAGCCTGTACCTTTACCATCTGATGGACGATTGTTTCTTCACAGTTTATATGCTTGTCTTCCATGTAGATCTCCTCCTTACTGTATAATATGTAGTGGACTGGCGGTTGCTTCTTTTACCTGAATAAAACTTGGACACTTTTTAAGTGTAGACTTTAAAATGGTCTATGCCCTATTTTATTTTGAATACATAATTGCCTTCTTTCAAATAATAATTTAGTGGCAAATAGCGATTAGATTTTATAATAAAAAGCCAACAAACTATAAAATTATGAAAGGAAGGTGATGCCCGCATGAATAAAGACAAAGCAGCCAATAGACTGATTACTGAAAAAT